>Ga0172373_10003475_pt1 | contig 23047 bp, 53 predicted proteins | sample Lak10m_2_FD_114546 | JGI IMG/M metagenome (GOLD analysis project Ga0172373, IMG submission 114546) | Freshwater microbial communities from Kabuno Bay, South-Kivu, Congo - kab_092012_10m | ecosystem: Environmental > Aquatic > Freshwater > Lake | place: Democratic Republic of the Congo...
AAAAGTAAACAAAGTTATGAATTAAACAAATTAGGTATTATTGGGACTAAAGGTAAAGAATCAAAAAAGAAAGGTGTTAAATTAAGTGAAGAAACTAAAGAAAAGACTTCAAAAGGACTTAAAAAATATTATGAAAATAATAAACCACATAATTTTAAAATAATTGAAGAATATATAAAAAATGATATAATTATAGATTATGATAAAGGTATTAATAAATTACAATTACATAAGAAATATAATTTATCCAGAAATATAATAAATAGAATAATTAAAGAATATGAAAATAACTAAAATTGGTGAAAATGGTATAAACTTAATAAAAAAGTTTGAAGGTTTTTCTAGTAAGCCTTATTTATGTCCAGCAAAAATTTGTACAATCGGATATGGTAACACATTCTATGAGGACGGTAAAAAAGTAACTTTAAAAGATCCAGTAATTAATGAATCTAGAGCGGTTGATTTATTAAAATTTACACTAAGTAAATTTGAGCAGTATGTTGATTCTTATTGTGTAGATACAATCACACAAAATCAATTTGATGCACTAGTTTCTTTTTGCTTCAATCTAGGACCTGCTAATCTAAAAAATAGCACTCTACTAAAGAAAGTTAATAAAGATCCTAATGATCCTACAATTAGAGCGGAGTTTATGAAATGGACTAAGGCTGGAGGTAGAACATTAAAAGGTCTAGTGAAAAGAAGAGAGGCTGAAGCTGATCTTTATTTCTCTAAATAACCTTCAATAGTATCAATATCTAAAGAATATTTATTAAGAGTATCATTAATTAGCCTTTGCATAATATAAATTCCATCATCGGGATCACTATCAGCTTCAAGTGATTCCGATTCTTTTTTTGCCCTGACCGGAACGTTTCTTACTATCTCTTGTATAACTAAGCAAAGTTCTTTTGATCTAAGCATTCTACCTAATTTTATTTCATCGTCTTCCCTGTCGGTGTTAAACTCTAGATTGATTTTCATGCGAGATAATTATTTAACTAGATCTTTTAGTATTTCGTATTTTCTTTTTCTGTGTCTCTTCATAGTTTCTGCCCATTCTTTACCCCCTTTATAATAAGCTTTACTACCACCTCTAGCTTCTCTATTTTCAAGGTCTTTTTTCTTCTTTTCTGGATCCTGAATAAATGTTATTAGTCTTCTAGAAACATTAAACATTTTAGCTAATTTTCTCTGACTTAATCCCATTCCGGTCCAATAAATAATCATTTCTCTCTGACAAGGTAGTAATTTCACTCTCTTGTCTAAGAATGGACTTCCAAGAGGTATTTTTTCAGTTTTATAAGGCATATTATTTATTGCAATATTTAGACATAGAATTATAAAAATCTAGAGACATAGATTCGAAATAATCTAATGTAATGTCTTTGCTAATAGATAAATCTATTCTACCGTCATTATCATTAAGCATACAAATAAATTGAATCCCAATTCTTTCATGATTCTGGTCCAAATGCGTGAATTTTCTAAAATCGTAAAAAAATAATCCTAACTGATAGATCTTATTATCCTCACTATCATAGAATGATTTCCAGTAAGCAAAATCCTCATTCTTTAGATTTTGTTTATACTTTCTGTAGCCTCTAATTCCCAAAAAATCCTCGGTTTCTCTTAGCCATTCATCCCAAGAATCAATGGATGTTACTGATTGTATTAGTATTGGTTTTTTGTGCTTAATTTTTTCCATTTCTTCTAATTTTCTAATTCAGGCCAATCACCATCCGCGTCTAAATGTGATGGCGGCCATCCATGTTTTCTACCATTAACATTCTCATAAACCTAGTCCAAATTCTAATAATAAATTTAAAAACTAGACTAAGTATCATAGAGATTAATAAGAAAATCCCTAACCAGCTCCAAAATCCACTGAAAGCTACATTTAAAATATCTTGTACCATTTAACTTTTTTTATTTTACATCAGAATTTTGAGAATTCTTTTCTTTAGCCTGCGCATCGAAATAATTTCTCCAATCCTCTTTCCATTTGTGGTGTATTGAAATCCCATCTTTAAGATTAAATTGGCCACCTTTTTTATTCAATTCCTTAAGAACACGATCTATTAAATCCGCTTGACAATAATTAATTCCCATTTCGGCTAAATTCAGAGCCATTCTAATGAATTCAATTTCTTCTTTTCTATCTTTAACTCTTACGTCCATAATTTATTTATTAATCTATTTTGATTTTCCTAATTCTATTAATAATTTATCCGTTGCTTTAATTGATAATTCCACCGCAATATCAATATCATTACCACTTGAAAGATAACCATTCAATAAATTTGTTGCAATGAATTCTCTCTTGGTTAAACCTTTATAATAGCTATATCCTGTATCTAACGGATAAAATGGTTTATTCCCATTTTCTAATGATTTTTCTTCGTTCATCTCTTTCGCTTTTTCTGGTGTCATAATATTTTAATAATTTTATTTCTCATAAGGATATCTATGTGGGTAATACATAAAATAGTAATTCACTTTGCCCATTGGGAATTGATCCTCAACTTCAGCAAAGACAAAAAATCTCAATTTGTATAAATCAGCACTTAAGACTTCTTGCATAATCTTTCTTTTAAAAGGAGCAGACTCAAAAGCACCGTTCAAATATGATTCACCGTACCCGGTATGTTTAATCTTGTGAGTATAAGGCAATGAATATCTGTCAGTCTTAACACTTGCATTAATGCTTAATTCACTAAACAACTCAATTAAGGATTTTTCAATTTTCTTTTCCAAGTCAATCATCATCTTTTCATATACTTGAACATCATCACGTTCTTCATGCTTTAGAAAAAACAATAATGAATTTTTGGGGCTTGGTATACTTCTTTCCATCATTTCTTATAATTTACAACGGTTACTTGACAATTTGAGAGTTCTCTTTGAATAATGTATTTGATTCTTTCCCAATCACCACCCGCAAGACCTGCACCAATTCTTGGAAGACCGATATGTTTTCCTGCAAATACAATGTTTATCTTTTTCATACACAAAGTAAGTGCTTCATAACTTAATGGTTTAGCGTCTCCATCAGAATGGTTCCTCCCATAGTTAAATTGTGTATAGGCATTCACCACAGTTAACTCGGGCTCGTTTCGGTTGTTCTTACCATCATCGAGAGACCAAATAGTATTTTCACCAAGCACGAATGTTTGATAATCGATGTTACCTAATTTATTTACATCAGATCCTATACGTTCCATTACAAAACGATCACATCCAAAAGCTCTTGCCATTTGTGGTGCAATACCTGCGCCCATAGTTGAATGACAGTTACACCCGTGTGCAATAACGTCAAACATACCTTCCTTAGCAAGTTTAATTAAATCTCCGTCAGTCTCTTGGTAATTTCCCATATTCTATAGATTTTTTTATTTGCTCTATTATTATTTTAGCAAGTTCTTTCTTGTATTTCTTTTTCTTTTTCCTTGGGGAGTTTTTAATGAGATCCTCATAATCCTTACCGGTCTCATATTTACCAATAATAATGGCAGTAGACATATTTAGTTTGATCCTCATATTATTTCTCCTCTCTCGATTTCTTTTTTTCTATTTAAGAGCTCAATTTTTTTAATTAGCCTAGTTCTAATTTCATTCTTTGTATAGGTTTCATCTTCGATATCAATATGGATAGTAAAAGAGTGTTTAGGCACTTCCTTCTCTATTTCTTCTCCAAATAACCAATATTTTTTCTTCTTTATAGTCTCCTTTCCTTCAAAGAATTCAGTAGAAGCACGATCACCATATTCAGAAAAATAATATGTAATTTTATATTGAAACGTTCTACCCATTATAGTTAATTCTTTCATCTTTATTTACATTTTAACGGTAAATCTAATGGTAGATATAAAAATTAAAAAATATCTTGTTAAACTTAATAAAAACCACCAAAAAATTAATCAAAAACACTTTGGGTAATCTTACCTGTGTAATAATCTATCTTCTCCTGATATCCGTCAATTCTATCCTGTAATTCTTTGTACTTATCGGTTCCTTCTTTTGTTTGTTCGAGATCAGATAAAGAAGAATCCATAAAACCTGTATACATCTTTATTTTTCTGTTGACAACTTTGTTAATCTCGTAATACAAATCAGGAATTAGAGGATGTCCTCTGTCAATCAAAGAAAGCTCATTGTTAAGTCTTTCTATCTCCTTCTGAATTTCTTTTCTTCTAACATTCGCAAGATTACTGTTAATCTCCTCAAGATTATCCTGGTAGATTTTACAGAATAAAAATGCTTGCTTTTCGTAAGGAACAGTTGAGATTACACCGGAACAGTATCCCAAGCACTTCTCAATAATGTATTCCATATTGGAGAAAGGATCATTCTGAAAATCATAAATTTCACCAGAATCGCCAGAATATGATATTTTTGCTGATATTCCATCTTCTGTTAATAGTTTACCATCTTGATAAATTCCCATAGAAAATTCCAAGGTTTCTTCAGACGAAAGAAAATTGAATCTCCCTACTGAACACTGAATTAATTTTAGCTCCATAATTTTTATATTATAGAGCTAAAGTATAGAAAAATCTAAAGATAAAAAAATATTTCTGATGCTATTTGTTAACGAAAGTAACAAATTTTTCAGTTAGATTAGCAGACTTATGGATTGCCTCCTCGTATCCTTTATTCGATTTGTATTTTACAAGACCACTGTAATCTCCAGGATGTCCTAATCCACCTCTTCTGTCTATCCCATAAGGTTCTCCCCCAGGAGCAGGAACTAAAGGAACAGAAACACTTAATCTATTACCACCCATGTCCATCTTAATTCTTTGGATCTCAGGTTTTAATTTGTTCTCTTTTAAATAAGGATTTAACTCAGCTGTTAGCACATTAAGTAGCTGATGTATAGTATCTCCTTTTCCACCTTTTCCGTGTTTTAGTAAAAATCCAGATGCTGGTCCTTTATAGCTTATAGTGAAAAGATCCTTTCTTCGGTCTATTTTAATTTCAGGAACTGTTTTCCCTCCTATTGTATTACTACCATTCCAAAAGCCTTCTTTACCAAAGTAAGTCCAACAATCGTAATTTGTACAAGAAGTTTCATCATTTCTAGATGACTTAATTTCAACATTTCCTGATGATGTTGGCTCGGAAGAAATAGTTGCTCCTTCACCAGATTCAGGTTTATCACCTCTTAATTTTTTTGAAATGTAAGCAACTGCTCCGTAAGGATTTATGCTCTCGTTATTTTTTTTATCACTTGAAAAAGATTCGAAAGAGTCTAAATGATTCATGGATTTTTTATTTTATATATCCAGAATTTTTATTGATTATTTCTATCAACTTAAGAACACATGAAATCTCTGCCTCTTCATATGTTTTGTATTTTTCTTCCCCGTCCCATAAGGATGCGTATTCTATTGTACTTGGAAGAATTATATCGAAATTATAATGTATATGATTTCCGCACGGAATTATGTAATGATGGTATTTATGTGTGTGACGTACCCACCTAAAAAAATCAGAAATTAACACATCTCCACTACTTATTAAATAAGGTCCATCGTAACCAATACTTTCTAATTTTTCTTTAATCTCACCAGATAAAACGTTTGGATCTTTTTTCATCACAGCATAAGTAATAATCTTAAGTCAAATTCATTTTCACAGCGATCAACAATTTCTTGAAGCTCAGATTGCGTATAACCATCCTTCAATCGTTCACTAGATTTCAAACATTTAAAGAAACCTTCATAAGTTTTAGCAATTGCCATAGTAGCCCCATATAAAGGTTTACTGTCTTCGCGAATAACTAGTCTGCTTTCTGTTGCAGAAATAGGTTGTGTGTATGTGTCTTCAGGTTCGAGTATAAGTATTCCGTCGTAGTTTTTCATAACATTAATAATAAGCGGTTATCAAATTCGTATTCGGATTCATAAACATAATCAAGATAGATGAGATTTCCTATCGGCCAATTTAAAGGTTGAACTGGAACTTCATCAGTGCCAACGACGTTTTTACCTCCATATCTTTCAGTCATTCTCAATTTAGGTTCAAATGGATCTTCTGATACTGGTATGCCTTCCAATGATTGTATGATTTCAAAGTCTGTTATTCCTGGTGTGTAGCCTGGACGTTGATTAAAAATCATGTTTCGGTAAACACCGAACAAATGAAAATCTGCAGAATCATCTTCATACGAAAACAAAGGAAAGCCGTCAATTTTAGAACTTCCTATGGCTTCAACTTTTTTATCACCTAGGTATCGAACACCTAATGTATGTTTTGCTTTAAAAATTATTCTCATAATAAAAATAATAAACGAGGATCTTGGTAGTCTGGATTAGGAATTGTCGTTGCATAAACTCTACGAACTTCAGGAAATTCCACTTGTTCAGTTGGATGGTAAAGTTCACCAAATGATCCATAAGCAGAATTTTGTGCTATTCTAATAGCATCCGTCACAAGCCTATCCTGATTTATATTATGAGCCTCTGACCATTTTCTAAGTTCTTCTTCTCGTTCCTTTTCATCAATAAATGAAACTTGTTTTTTAGATGAAATTGCTATAGGACCTGGATTCGCCCAGGTACCTGGGGGTCCTGAAGTAACTAACGTTGTTCCTACCATAGATGGAGAGTCACAAGTATCATTCCCTTCAGTTTCAATATCAAATAAAAATTTCTTTGGTTCATTTGTTGATGGTTCTCCGTAATACTTTTCATAAGAAGAAACGAATTTACCGAATTCCTCAGAACTACCTTTAACTCCTCTGATCATAGTATCAGAAAAATTGTTACCTCTACCTAAAAAATAGAAAGCTTCATAAAGTTTTAATTCGTCAATAGACCTATTTATATAAGCAAGAAATATTACTTTAGTTTGCCTATCAGCCTCCTGTAACTCATTGTGTACCCCCGGAGGAATACATATACCTGCTTTATGGCTATCAAATTCCCAGTTATCTAGAATAAAAACAACTGCATCTGCAGAGTTAAATTCTGCTTTATTATAAGGTGACTTACGATCCCAGAACGATATATGTGAGTTAGGGATTAAATACTTTTGATTTATTAATTCCTTAACCTCACACAAGTGCTCCATTGGAACTCTCATTGGAGCACTTATTGCGATTCTTGGTTTCATTACGCAAAGTATTTATCGAAAGATTCTTGTTTTGTCTTCAATTCTAATTCAATCAATTTCAACTTATATTCTAAGTCGATAACTTTTTTGAAACGAGCTTCAACTGTTTCTTTAGTCATTGCTTGCATACCGTTGTTCACATTTGTTTCTAACGTGAAGTTAGTTAACTCAAACAATTCATCTTCCATTGATTCTTTCCTTTGAATTAATGCATCGATAACATCTCTTTGTAAATTTCTTTTTACTGAGATGATGTAGTTTTCTGCTCTTTCAGAAACTGACTTGTTACTCTTTAATAATCCTAAAGCTTTTGATTCTTTTGTTGCCATAACATTGTTTTTTTAATTTAATATTTCTAAATAAAAAAATTTTTTTTCGATTTTTCTAAAAATTTTCTAAATAATTCCCATTATAAAATAGATTCCGAATCCTATTACATCCAAAGCAAACATAATGTAAAAAAGTAAAGTCATCAAAGACGTAAACATAGTAGGTTCATATTTCCACGATAATGATAATCCGCATTGTAAAACTTCAGTAATGTATTCTTTAAATGTTGTTTTTCTTTTAGCAAATTGCCACTCGATGATTATCGAAAGTAGAGAGATAATAAAGAAAATAATTGTAAGAGCAATTACAATTTTTGTGTCTGTTACAGTCCAAGTACCACTATGTCCTGTATTAGGGTCTGGAATGTACATCAGACCTCCATTTGGTTGATTTATAAACATAATCTATCTGTGTAATTTTTTAGCTTTACCACCATTTAATAGAGCATAAGCGTGTGGATCTACTACTATATTATTCTTAATAGGATAACCTGCTCGTTCTTCTGTTAGGTACTCATGTATTAGTTGATTAACCGCAACAATGTCTGAGTCACAATCAGTGTAATGAAGATGTTCAAAAGCTTCTTCGAGCTCAGCCTTATCCTCTTCAGTCGGAACAACAATTTTGTATCTTACAAATTGAATTTCCTCAATTGGTTTATCTTCGTATCTTCTCATAATTTATGGTTTAAAATCTTTAATGTCTTTATCTATTATTGCTGAAATGTAAAATAAAACAGAAACAATAAATAGTAAAATAAAATAAAAGGTTGCAAAAATAAATATCCCAATCATTGAATCCTGTTCTATATTCAAAGTTTCTTGGTAGTAATTAAAAAGTATTGGAGATCCTAACACTTGTAAAATTGTGAATGTAGAAAATCCTATTGCTCTAAGCCATCTCATTTTATTTCTTTTTGGTGGGTATTAAACATAATTTACCTTGAGAATCTTTTTTAATTTCCCAATTAAAATCATGAGTTAATATAAATGCTTTGTTTTCATATTCGCCACCCATTCTTGCTGTAATGACATCTTCAATCCAACCTTTAAATTTAGTAACATCAACTGAACCATCATCTTGTTTAAGATATTTTGATACGATTGGTAATTGTTCTTCAGTACAAGCTTTAAACATTTTATCAACTTCTTCTTGAGTTAATTCAATATAATCTTCTAACGGATTTCTTGAACCATAATGTTCTAAAACATCTTTCCAATTTGGACAAGCAACTGAATGAATTTCTTTTAATCCTTTCCTTGATAATTTTTGTGTTTCCATTTTATTTTCTTCTTTAATTATTTCCGCCCATTTTCCATTTGCGTATATGAAACCAATACCACCGTCTAAATTCCCATAGTTAGCTGGTACGATTTTATAATTAATGGTTCCAACGATATTGTTATGACTTTTACCCTCACTGTCTAACGGAATAAATTCAGTACCTATTGGATAATGTTTTTGAGCGTAAGCTAATCTTCCTTCATTGGTTGTTAAATCAAATTCTTCTTTAATTATTTCCGCCCATTTACCATTTTCATACACTACAGCAAGTAATGATGTAGTTCTCGCCTTAACTTGAATACCATTTGTTCGTGCTGGGATAAAATTGGTTGAGTCGATGATTAATTCTAAATTCCCTTCGTGAAATAATGATATCACTTTCGTTCCAATTGGATAATGTTTTTGAGCGTAAGCTAATCTCCCTTCATTAGTAGTTAAATCAAATTCTTCTTCTTTAATAATTTTATTCATCTTAGTGATTAATTGTGATTCTTTTGAAAATTGTTCTGCACCTTTTATATGTTGTTGTGATTCCATATAATCAATATGTTTAATCATATCCTCAATGTGGATTTCTGTCCCGAATGGTCTATCACTTAACTCTCCTTTATTTTCTAAAGAAATGCCATAATAATCCCATGAACAACCATTGAATATGCTATTATAATTTTTATTTAACCAATTAATATATCTCTTCCATTTAGCGTGAAAACATTTTTTAACACAGAATGATTTTGGTAGTTCGGTGATTACAACATCATCATTTCCAAAATAGCTTCCTATATTATTCGAATAAAACCTTTGATGTTCATTAATTCTATATCTAATCTTTGGAAATGTTTCTGATACCCTACACGAATACCAATATCCTGGGCAATTAGATTTTAATACTTTTATTTCCATCTAAATATTTGTTAATAGATAATATGTTCCAAATAATTGTGCATAATGTAAGACTTGATCAAAACCTATAACAGAAAAAGCTCCAAAATTAGGAATAGGACTTCCGTAATACTTATCAGCAAATCTTTTACTTACAATACGACTTGTAAAATAGTCAGTAATGGTATGAAGGACAAATGTTAAGATTAGAAAAATAAATAATTTATCCATATAAACACAAGTGCCAAAGAAAGATTCATCGCAGGGATGATCAAACAAGAATGAAGCAGGTATCCACCAAACTAAGGTATAAGTGAGTGTGTGCATGATTAATGCCCAATTATGTTTACTCTTGTTTTCTGCCCATTCTTCTGCTTGAAAAATGAAGTCTGCTATATAGTGGACAACTATAATAAAGAATGCTGTTCCCATTTTATTTGATTAAAAAATACGTGATATATGATTTCTAATTTCTGCAGCAAGCTCGTAGATGTAATTCTCGATCTCATCATTTTCTGGCTCACACATCTCAATCTTATATTTAGGATTATCGTCACATTGGGCGTATTTATAGACTGATCCGTCAGATTCAATACATTCAGCTTTAGGTATAACACCATCATAAGAAGCACATCTACCTCCATACCAAAGGGTGTTGTACATGTACCCTAACTTAGCTAGCTGAGGTAAGTTCTCTTTCTGTGTTAGATAAACTTGGTGTTCCTTAATAGTATTAAGGATAGTATCGATGATTCTTTCCTCGTATTTCATATCTTGTTTAATTGATTATTTAGCTAATATATGGAAAATTCTCCAAATAAAAAAATAATTTATAATTTTTTAAACATCTTTATTTTCTTCGTATTTAATAATAAGGTCTCTGCACTTTGCAGCTGTTTCGTAATCCTCATTATCCAAAGAAACCTTAGCAACACATCTAAGACAGAATAAATAAAGTTCATCCTTATCTCTAACATTCTCCTCGTACATAGACAAAGATTTGCTAGCAATATCCCTTAATTTTTTTATTGTTATTCTGTCATATATTTTACTACCCAGAATAATTAAAAATGATAATACAAGAATCCAATCCATCACAGATTATTAAATGTGGCAATCAACTACAGTAAGTAATGTGTCTTCCGGTAGATCTTTGATAAATCTATCAAAGAAGTTCAACTCCCAATCAACAGCTTCGTCGTGTGTTTCGTCAGACATAGCAAACCAACCCATTTCACCTTTCTCATACCAAACACCGTCTTTTACAACAGCCCATAAACAGAAAGACGATCTACATTTTGCAAAGGTTTCTTTGTTCTTATACCTATCAATGTAATAAGAAGGCTTATAAAAACTAAATCTAACAATATCTTTCTCTTTTGAATTTTTTGGTGTGTCTTCTTCAACAACCAATTCCCAATACCTTAAAGCCTCATTATAGCTCTCTTCTGTCCTGTGCATTTTAGAAAAATCTATATCCTTAACTAATGCGGAATCAGTTGCTGTACCTTCCTCTGTAATTTTTTTTCTTTCATCTTCTCCCCATGCCCATGAGAAATTAGGATAATCTATTTCAACTCCGGCTTTAACAATAATCTGACCTGCATATCTTCCACCTATTTGATACCAATCCCACTTAGATTGTGGATTTCTAGATGAATAAACCTCACCCTCAGGACCAATATCCTCTTTATTGTACCACTTAACTGCCATCTTATAGATTTCTTCATCATTCATATTTAATTTCTTAGGGAAATCATCACGAAGATAATTTAAATGGTTCTCATTTGTACAATTTTCCGCGTATTTAATCGGATCTTTTAGGTATTCACCATACGTAGTATTTTTGTAATCCTCAATAGATTTTTTTTCATTATGGATTAGTTCTTTCTTCGTGTACTCGACATATCGATCAACCTCTAAGTTCTCGTCGAATTTTTCTAATTGGCCTTCGACATTTTCGCCAATAACTAAAACTGCAAAGTGTGACATTTTATTTTGTTTTTAATTGTTACTTATTAATTTAATAAATTTTTTCTCCGCATTTTAACGGAGTACCGTCTGAGTTTAAAACCTGAATAGTTCCTCTACGTTCGCCTAATATTTTATAAACAAAACCATTTTCACATTCAATTGAATAATCGAAGTGCATACCTGGCTCGTAGGGATCTTTCTCTCGTTCACATTTAATTCCTATAAACATTAACGTAGAAGCAAGTAAAACAAAGAATAATATTGTTTTCATAAATCAATCTTTATTTTTAAAAAGCTCCTTGATTTCTTTATTGAAATCTAGATAGTCCAAATCAGGATCACAACAATTTTCAAGTAATGTTGAGTAGCCTAGAATAATTCTAGTGTGAATGTGAGAAATCCTCTGCTGATAGTAATTCATATAGCCTTCGACAGTAAAAAATCCATCGACATTACAATATTTTATAATTTCAGAAAAATCTTCTTCATCAGCCCAATCCTCCATAAATCTGTTCCATTCCCATTCATTATCAACATCGATTTTACATAATTCGTCATTGAATTGAAGCCAATTTCTAAGGGTGTCTATATGATCATTGCTTGCCTTTGATAATCTTAATTCCATATCACATAAATTTTTTGTTAGACCTTCTACCATAATTACTCCTCTGTAAATTATATGGTTGGACATCAGATTTTTTTGAATCTCCCATTAGTATCTCCTTCTTTTTCTTAATAACTATTAGATGTTCCACACTAAATCTTTGATATAATGGTGTTATTTGATCTAGTCTAGTTCCTAGGCAAAACCAAACAGTTATAACATTAAGATCTAATACACCATTCCTTGTCCTTCTTGTTATCTTTTTCTTTGTTAATGGAGGATTATAAAACATTTCTATTCTTATTTAAGATCTTCTTGGTTTCGGATTCTATAAAATCATTTGCTTGATTTTGGAGGTGTATTCTCAGGTCTTATATTATAAAGATTCTCTAATATATTTTTGTCCATATTCTTTAGTTATTAATTATAGAACAAATTTAATAAATTAATTCGCATAAAAAAATATTTTTTGGATTATTCTAATCAGATATATAAAGAATGTTACTAAAATACAAAGAATTCATATTAGAAAAGAAAAAAAATCCGTGCTGGAAGAACTATAAACAAATAGGTACTAAGAAAAAATACGGCAAAGAAGTTCCTAATTGTGTGAGAAAATAATGAATTATTTTAATATCTCGCAGCATTTTTTAAATGCTTTATCATAATATTCTAAGAATCCTTCTAGATTTAAATCACCCAGTGATGGAATATCCGATTCACTCTTAATCTCATCATAATTTTGGTATGCTTCTGACCATCCAAGAGGAAATTCTTCAAAGGATTCCAATTCCCAAGGATTTGGATTTGGCTTTATGGATAAAAGTTCCTCTGCTGCTTCTTTAGGATTAAATGATCTCATCCATGGTAGTATCTCGTCAAGGATCTCCTCTCTATAATAAATTTTTTCTGCCTCCCAGGATTCTGTTTCTTGTGGACATGAAATATAAATAGCAAACATCAGCTTTTTCCATATTTCTTCATCAGAAAAGAAATCCAATTCTCTAGTAGCATCATTAATAAACATAGAATCTCCTTCCCTACCAGTAAGCCATTGAATAGCATGAACCAATTCGTGAGCAAGGGTCCCTTTTTCTTTATTATTTTTTGGATATCCTCCTATTTCTATTACCACCTTTTCTGAGGTTGATTCTAAATGATTAAAATGTGCTTCTGAAGATCTTTGAGATTGTGTGTCTATGAAAACTTTAGTACCTGTATTTATTAACCCCTTATATTCATTCCACGCTGAAGTGTGACTTAATAAAGAATCACAAAGATTTATTAAATCAATCTCATTATTCTCAGATTCTAACAAAAAATAAGGTCTTATGTGTCTCATATATTATATATCATCGAAATTAATAATTAGAAACTTCTTTCCTCTCCGCAATCTTGACACACCCTGCCAACTCTGTCTCTACCTTTAGATATAAAATAGTGATCACAAACTTCTTTGTCAATCCATCCTTTCTTAAGCATTCTTAATGGAGTTAATGCAGCTGTATAGTTCATATAATTGCTCCATTCTTCTCCATATTTATAAACAACAAATACCGAATTTGAATCATGCTCAGAAAGACTTTTTACTATCCCCTTTTCATATAAAGAAGGATTACATCCAGGGAATGGAATGTATGTTACTTTTTCTCCGGGTTCCATTTTAATTTCTTAGTTTAATAATTCCTATCTATTTTTAATTTTTCTGAATGTGAGGCTAACTCTAATTCCTTTTCCAGATTCTTTAGGGATAGAGTGAAGCCATTCGTTCTGGACAGTGTCGTCCATATAAAACAATGATCCGTGTGTTAGGTTGTAATCTACTGTTGATCCATCTGATTTATTCTTAAATCTCAAGATCCTTTCACTACCTAAAGAAATAATAGCAACTCCTGTATTTTCCTCTAATATATCAGTATTGTCTGAATGATATCCCATAGAACTATTACCGTCATGATAGAGATTAATCAGACAATTATTGGGAAAAAATCCAATGTCTTCCTTTATTTTTAATAATATAGAATTGAATTCATCTGGAAATTCTAATGAAGGATAAGTCATACCATTATAATCATATGACTCACCAAATGATGTTGTCCATCTAGACCTCATACTTTTATCATAATCTAGAGAAGAAACTAGTCCAAGAATCTCGTTACTATTTTCTATGTAACTTTCTTTCAAAATTATTTTTGGTTCCATCACATTCATTTATTCAAATTTAATTATAACAATTAAGATAAAAAATTATTTTAATGGAAATTTCTACTTAAAACTTCCTCGTGATCAAATTCTTTTAGCATATCATCTGCTTCTCCGAATATATTAAGTAATTCCCAAACACCATTCTCCTTCCACATCTCAATATACTTTAATCTTTTTTTAGGTCTCATCTCATCTATTAAATGTATTTTACCGTGATCTCTAACAATAATAGACACCATTAACCAATTACCACCATTTCTAAAGATCCAATCCTTAATCTCTGATGAATCATTTACTATCTTGTATGCCTCCTCCTCATGTCCAGGAGATGAAGGCCAACCAGTTTTAGGATTTGTCTTAACACAATCAAGCTTACAAATGTCATGTAAAACACCAGAAAGAATAAGATTCGGATTTCCGGTCTTAAAAAGTCTTTCTGTAACTATCTTTATGTGTTCATAAGTGGAAGGCTCTGGATGAAAATCCGGTCTTTCTCTAAGGGATTTTAGAGAAATGATCTTTCTTCTAACCAATATCGGTGAGCTTTCTAATAATTTATCGAAATCTAGTTGCATCATTTAATATAATATCTAATTACAAATATAACGAATTATCTAAAACAGAATACATTTTTAATGATATATAATAGATGAGCCGAGATGAATTCATAAAAAAATTAGAAGAATATAAGATCTACTTTAAATACGAGGGGGATCAAATATTAGTATGCGATGATGAATACAAGGGTAAAATTGATAACAACCACCTAAATTTTGAAAATGTGATATATTCTATACCAGATAATGTTACTTTTCAAAATGGAGGTAATCTTTGGCTTGAATCAGTAAAATATATCGGAAAAAACGTCATTTTTAAGAACTCAGGTTTAGTAAATTTGACATCCATTGAAACCATAAAATCGGAAATAAAATTCAGAAATAAATCATTTGTAGATCTCAGAAATGTTAAAGAAATAGATTCTCCAATCACATTCGAAAACGATGGAGGAGTTTATTTATTATCAATGAGTCCAAAAGATATTAATTCTGACGTTAAGTTCAATAATAAAGGTGGAGTAGCAATTAAGGGTTTTGATACTAGAGAAATAGATCCAATATCTTCTGCTCTACTATTTCCAAATGGAATTTCTAGAGGAAGAATCCTAAATAAATTAATAAAAAAAAATATATTATAATTATGAAAAATATAAAGCCCTATGAAGGATTTCTAAACGAAGGTATTATGTTCACTAAGGATGCATTAATGAACAAGCTAAGACAGAAGCTAGAAATAGCGGATAAAGCAATAGAAAAATGGGGAGATTCGTACAAACACAAAAAACAAAGGATAGAGGATGCTATTAGATCTGGAATTGTTGGACCTGATAGCGGAATATTAAATGTACAGGGTGACGGTCCTAAAGATTCGTATGAAATATTTAGTGGGAGTAATGCTACGGATCTGGCAACAGAGATTTCTAAGATTATTAAAAAATACAAAGAACACGAAGTAGAAGCAAGTTCAGTTCCTGCTGCTGCAGGTTGGTCTGGTAACATGAGATCTACAGTTAGTGGATTCATAAGAGGCGTTGCTAACGAATATATTAGTGGTGGTTATTATGGAACAGACAAGAATTTCTTATTAGGAGTTCAAATAGGAGGAGGAGTAGATAAAGAGATTAAGAAAAAATTATAAAGAATTTTTTTCGAATTGTCCACAAAATTTACATCTGGTTATCTCATATTTCTTACCATCTGGATATATTCCTTCTTGTATGTGCTCCCAAGAATGTTTACATCTTAAAACACGAAAAACTATTAGAACTATAATAAAAGTTCCTAATGTAATAATCAATATTGGTGTTAAATCAATTCCCATTTTAATCTACAAATTTAGAATCTATTAGAAGAGCATTACCAACAATAATATCGTATATTCCTTGATCATTTACAATAATACTTGCTTGATCGTTAACAGGAAGACCGTCAATTTTACCTTCCTCATTAACTATTAGTATTTTACCATCTTTTAACCAAAGCATCTCTATGTAACCTTCTACACATTTTTGCATTTCTTCAAGGGTTACCATTTTCCCTTTGAATGTGATCTCTTTAGAATTACCATCAGTGGTAATTAAAGTTCCTTTAGCTTTTGACATAATATTAGATTTTATTTCATTTTTTACTTTACACAATCTCTATCTTTTCCAAATCTTCATGTGTCAAAGAATGGAAAAAGTTTTGTAATTGGTGAACATAATCTATTTTAAAAATTCCATACTCGACCCTAATGTTTAGAAATTGATATTCTGGGATATCTTTATCAGCCCAATTAATCCCACCAAATTGAACATCTGGTAATTTATTATGTTTCCAAAACAAAAGGTCGTATCCACATTCTTCGAATTGGAATGAAAGTAATTTTTCTTCAGATAATTGAATTGGGAATATTCTTTCTATTTCAATTAGAGGCCTATGTGGTTTTTGTGTATCTTCACGAATGTATTCCACTCTAAGGTGCTGTTCTTTTATTTCAACAACTTTACATTCAGTCATATTATCAATAGATACAAAATTTCCTATTCTAAAATCATTTACTCTCATGACCTTTTCGTTTTAAATCTCATAAGACAAATATAAGAATTATCCACGATTAAAAAAAATTATATTGTGGTTTTTTCTATAGATCACAAAAAAGAATGATCCAAGTCATGCCTTAAAATCCATTCAGACTTTACATATCATCCTCTATCTCAGATCTAAATTCTTCCAATAGATCATCTATATGAAATAGATTGTTTCTTTGTTCACAACAACCTTTTCCGGTGAACTTAACATCATTCTCAGTTTCGTTAATTACGCAACCCTGAACTTTATAAAATTCTCTCTGTATTTTCCAAGCAGCATCTATATGATTAACAGAACAAGCTGCAAATACATTACCGCATTTACATGATATTGTTTCTATTTTATTTACACTGGGCATAGTATCTAATTTTAAAATTCATTAATCAATTTACAAATAGGGATCTTAACAAATTCAGCTTGTATGAAAGCATGCGGTGGTTCAATAATATCAGCTTCAATCAGTGATCCAAGAATTCCTTCATTTTCTGAATAATCCTTGATTGCAACTTCGCCCTCTTTTAAAAGATTATCTTCAACACAAACTGTACCAACTGCATAGATCATACCATCAGAGCTATCAATTAATTTAATTGCAATCTGACCATTTTGATAATTTCCATATTGTGGGATTAATCTATAACCCTTGTGCGATATTGTTTTCATATTTTATTATTCTAATTTAAAACCATTTTCTCTTCTAACAGATTATTTAATCTTCTTATTGCATCTCGTTTAAGCCACTTGGTCGTTACAGATCCAGTAAATAAACCAATATAGTTCCTATCGTGATCCACAGATGATAATGTCATATTATCTTCAGGCTCTGGGTATATCCAGATCGTGTATTCTTCCCCCTTAATACGAACAGTTAGATCTATTATATTATATAAGAGTGTCATTTTCTTCTCAATGATCTCGACTTCACCTCTTCTGAGTGCTCTTCTTAGTCTCCATCTGTTAATCCAGTATGGAGTTTCTACAAATGCCTCATAGAATAAGATTGCGGAAATTCCTAATGTTGCAATGGTAAACAATGAGAATCCTAATAGACCTACTATTGATTCTTTTCTATCTTTTTCTGCTTCTATAAACATCATCTCACTTCTATTTTTTCGTAACTAACTAAATTAACATCGGATAGTCTATGGTATTTACACCATAGTTTTAGATATAAATTATCTTCATCTTCATCTTCATCATAAATTCTTTCTTCTACCTTCTCATTTAGGCTCTTGTAAAATTCTTTAATTTTTCCCAAAATTAAATTTGCTTTCTCGCAATATCTTCTAGCAAGATCCTCATCTTCAGTGGCAAATAATCTTCCGTCAAAAGCATCGTCCCAATTTCCGGATTTGTAAGTTATTATGAACATATCTTTAAAAATTTTTAAAATGGTAGGTCATCATCTTCCGATGTGTCTATACCTAGTAATTTTTCTTTTTGTCTTTTCAGATAATCTATCATCGCATAGTGCTGATCTATCTCCATCTGTATTAAATCAGACTCGGTTGGTGGTTCATGATCTACATCTCTTACATTCATGATTATAAAATCCACAATGTAATCACCATCACAAGTATCAATATGAATATGGGTTGCTTCAGAATTGTTAGCTATTATCTCTCCTGCTAAGGTCTTAGCCTTATCTATAGGTATTATACCATTATAAAGAAGATCCTTATTTTCTACCTCTATATTGTAATCCTCTACCGGTGAATTAATCTCATCATCAATAGAATCTCTACAATCAATCTCAATGGAAGATAATCTAACTATCTCTACCTTATAATTTTTCATTGCTTTTTTTCTCTGCGGTTTCTAAAATCTCTTGTGCTTTTTCTTCAATCATCTTTACAACGATCTTAGACATCTCTTTCTTTAGTGCTTTCTTCCTCTTACGAGGTAACACACTCACTAGGTATTCATAATTCTTGTCGTTTTCAAAACTGCATATGAAGAATGCTAGTTCACCTGGTATTTTAACTTTCATACTCGATTTATTTTAAATATTGAAGCAATATATGATATTGCTATAAATAGGGTTCTTCTAAAAGGTAAATACATATTTAATAAATTTTGTTTTTGTCGTCTAGGTAAATCCAGATACAGATAAAGAATGCCCAGATCAATCCTACAATAATACCATATAGTGACAATGGTATAAACACAGAATACAAGTAATGGGATTTAGGTAACTCGTATGCCACTCCATAAAAGAATAAACCCATTGATCCGAGTATTAAAAACAGAGAGGTAAATCCCACAATGTCTAATAATGTTTTAAAGTTCTTCATTTTTATTTGTTTGATGTAGCTAATATAAGAAATATATTCTAATTATGAAAATGATTCCTTAGAAAAATCTAAACTTTTTTATGAGGTCCTATTAATTGGTAATGGATATATAATTAAAAACAAACCAATGGCAAAAGGTTCTTATCGTAGCTGGAGTTCTCCTGTTAAAGTATCAGAGAGTGATAGCTTAATAATTCTTAGTATAACATCAAATATACCTAAAAAGGCTAAAAGTAAAAGCCGTAATGATTATGATGACTATTATGATGAATACAGTGAAAAGAAAAGCTACACTAAAGGTAACTACGGTAAAGCAATTATATGCTTATCAGATCCTAGACTGTTTGTTATTGTAGATAATAGTAATAACCAATACATATTAGATTATATAGAAACAGATATAATTGAGACATTAGAAAGATTACCTAGACCTCTACCTTACTATATAGATGATATCACAGCACCTGATATAGTAGAATCACTCACCGATCGTTTTAGAGACGACACAGGTAATCGTAGTGGATTTATTACACTATCTGCAGAGTATATAGACCTATCAAAGAAATACAAAGTTATTAATCAATCCAAAAAATTAAAGGCATTTGCGATTCCTGAAGGAGGATTGACAGTTCTAAAACTAATGGAAAGAAAAGGTATGTTTAAAAAGTTCTCGTAATTATAAAAATCAATATAATACTCTTTCGGATTATTGTTTTAAGTAAACCTCTCCTTCTTCACCATCTTCTTCTTCCTCTTCCATATCAAAGGAGAATCCAACCTCATCACCCTTATCAACCAAATAGTGAAAAGTTGCATCGATTTCTTTCTCTGGTATTCCTTTCTCCCTAGCATATTTAAAGAAGTCTTCCCCTGTGAATTTACCTTGTTCAGCTTTAATAGCAATAAGTCTTGGTAAAAGGTCTTTAGCGTAATCCTCAGGTAAATTAGTTCTTTCCATAGGATCAAATGCCTCGAAAGTTTTTAGGTTTTTCATATATTATCTTTTAATTTAATGTATGTATCCCATTTAATAATTACTAATGGCATCTGGCATCAAAAAACGAAGATAACCTTTGTCTTGAGTAAAGATAGGTGTATCTGCATCTGCTTCCCACACATTTCTCGAATAGGTGCTATTCTGACGAGGATCCACTTGTTTAGGATCTACTTGGACAGTTTGTCCTGACTCGAGTTTCATAAATGTTTTTACTACCTTGCGAATAACTGATCCTCGTTTTTCTCTTGGTGAAAAATCATTCCAATTGATTCCACGATCTAACATCAGCATGTCTTGCATTTGGTTAGTTTTCTTGCCATGAAGTTCTTTATCTGAAAAGTTGGCTTGAGCAACTGAAGAAATTGAATTTCTTGTAGCATCTTGTTGTCTCCAGATGAAGTAGTTGAGAACTTCTTCTTGATAAGGAATTTGAAATACTCTCGCATCGAACATTGCAAGCTTGAAGTTTTGTAAATCATCTGCATCAAGATAACCGTCTACATCATTGCCTTCCCAACACGATCTTGACATCCTTAATTGGTTGAACTTTGCAGTTGCTAAAGATGCAGCAATACTCGCCATTTTTTGTAGGTTGCCATCAAACCAAGCGTGTGTAGAAATATCATCATAATCTGTTACAAGAATTGAGATTTCATCAGATTGCACGTATGCAAATTTTGCTCCTTGAATATTTTGACATAAGAACTCTGCTGTCTTATTCATATCTTCCATTAAGCCGCTATCAAAAGGTCTTGTTAAACCTTTAGTGTATTGATGGAATGCCTTCCCGTCAATACGGATGATTGTGTTGGTGCGACGAGCCAACTTGAAACGTGTTCGGTCTTCGTAAAAGTCCTTCATTCTGTCGCCTAATTGATCTTTCATTTTTAATTTCATTTTTGATTAAGCATCTTTCCAACTCCCATTACCATACGGATCGCATCCAACAACTCTTGTTGTGTTTGGTATGATATAGAGTTCTAAATATAAATATACAATTCCGTTCATTTTATTATTCAGTAATTTCTAAAGTTACAGTATCACCTACACTATACGTGATTTCTTCAGTTCTTGTTTGATGAAAAACACCGTTTGTGTCTTGGACAGTAACAATGAAGTCTTGATACTTCCCACTTGATATACCAATCTTTCTTACAACCCCAGTAACAATAGGATCAAAGTGTTGATGGTTTCCAGGTATTTCACAGCTTATTAAACCAAAAAAAGCTGATATAAATAAAATCTTTTTCATTTAATTTTCTTTCTAATTTTTAATAGAGCTAATATATAGAATTATCTACATATAAAAAAATAATCCAATGATTATTTTTCTAGGTATTCACCTTTAATAATATGTTTAGCTCCTAATTCATTTATACATAGAAAGATCTTACCATCCTTCTCATTCTCTCCCATTTCTTCTACCTCAGAAAAATCCTCAGGTTGGTAAATAGTGTTTTCCCACCCAAATCCAGAAACCCAGTAGTGTGTAAATCTAATCATATTATTCATGTTGGTAAAAATTTAAAATCTAATACTATGTGTTTTAGTGTCCGCTTAGAGATTATTTCCACTCCAAGCGAAACATCATATTCAAGTACATCATTAGATGTCTTAAACAAGTTTATTTCACACTAATCCTTTATAAAATGAAGGTGTTCCTGTTCTACCTTATTTGATAGTACCTCTTTGTTAATAGCGTAATTATCATTGTTACAAACCACAAATCCCTCACCATGTCTAACTATTCTTAGATATTTAAGGTTCCAATTTTTAGTGATAGCATTTCTACCCTCTAGTTGTAAGAATCTCCATTTTCCTTCACCTCCGCTTTCTGCAAATAGTCTATCTAAAAGTTCTAATAGATCAGCCTGAGTATAAATAAACCTCTCCGGTTTATTATTTAATGCTGCAAAATCTAAATGATCTCCGTTTGTACCAATACAGTGAAAATCCCTAGTGTCAATATTAAATCTGTTATAAGATACATCAGAGAAATCTATCTCTTTATAAAAAATCCAATCTTCCATATTAATTCATATTCTTTTTAAAATTAAACATCCCTATCTTTTGAATTTCCTATATTTCCATTCATCATATTTTTCTTGTAAAGCTAATATAATTATAGTAGGTAAATATAAAAAAGATAGTGGGGTAAAGGCTAAGAATGCTATTAAAATGCCATCCTTAAAATCATCAAAATTTTTATTTTTATAACCCTCCACTATTGTAGGAAGATTGAAATATAGAACTATAATTATAGAGAATATATGATAGAAAAATAAAATTGAGGTGATTGTTTCATTTACTTTAATCATAACTTTTCTTGTATTAAACCTAAAATATCATTAATTAAACTTAAAGGGCTTTCTCTTACTTCTACCCCATTATCAAATTTCCAATATAATGTAAGATTTTCAAAGCTACCATATTCAATTAATTTAGCATTGCCTATTTCAGTGTATTTTGATTTAATATATTCTAAAATATTTTCTTCCATTTACACTCGTTTTAATATAAGACATCCTTCTTCATCCAATTTTGGTCTTCTTTCTGAGAAACCACCTCTTCCATCCATTTCTGAATAGATATATGTTTCCACAATAACATCCCATTCAGTTTGTTGTAGTGATTGGATATATTCATCTTCATACTTTTTGTTGTACAACATTCCTTTTCTTGTTTGAGATATAGCCTCACGTAAATCACCCTCACTAAACTTCTTATCCCC
>Ga0172373_10003480_pt1 | contig 23023 bp, 6 predicted proteins | sample Lak10m_2_FD_114546 | JGI IMG/M metagenome (GOLD analysis project Ga0172373, IMG submission 114546) | Freshwater microbial communities from Kabuno Bay, South-Kivu, Congo - kab_092012_10m | ecosystem: Environmental > Aquatic > Freshwater > Lake | place: Democratic Republic of the Congo: South-Kivu...
AGTCAAAGGTGAATTATAAAATCACCCAGGCAAGAATACCAATTGCTCCAATTCCAACCAAAACTTCACCGGTGCTGAGACCGCCACCGCCTGAATAAGGATTGGCTGTAGTGAAGTCGTACGCTGTCGTTCCTGCATAGCTGTTTCCGGCAGCATCCTTGATCGCACCCGCATCAATGGTAACGAAGTAGTGGGTGTTTCCGGCAAGTGAGGCTGTCGGGTTTATTGTAAGAACGCTTTCCGAAATCGTAAGGTTCTGACTTGTTAATACATCGTAGGTCTCAAACGCAGTTCCCGTTTCCGAAACAGAACGAATGATAATAGATCCAGTTGTACCCTTCGCTATCGCCTCACTGAAGGTTATTACGATGTTGTCCGTTGCAACAACAGCGGTAGCTCCGTCAGTCGGGCTGAACGTTGTGATTGTTGGCGCAAGAATATCCGTTTTCGTCGCGTCAGCAAACTGGAAATGATCGACTCCACCTACTACATCAGTGCCATCACGGCCTGCAGACGTATCAGCAATGGTATACTGGTTTGTTCCAGAATCAAAGCTGATGGTGTAATCCGCAAAGTTGCCACTGAAAATTACAGTGTCATTGCCAAGAGCTCCAGCAATAGTGTCATTGCCCTTGCCGCCTGTAAATATGTTGTCTCCATCACTGCCGGTCAGACTGTCAGCAAAGTCACTGCCGATGATGTTCTCGATAGCTGTAAGCGTGTCGGTTCCCTCTCCGGTAGCAGTGCCGGTAGCAAGGTTGACTGTAACAGCCGCAAGAGATCCTGCATAGGTAACCGAATCTGTACCATCTCCACCGTCAAGCGTGTCGTCTCCGAGTCCGCCACTGAGCGTATCATTGTCAGCTCCGCCGCTGACTGTATCGTTACCTGCATCACCGAAGAGCTGGTCGTTGCCGCCCAATGAACCGATGTAGTCATCACCGGCGCCGCCATGGATGGTGTCGTCCTCCGCACCAAGAACAATGTGCTGTGCTGAGCCGTCAGCAACAACATAATTCTGACCGTCACCACCAGTAACCCATGAGGCACCGATTATAACGGCAAAATCAACATTCTGGAGCTGTAGAACAGTACCGGCAGGCAGATTGGAAACATCAATAACAAGTGCTTCCTGAGCGGTTCCTCCAGTGATAATCACAGCCTCATCAGGTGCGGCTGTACCTACTGGAAGTGTCGGGAAACTGATATTCCGAACAGTTACCGTGCTGTCTCCAACAGAAGCCACATAATCAGCGATTCCCTGTGTCACCAGAGCATCGCCACCCGGTGTAGAAGCAGCGAGCTGATCAGTCAGATTTGCACTGCCGGTTGATTCCGTTAAAACAAGGCTGAGTGAACCAGGGAGATCCACTGAAATCGTCTCGGTCACATTGAGGGGAGCGGAAGTATTGAAAGGAATAGTGGTAGTGATATCTCCGTTTGTTTCTGTGGTGACGGTAAAGCCGGTTGACGCTGAAACACTTTCGGGGTTCCCGCTACCATCGGTGTAGGTTGCTGTGACAGAAATTGCCTTATTTGTCTGCTCTGCGCCTAATACAAGCGAATCACCGGTAGCACCCGCGATATCCACACCGGCAGCTTTCCACTGGTAGCTGAACGTTCCGAGACCATCCTCATCAGCCAGCTTATTGTCAACAGTAAGTGTTTGACCTTCAGCAACAGTACCGGTAATCGTCAGAGTGCCTGTAGGCGCATCATTGATGTTAGCTACAGAGACTACAACTTCCTGGGTTGTTGTATTGGCTCCGTCGTTGGCAATAACATTGAAGCTGTAGGTTGGCTTGACCTCAAAGTTTGCAGAGGCTTTGAGAGTTACAGCACCAGTAGTCACATCAATGTTCAGAAGGGCTGCATCCGTTCCACTGAGTGAGTAGGTGCTTGCGGCGAGATTATCGGCATCAGTCGTGGCTGCTGTATAAATAACTGTCGTCACCGCAGCATTCTCATCAACAGCACCTGCTGCTCCTGAGGTAAATACTGGCGCAATATCGTTGGAGTTGGTAACATTCACCGTAATATCCGCAGTATGATCGTGGGCAACATTACCATCACTGACCTTCACCGTGATAGTACCGCTGTTGGCCTGTGGATTTTCGAAGTCAATTGCCGCAGCACCTTCGGCTGTAAGGGAGAGCTGGCCGGTGGCTGAGTTGATGGTAAAAATCGGCAACTGATTTGGGCCGGTTGGGCCACTCACCAGAGTGTAGGTGAGAGTATCACCATCTGCATCGGTCGCAACTGCCAAAACGCCGCTGATCTCGCCAGCCGGGGTGTTCTCGGGAAACGAGAGTGTTGTCGTTGAAATAACCGGAGCATTGTCATTGATATTTGTAAGGTTGACCGTAACTGTTGCGGTCTGTTCGTTACCGGTAATACCATCACTGGCCTGAACAGTTAGGGTATAACTGTGTGTACCCGAGTCATAGTCAATAGCCGATGCACCTGCTGTGGTCAGGCTGATCTGGCCCGATACACTGTCAATACTGAACAGGGCACTGCCGTTAGCGGTTGGAGCATCAACCAGACTGAATGTAACGGTGTCGCCATCAGCATCGGTTGCAGAGGCATGAGCCCCTGTAATTGATCCCGCAGCAGCATTTTCAGCTATTGAAACAGTAGCGCTGTCAACACTCAGTACCGGTGCAGCATTAAGTCCGTCACTTATTAAGGGAAGCGTCCCGACAGTCACAACCGTATCACCATTGCCAAGTCCGGTGCCGGTCACCAACTGGGAATCGAATGCAGTACCTGGTGTGGTCTGAGTAAAACTGATTGTCTCAAGAAGGGTGTCACTGCTGCTGTTAATCGCAGTAAGACTGTAACCACCTATCAATAATCTGCCTGTAGATTCAAGATTGGGAAGCCATGTCCAGCCTGACAGTGCTGAATTAGCTGTCGAAGAGGCATAGGTGGCCTTGGCTGTGTCATAGGTCAGAACAAGATCAACAGAATCAACAACCGTACCGGCTTTCAGCCAAACCTGAATATCCTCTCCGGTTGCAGTAGCTACGGCAATAAGTTCCAGAACATTCGTCTGCAGGGTACCGGAGTAGGCAAGTGCATTTTCAAAAGGAGCGGCAACAAATCCGGCACTCATCGAGCGCACATCAGGAGTCCAGCTTCCACCAAGCCCTTTTGCACCAACCAGCCCGCTGAAGGCAGTTACTGCTGATCCAAAAGCCTGCGAAATACGATCAACAAAGGAACGACCAGCAGCACCTGCTCCGGTCAGGCAGGACCAGAAATGAAGTGATGGAGTCCCGACAGCATCATTATGCGAGTGGGCAGTAAAGTCAGAGGCTTCAAGGGTTTTGCCGCCAAGCGATATGGCTCCGGGCTGACCATGACCAAGAAAATGAAGCGATTCATATCCACTCTCAAGTGCATGTTCGAGAATACCTGCCGTATCCGAGCAGGAATCTACCCGTACAAGATCCGTATCAGGTGCAAGCTGAGCAAGTAGACGCTCTACATCTTCAATTGCTGCGTCCGCAATAACCAGATTTCTGCCTTTCTCATTCAAGAGAGCATCAGTTGTTGCCATCAAGGAAAGCCCCTTCATGTGATCTGCGTCAACCATGTTGGTGTTGTTCATAAGCGCCTCTTTACCTTTGAATAATTGTTATTGATTGGAAATAATTGGTGTTGTGAATGTTTCACCACAGAAATACACTTTTAAAATCGGTCAAAAAACTCAGGAAATCAAGCTGACATACTCTAACTCTATCATATATTTAAAGATACCAGTTTAAGCCAAACATAAATAAATTTTCCTGCGAATACAATAATATTATCAACAGCAAAACAGGAAAAAAACAAACAGCTTTCCGGATTTTAATCAGGCTGGTGGCACCCAGCTTCCGTTGACATCTCCTTTAAGAATACCAACAAGATGCAGCTCCTGGTCGTGGTCGAGAGTTACCGAAACATCACTCGAAGGCCAGATAACAGAGGATTTCGTCATCGTCTCACTGCCCACACTATCCTCAACAAAAAACCACTCTTTTGCGGGTGCCCCGGTATAATTTACTGCCATTTTCAGAATATTGAGGGCATCTGCAGCTTTAACAGAACCATCCTTGTTGATATCGGCTGCAAGATATTGATATGGTGATACTGCACTTGCATCAGCATTTGGATTGATTCCTACTGAAATCTTCAACGCTGCCAGTGCGTCGGCGGCTTTAATTGCGGTAGTTTCGGCAGCACCTGATACCTTGGCTGAACTCAGTGTATAATTGCCATAGGCCTGACTGAGATGATGAAAGAGCCCATCAACAGCAGTTGAATCACTGTCCGAACCGAGAGTGCTCGTCACATCTGCAACCAATGCATTTGTTTTCCAGAATTTCACCGAGCCGCTCAGATCAAAAGCATCATTGACTCCCCTGACAACAATATTAAATATATCACTGTTGGATAGGGTCCCGTCAGAAGCTGTAAGCTTCACGGAGAGAGTGCCAATATCGGCACTCCCGGGTGTGCCACTGAATACCAGAGCATCTGTTCCATTAAAAGTGAGCCAGGTCGGCAGATCAGCACCATCAGCCAGAGTTGCCGTATAAGTCAACGCATCGGTATCAGTGAAAGAGCCCGGAGTAACGATATACGACAGCAGGGTGTTTTCAACCGCCGTCTGGTCGACCAGTGCGTGAGAAAGAACCGGAGTACCCGACACCGGACTGTTGACAGTAATGGCGAAAACATCGCTCACAGAGAGTGCCGGCGAACCACTGTCAGTGGCGGTCACCTTTACATTGAGGGTTGTACCGGCAATCGGCAGATCACTGATACTGGAAAAAGTATGTGTTGAAGCGTTAAAAGCAAGCCATGAAGGCAGGGGTGAACCATCTTCCTGGGTAGAGGTGTAGGTGAGCCTCCCTCCGCTTGAAACAGGGTCAACGTCATTGAAGGTGTCACTGGCAAAAGTAAAACTGTAAACACCTCCGGTGTAGGCATTCTGATCAGTAATGGCATTGGCAACCGTCGGAGCATCATTGACATTACTGACAGTCACTGCACTACCGCTGCTGCTCAGGCTGCTGCTGGTTACCGACTCCGCATTGGCAAGGGCATCAGTGTAGTTTGCGACCACCCTGATATAGTTAGCCACCTGGGCATTGAGAAGGGTGTATGTCGAGCTGTTTCCTGATCCTGTAACCGTGCTCCATGTTGTATTATCAAGACTCTGCTCCCAGGTATAGGTGATAATCCCGATACCATCGGTATCTGCCAGAGTGTTGGCTGCTGTAAGAACCTGACCCTGCGTTGCAGTTCCGCTTAGTGTGACACTACCGGTCGGAGCATGGTTGGCGGATTCAATCAGGCTGTATGAGAGATTATCAACATTGAGATCATTAAAAGCTGAAGTTGCATCACTGCTCGTCACCCTGAAACTGAGGATTCCGGTCTGGGTTGTCTCCTTGACACCATCCTCTCGTGCGGTAACAGTTACACTCTGAGCCTGATCCCAGTTGGTACTGTTAAACGAAAGCGTTGAGCTGCTGTAACTCAACTGAAAAGCATTTGAAGCTTCACTGTCATGTTCAAGATAAACGGTTACAGTCTCCCCCGTTGCAGGCGCCTTGCCAAGGGTAACACTGAGCGTATCACTGCTACTGCTGTTGCCTTCCTGCAAAGTGGGCAGGGTATGAGCTCCAACAAGAACAGAATAACCGGCATCAACCACTCGCAGGGTTTGCTGCATAAAGGCACCATAATCAGAACCGTCACTGGCACCCGAACTGTCACGAGCCTGCAAGGTCAGGGTCATGTCACCCGTACCCGAAGCTCCGGCATAGAATTTTGCAGAAGCCATCTGCGAGGAACTCAACACAAGGTTATACGGAGAGGTCATCCCCGAGCCAAAACCGTATGAAGTATCTCCGACCTTGATATAGCCGGTACTGCCCGATCCTGATGGTTTGGCAAGGCTGACAATATAGCTGTGAGTCTGGGTGGCATCAGCATCACTGACGGTAAAAAGGCTTGAAAGCGATAATGATGAGTCCGCCCCGGCCTGTATACTCTTGACAACAGCAGTATCAATAACCGTATTGCTTGCCGATGAGCTTACCGAACCTATGGTCATCACCGGTGTATCATTCAGATCAAGAGCGGTACCGCTGACCTTGAGGGTATAGTTGGATGTACTTGCGCCTGCCTTTGCTGCTTCAACAGTAACCGCATAGGTTTTGGCTGTTGCATTGTAGAGCTGGGTGAGAGACGTTGTCGCAGAGGTACCTGCTGCAAGAGATATGGCTGTACCATTGCTGTCGCGAATAGCCTGTCCATTCCAGTCAGTTACCGTGATTTTCCAGTCATTGGACGCCGCGCTTCCACTGGCAGCAGCAAAATCAATCTTGAAATCAGAAGCCACTGCTGTAGTAAAAAGCCAGACATCCTTGTCCACATCCGACGACAAACTGCCCGTCATCGCTACACCACTTAGAAGATGATTGTTGGTGTCCGCAGCATCTGCGGCAGTATCGTTTGCGTCACTTTCAATGGTGGAGGTTACCGTTGTTGTAACAGCGTACTCCTGAGTAGAGGCTACGTCGGCCTTGGCAACCTTGAAATAGTAGGTACCAGCAGCTTCAACCAGTGCAGAAAGCGATGTGGTGAGGCCAACGGAGGACTGTACAGGATCAAACACAAGAGAGGCTCCGTCAGCCGGTGATGCCGTTGCCTTGTCAAGAGTCAGGGTTGTGGTACCGGCACTGAGTGCTGTAGCACTGACTACCGTATAGATTGTCGTGTCAGCCCCGCTGGTAGCAATAGTAAAGCGGCTTCCTGCTGCCGGGAGGCTTGAAAGACCCTTGACATCAAGGGTATTATCTGCCTGCGAAGCACCGTCAACCAGTGGTGATCCGGTGACAGAACGGGTCGGAGAGACAAGGTAATCAGATCCTGCAGAGTCAAGCAGGGAGAGATTCCAGAGTTTGGAACTTGATGAACTCCCTGTTAAAAAATTCAGGGAGATCAGGGATGGTCCAGTGGTGTCAATTTTATAATAATCAACATCACTGGCACTGCTGAGGGCGCCTGTTGTACTGACCCCACCGTTAAGAATATTAGCCGTTCCAATCGTATTGTTGGGTTGGCCAGTACTGAGACTGTGTTCGGATTCGTATGCCATGTGCAGCGTCTTTTATTAATTAATTGCCAGTACCATATGGATCAGAAGCTTGCTGCGTGAACAATTTCATAGTTCGCAGCGGTCATGTCACTGCTCGACACCCCGACCAGTAATATGGAGTTGCCATCACCCAGATTAACCAGGGTGTCGCTACCCTGCTGTCCGGCTCTTGCCATAATCTCCGAAATCGTATCGACCCCGGTACCGTTAAGACCATCACTGTCTCCAGCTCCGAGAAGTATTGTAAGAACATCGCCTCCAGAACCGGCAGTGAAATCACGTACCTGATCAACACCGCTGTGGTCACCAAGCACAAAGTGATCACTGCCTGCTCCACCGGTGAACACTTCGTTGGCATCCGTTCCATGAAACAGGTCAGCCAAAGAGGTTCCCTTCAGATAGGTGGTATTCACGATGCCTGAGCTCGTGCTCTCACCTTTCACCGTACTCGTAGCCGTAAGAAGCATCGACTGATCATCAAAGAGCAGCTTCTCGACATTGCGGAGAATATCGGTTTCACCGGATTTGCTCACCGTAAGCATTCGGTCATACGTAACGGCAGTAACAGCTCCTGTGGTATCAGGATTATCCTCGGTTAGGGTCAGTGCTGCTCCGTTGGAGGGCGAAGCGCCAAGGCTTGAATTAAGCGTGAGCGTATTGCTGTTGATGGAGCTGATCTTGTATGGACCATAATTAACCGTTTCTCCGGTATCAACGGTATCCCCGTCACTATTCAAATCTGTAGAAACAGTGTATGCAACATAATCGCCAACCGACAAACCAGCAGCCGAACTTACCGTAAGAGATGTTCCGCTCTGGTTGGCGCCATTTACGGTCACACCGGCAATACTGACGCCATTTGCATTGGTCGCAGCCCTTGTACCATTGGTGACGGTCGGTGTTACCGCAAAGATCATATCTTCACCCGTCAAGGTAATTTCAGAGCCAACAGCCGTTGCAGAAAATACAGTTGAATCCGTATCAATTGCACTCTGGATAGCAGCAGCAAGACCAGTAGCTACAGTAGTCAAAGAGGTGCCTGTTGCTGTGTAAACAACACTCTGGCTGCCAACCTCTACCGTGTAGATATCTCCAGCCTCGACAGCTCCTGTCAGCGTGAATGCAGCGTTCTGCAGGGTATGAATGGTGTAAGCTGCCTTGTTACCGCTGAACTGAACCAGATCCACAGAGTGCAATCCATTGGCATCTACACCTTCGTTGGCTCCACCGTCTACCGTATCGTTGCCGGAGCCGGGCCTGAATGTATCGGCAAGATTGGCACCGGTCAGACTGTCACTGCCCGCACCGCTATCAATGACATTTGTCATGTGAAGCGTGCCGGTGATCGTGTCAGCATTGTCTGTTCCTGTCCAGATCGTCTGGTCAAACTTTTTGTCGCCATCGGTATCAAGCAGCAGGGATGTGACCACTGCATCAGCTCCGCCAACAACAACCTTGACCACCTTGTCAGCAAAGATCAGCTCCTCAATGCCGCTCAGGGTATCAGCTCCATCCGATCCGCCGTTGTTGTGAGTAACGGTAAACGAAGCGTCAGCACCTGATGGCATAACGACATCATAATCGGTGCTGTCACCGCTGTAGAAAACTTTATCCTTGCCTGCTCCTCCACTGATTGTATCGTTACCCGCACCACCTTCAAAGTTATCGTTGCCGGTACCTCCGATCAAGCTGTCATTACCCGCAAGTCCTTCAAAAAGATGATTGATCGCACTCTCCTCAGCAGAGACTTCAAGCGTGTCGCCCAGCAGATCCGTTCCACGAAGAACAATCTGGTCAACAACGCCATCATAATTAAAGTCCTTGACTTCACGTGTTGAGAGAAGCGAGATAAAGCGATCACTGAACTGAAGTGATTCGACATTGCTCAATGTATCGGTACCATCAGGAACTACCGTATCGGAAGCTGCGCGATTATCTATAACGGTTACGATTCCGCCGGAAGAACTTATCGTATAGTCAGAATAGTTGCCTGAGTAAATCGCAACATCGACAAGTTCGTTGCCATATGGATCGGTGCCGTTATCTCCACCGTCAATAGTGTCGTCACCTGCACCACCGGAAACAATATCACCGCCACCACCGGCATTAATGGTGTCGTTGCCATCACCGGCTTCAATGCGGTCATTGATAGCTCCACCAGTCAAACTGTCAGCGCCGTCAGTTCCCCGCTGGAAGGCTTCATCCGCCTTGCCGTCTCCGTTGAAATCGGTAAACGATTGGGTAACCTGAAGCGGCATCCATTTATTCCAGAAGCTGATCGCCTCAACACCTATGAGCAGATCGGTACCGTTACCGCCATCCTCTTCACTCATCGAATCGACCACCTGAACAATAGTTCCATCAGCACCGGCCGTATATTCATGGCCGTCAATTGTCGCTTTCTCGCCATCAGCAAGAATGGTAACCGTATAGCGGTCGGACATTCCGTCATAGTTGACGACATCACTGCCGGGGTTACCAAACTGGTCTACCCCATTGTCACCACCGATGATCTCATCATCACCGGTACCGCCCTGGAAGTTATCAGGCCCGGAACCACCGATAAGGGTATCATTGCCTTCCATGCCGAGAATGTGATGGGTTACACCAACGTAAGTATCAGCAGATCCATCAATACGATCAGCCAGCATGGAACCATTGATATTGACGCCATTTACCTTGTTGGTCTGCCAGTCACGCCATACATAACTCTCGACACCAAGACGAACCCAACGATCACTGAAGGAGAGGTTTTCGATATTGTAGAGTGTATCGGTCCCATCACCACTCTCTGTTTCAAGATCACGAACTTCAACAAAGTTTCTGCCATTGACATCCGTGCCGCTGGTAATGACATAACGATCATAACCACCGGAATACTGCGCTGTATCGGAGGGCGTATATCCAGACTGATCCGTAGTGCCGTTGGCACCACCGTCAATGGTGTCATCCCCTGCACCGCCACGAATATAGTCACCGCCTGCTCCTGCAAGGATCTTGTCATTGCCTCCGTTACCTTCAATCCAGTCACTGCCGGTGAAATCGTAGGTTGCATTTCCTTTAATGGTATCTCCACTGTCAGTACCACGCACGCTGGCACTAATTATCTCGTCACTGTTGCCATCTTTATCGGCGTCTGACCAGTCTCTCTGATAATAGGTATCGACAGTCAGCGGCATCCAGTAGTCGCTGAAGGCAAAGACTTCTGCGCCAACAACCGCATCAACTCCCGTTCCCTCAAATGAAGCCGGAAGCTTGTCAATAACAAGCCATCCGTTAACGGTTGTTTCAGTTCCGGCATGGGCAATCATGGACTGAATACCCTGCTGCATACCGGCAAGATCAAGGTTCAGTGCCGTTGCATTAGTTGAAGTCAGGGTTGTGTTGGCGGTCAGTGTAAAGGTGTCACGCTCACTTGAAATGGACCAGGTTGTTCCGTTTTTTGTCAACGTTACATCTTCAAGCACATAGCGACTCACCTTGCCTTCAAAGCGAACCTCGTCGCGCATGACTCCACCCCACTGGTCGGTACCTTCATTGAGACCTGCATCAACATAGTCATTACCGGAACCAGGGCGGATTGACTCTCCTCCCTTTCCACCGACATAGGTATCATCACCCTCCTTGAGATCAATATCAATACGGATTTTTTCAAGATAACCGGTTTGAGTCTCCACGGAGACACCAGCTTTCGCCGTCAATGTCGCAATATCATTAAGCGTTACACTGTCATTTTCACTGGTTCCTGTGACATTGGCCGAATCAGGTTTGCCGTCCGGCTCCCATCCGTTTTCACCGCCACCCGACCAGTCCCAGGCATCGGCACGAATGCCGAGTTCAACCTCACCGTCGTTAAAGCGGAAACGCTCAACATTGAACACCAGATCGGTACCTTCACCGCCCAGATCAGATGACAGCGTATCCACAACCAGATAGCCTGAACCTTTACCAAAAAGATTTTCGGAGGTAAATGCCAGATTCAGTACCGCAAGGACATCAGTTGAGAGCGACGGGGAAAGCGTCAGAACTCCGCCGGCAACCGTTCCAACCTCAACACCATCCCACTGCACAGCACCGTCAGTTGCTCTGCCGGTAGTCGTCAGAGCACTCCACTCATAACGACCCTTGGGACCGCTGAACTCTGCGACATCCTGATCCTGCCAGCCCTGTCCAGAGGTCCCGTTGGTTCCACCATCGAGCACGTCATTACCTGAACCGCCACGAAGGTTATCACCATTGCCACCGCCAAGCAGCACATCATTACCCTCCTTGCCGTTCATGTAGTCGCGAGAATCCGAAGAGATCTCTGTGATACTATCATTAAAAACCGTTCCCTCAGCATTGGCATTGACATTGCCCTGCCAGTCACTCCATGACCAGCGGCTGACAGCAAGTGATACCCAGCGATCATTGAAACTGAGGTTCTCAATGCCGACCAGAATATCGGTACCAAGAGATGCAGGATCACTCGCAGGCAGGATATCGGTAACTCTGTATGCTGCAACAGCATCTGACGTGCCCGCCGATACAATTGCATAACTGCTGTCAACAAATACGGAGTCAACAGTGAAACGATCAAAACTTGCATTGTATCGAGCAGTATCGGACCGCCATGAATCTGATCCGTTGACACCGCCATCAAGCACATCGTTGCCAGCACCTCCCTCAAGATCATCTGCACCGGCTCCTCCAAACAGAGTATCGTTCCCGTTATTACCGCTGATCCAGTCATTACCAGACTTTCCGTTCAGAATATCATCGAACTCTGTACCACGAGCATTGACATAGGTCAGCGTTGTCCCGGGAATGCTCCAGGTATCCTGATATTCATAGATTTCAGGCTTAATGCTAAGCTGTGAACCACTGAATTCGACTCGTTCAATGTTAACAAGAAGATCAGTGCCTGTTCCACCTGCACTATCCGGCAGAACATCAGTAATCTGAATGCCGAATACCTCTGAACCGGTACGGAAAAGCGGATCGATAATGGTATGGGTATCAGGATTAACCAGTACTCCCTTGATGGTATAGCGTTCACGGGAACCGGTGTAGCGGACCACATCCTGAACCTCCCAGGGATTACCAACTATGACATCTTCATTTCCGCCATCAATAGTATCATTTCCGGCCTTACCGTCAATCTCATCACCATGTGAGGTTCCAAGAAGCAGGTCATCCATGAAGGTACCGGTGATGTAGGAACGAGTCACCTCGTAAGGAGTACTTGTGTTGGTAGTGTAATCCCACAGATAGCTCGTCCAGGTGTACTCAGTTGTAACCGGCGAAAGCTGAAGTACCGATTCACCAATCTGTATACGTTCAATACCCACAAGGATATCCTGTCCATATCCTACACTCGAATTGATATTACCCGCAGAGTAGTCAAATACTCCATCCGTCTGTGTCTTGTTGATCAGCGAAGCGAGGTCAGTAACAATATAATAGGACTCTCCTGCCGTCGTCCCGGTAACCGTTCCGTCAGCATCAATAAGCTTCTCGCTGATATGCAGCCTCTCTTGCACAGCTCCGGCATACTGTGCCGTATCACCGGCACTCCAGTAACTGTTACGATCTGTTGTGCTGTCGGTTCCGCCAATCAGGGTATCATTGCCCAACCCGCCATTCAGAGAATCGTCTCCGGCTCCGCCATTCAATTTATCATTACCTGCCCACCCTTGCAGCCAGTCACCATAGTCACCATAGTCACTGCCAACCAGATTATCAGCTCCGCTGGTACCGTTGATCCCCCCTGTTCCTACATAATTTCCTTTGACGACAAAATCACCGGACTGAACAGAGAGACCGGCCAGCTCAGATGGATTGACAAATGTATGAGCTTCGAGGAACAAAATTCCTCCTTCAAACGTCACCTGTTCGATTCCGACAAGTTTGTCTGTTCCTTCGCCGCCATACTGGCTGGCAAGGGTATCGACAACCTGGACATACATCTTTGACGCATCGTAACTGCTTCCAAGTGCGCTGTTTGTGAAATTAAGGGTGCCACTGTAAACACCATTATTAAGATTACTGCCACGGCTGAATGTTGCCAGAAGATCCCCCTCTGAGGCGCCAGACTGACCAGCCTGGGCATGAACAGTCACAATGTAACGGTCAGAAGCATCATCGTAGTAGACATTATCAAATCCGGTTCCTCCATAGACAGTATCATTGCCTGTGCCAAGGTTAGCCTGATCATCACCGCCACCTGAAGCCGAAACATCAGCAGTATCAAGGTAAACAAAGTCATTTCCACCACCGGCGATGACAGTATCATTGCCAGTTCCGGCTGCCACGGTATCATTGCCGTTACGCATCAGGAAATTGTTCTGCCCACCAGCAACTGTATCGGCAAGATTATCGCTGAAATTGGTGGCTGTATAATTGGAATAGTTCAGCCACGTAGAGGTGTTTGAATCCCAATAACTTGCAGGTGAAACCAGAACCGTCAGCTCTTCGGTAGTATCACTGAACTGCAAGCGCTCAACATTATGAACAATGTCGGTTCCAAGTCCGCCGATATTGGCCGGAATAAGATGCCTTACCGTATAACTGCTATCACCGTTTTGAGTAATTGCAAACTCACTGCGGTTGGCATCAAAATAAGCAACATCATAACCACTGTTATCCCATGGATTGGTTGGCGTCGGGTTGCCTCCGCCATCTATCGTGTCATTACCAACTCCGCCTCTCAGGTCGTCACGAAGATTTCCGCCGACAAGGCTGTCGTTGCCTCCGTTACCATTCAGGTTATTCAGAGAACCAGCCTGCCCGGTAATGAGATCACCAAACCTGGTGCCCCAGGCATCAAGACGGGATTCCGTGCCGGTTATTTGCCAGCTCCAGTTTCCACTGCCTGTGTCAACATAGCCATACCGATCATAAGAGGATGTTTGATACTGCACCTTAAGCTGTTCCGATGCATCGCTGAACTGCAGCACCTCAATGTTACGCAAAACGTCACGTCCCTCTCCTCCATGAGCGGCATCATAGAGATCCTGAACCACGATGAAACCGGACTCGGTATAGTAGTCAGACTTTACAAATGTGCCGCCGAGAGTTGCGACACCAAGATTATTGTATCGCGTCCCCGCATCACCGTCCGAAGCTGTACGGAAAAACTGAACAGTATAACGGTTGATGGAGTTGATGAATGTAGCTCGATCAAGCGACTGCCAGGGATCATAGTATCCATGCACATCAGCAGCCCCGTTACCTCCGCCATCAAGCAGATCGTTACCAAGACCACCCCTCAGCTCATCGCCACCGGCACCGCCAAGCAGGGTATCGTTGCCAGCTCCTCCATCAATGTAATCGCGATTTGAACTGAATCCGTCAACAGGACTGGATGGAGATGCCAGATCGTGCCCGGAAGCATCAATACTGTCACCAAGAATTCCTCCGGTATAATTGTTTGTTCCAACCCAATCACCAGAGTAGTATGAGACCCATTTATTGGCAGTCACTCCGAGATTGACGGTAGAATAGTCTCCAAACTGAATCTGCTCGACATTTATGAGATAGTTAACACCATCGCCACCACTTATGGCCGGGACCTTGTCAGTAACCCGAATAATGATTGATGGTATATCTCAACCGGAGTAGTGTCCGTCAATATTGGCCTTGACTGCTGCATCAAGATTATCATACTGCAGCACGTCAATGGTGTAGCGTTTCTGTGCACCAGTGAACTCAACAACATCCTGGTTGTTTCCGTTTTGCGAGGTGCCGTCTGCACCGCCATCATAAAAGTCGTTACCGGCACCATCTCTGATACGATCAGCGCCAAGCCCGGCATACACCACATCATCACCAACCTTTGTATCAATATTGTCGTTGTGATTGTCGCCAGCATTCGCGACAAAGAGATCCGCATCAACTACATCACCAAACTGTGTGCCGTTAATGTTGTTTTGCCAGCCGTTGCCGTTGAACTGCACCGCAAGATCAACGGTACTGTCGTTAAACTGTAGTTGCTCGATATTGATCAGCTTGTCACTGCCAAGACCTCCGAACTCTGAGCCGAGACGATCCGTAACCTGGATACTGCCGTCGCTGTTCTTGACGATATCGAATCGGCGTGCCGGGGCGTCAAACCAGGCGACATCAATCGATTTATTGCCCCATTGATCTAAAATTGTATTTGCTCCTCCATCAATGGTATCATTGCCTTCTCCGCCATCAATCCAGTCTCCACCGTCACCGGTTGAAACGGTGTCATTACCAGCTTTGGCATGCACTTCATCACGGAGAGCGGAAGTTGATGTGATCGTATCACCAAAATCACTCCCCTCCCAGCGATAACCGGTAATAACTCTGTCCTGGGCTTGCCAGTCGTAATAGAAGTTCTCATACTTCAAAACGGTGAGATTCTTCTCCCCATCGGAAAAGCGGAGCACTTCAATACCGCTCAGGGTATCTTCGCCATCACCACCCTTGCTGGCCGACTTGCTGTCCTTTACAACAACGGTCGAAGCATCGGCAAAACTGCTGACAGTTGCTCCGGCACTGTCCTTGAAAGTAATGGTATATCGACTGGCATTTCCTGAAAACTCGGCAACATCATAACCATTTGAACCGGCAGGATCCCAGGTTGCCTTGCTTAGCAATGAGCGGTCTGCTCCACCGACAAGGGTATCATTTCCACCATCACCCCGGAAAGTATCCGCTCCGGCACCTCCATAAAGCTTGTCATCTCCACCTCCACCTGTCAGACGGTCAGAACCGCTGAAATCATAACTGCCAGCGGGAACAGTTTCATTCAGAGCATAACCGATAGAATCTGCATAAGGCGTACCGTCAGCAATGATATTGTATACAGTTACGTTGGCACGAAGAGTTGGCGCCGCAGGATCAGTGGGAGTAAAGGTCAATTTACCGGCAATAATATCAGCACCGGCAACGGTAAGCGGATCAAAATATTCATACCCGCCGTAGCTATGGCTGTTAAATACCAAAGCCGTACCATCCAGATACAATGTACCGTTAACCTGCTCTTTGTAGAAAAGAACTTGCGACAACTGCTGTTCAGGAGCAAAGTCGGAAGAAGAAAGCGTTACTGCACCATTACCAGCCGGAGTACCTGCGGGAGTAACAAGAGAGTCCTGCGACATATTGTTGAACCATAGATTCGCGGTCAGACGAACCTGCTTGTCGTTAAACTGCAGTGCATCAATATTGTAGATGATATCCCTGCCATCCGGAGAGCTGCTCCGTGCATCTTCGACGATAAAGTAGTGCTGACCTGCGGCTACCCCGTTGGAATCACCGGCGACAGCGTCAAGAGCCGTTATACGATAATTTTTGGCGGCTCCGGAATAAGAGGCCCGATTATCAAGGGTATAGCTGTTAGTGGTATTTGAAAGCAGAAGACGGGATGCAAGGCTTGAGACTCCTCCATCAATAGTATCATTACCCGCACCACCTCGAATATCATCACCACCGAGACCCGCCTTGACGGAATCATTACCTGCACCTGCATCAATATAGTCGCGCGTTGTCTGCGCACTGTTTGCTGTACCGAGAGCATCAGCATCAATGGTATCTGCCTCCATTGTGCCGGTAATAGTGTTCTGTGCATCCACGGACCATGCAGCCGTGAAACTCACCGCCATCTCCACAGAGCCATCATAAAAACTGAGTCGCTCAACACCACTCAGGGTATCTGTTCCATCGTCACCATTGTCAATATTTTTATCCTGTACAGTAATCACTCCACCATTACTCGTAACAGTGTAGTCAGACTTGTTGCCATTATACGACACAGTATCCGTGCCAGCTCCACCATCAATAGTATCGTTACCATCACCGCCGTAAATGTAGTCATTACCGGCTCCGGCATTTATAGAGTCATTACCGGCTCTACCGCCAATATAGTCGTTGTGGTTTGTTGCATTGTTTGCCGAACCAAGTGCATCTGCATCAATGGTATCAGCATTAGGTGTGCCATTGATATTGTTCTGATAGCTTGAAGCCGAAAAAGTAACTTCAGCGAATTGCGTTGGATCAAAATTGTAGACCACTGAGCCGGAAACAAAACGAAATGCCTCAATATCATAAACCATGAAGGATTTTGCGCTCGCACCCGTACCGACAGTCATCGTTGCACCATAACCATATTGAGAGGGTGCAGCCTGCCCAAGCACAACAACAGTTCCGTCGGAGGTGCGCGTACCGTTCAGCACGTAGGCTGAACCGCTTTTGACCACTTCCATTGCACTGTAGCCCGACCCAACGTCAAAAACAAGCAGATCCTGTCCCGAATCACCTGAAACCTCAAGCAGATTACTGATCGAAGCTGCATCAAGGGAAATTTCGTCATCCCATGATGTTCCACGAACATACTGACCGCCATCAGTGGAACTCTTTAAGCGGAAAGTGTTATAGCCTGCCACGACAACCTCGGCATTATCAAGCAGCATAGTCGCGGCAACGGTTGTGCCATCCGTTCCCATTTTCTGGATCCTGAAGGAGTCCGCTGCGAGTTTTGTAATCCGATAGGCATCTGTCTGCTGCATTCCACCCGTCGCAGAACCGCTTCCCATGGTCATTGCGATGATATGAAGCACACCCTGGGAATCAAGCCTGCTTGATGTATAGTCAGCCGTTATCGGCAGATAGAGCTTGTCATTTCCGGCTCCGGCATCAACCGTATCATTGCCTCCCGACCAGGGAATCACATCATCACCTGCTCCTGAAGTAATGCTTTCAGCCGCAGTGGTTCCGTTCATCCAGTCCGCACTGCTCGAACCAGTACCATCTCCAATAACATTCAATGCAGAGAGATTGCTCGTACCGCCTATACTCCATGCCTTGATGATATTCGGCTCTCCATTAACTACACCTGCGGGTACCTTTATAAACAGATTGTCACCAGAGGATGCCGAGAAATAGTATGGTTTATCAGTAACTGCGTCGGTACCGGAAAGCGGGACAGTGAGGAAGGTGCCGTCACAGGCAAGATTGGAGACATCAACAGTAACAGACTTTAAACCAGAGTATGAACCGGCAGATTTAAGGACTATTGTTCCAAGTGATGCAAGCGTCGCTCCGGTGATTCCAAGATCAAAAATCAGTGAATTACTCTCCACACGGTCACCACCTGAAGATGTGCCCCCGCCTGTTCCTCCATTTCCGCCAGTACCGCCAGTTCCATTGTTAAAGGAAGGGCCATAGATAGCTGTAGGATTACGGCTGTCACCGGCAACAATACCACTGAAAATATCTGTAGTAGAAACAATATCCACTGACGAAGGTCGATTACTTGCATCGTAGGTCCAACCAACAAGATTGCCCACCATACTTTGTATTTTAGTTGAAACACCTCCGACATCAGCAAATTTTTTCCAAATAATTTCATCAGGATTCCCGCCAGCAATGGAATCAATAAATTTCACAACCACAGTTTCTCCGGCATTCTCGCCCGGATAAGTGCTTGTTGCCACTACATTATTTGCATCTTTGGACTGCCAAACTATAGAGTGTTCAAATCCTTCAGCAATGAACGTCGTCGGCCTTCCTTGATCATCGTATGTCGAACCAAAGCTTATTTCATAAAAACCATTTGCGGTCCAGTGAGTTGTGTCACTCCATGTCAGCTCATATTGCATTTCACTTGATTGTGACTGATTGTTCTGATCAATCCAGGTAGTCTTTACACCCAAACGATCAATGACCCCGTCATTATCAGTATCGAATAAACCACCAGTCTCGGTTTCTGATATCGTAAAAGTTGACAGGAGCGTATCAGTGGTATTTGTATCCGGCGTAAGAGAATACAAGGTTAAATCCGTAGAATATAAACCTACAACCTGCCCGGTTGAATCATAGGCAAATCGACCCATCATCACACCGCTTCCCCCTGAGGTTCCGGATGTAACCATAGCCGTAAATGTTCCATCCGTAGCGTAGGTAATTGTTCCCGACTCTGTTTTTGGAACTCCCGCATCCGTCCAGGAATAGGTAAAGCTGTCCGGCTTGCCATCAGCAGTGCTATCAAAAAGATGTACGGTGCCGCCACCACTACTGCTAGTAGATGCAACATAGCCGGAAACCAGACTCTGGGTCGTATCTTTAAAAAAGTCAATAAAGGCCTCATTCGGGCCAGGGTTTCCAAGTGGAGAGCCATCAAAATTAATCACTATAGCAGGCATAGGAGTATCTCCGGTAAATATTCAGTTGGATCTGAAGGAATAAATTTGGTTTGCAACAACAATAGGCTGAACCTATACGCAACGAATTATATCTCTTAAAGGTAACGAACGAATACGTCATTTCAACCAGACGGTCACAAAAAAAACTAAAAAAATAGCGATTTTTCCTATATCACCACCTCAAGTGCCCGGCAAGTTTTTATCCAACATAGCTGCCGTTCACATCCCCTTTGACAATACCAATAAGGTTCAGAACCTGGTCTTCCGCTGACATGGTGACTGCTATAATGCTATCCGGCCAAATGACACTGCTTTTTGTCATTGCCTCACTCCCGACACTTTCGGGTACAAAGAACCACTCCTTCAGAGGAGCAGTAGGTAGCTGAACCGACATCTTCAGAATGTTGAGCGCATCGGCAGCCTTTATTTCCCCATCCCTGTTAATATCGGCAGCAAGAAACTGCCAGGATGAAACTGAAACCGTACTGTCACTGTTGGGGTTGATTCCAACCGAAATTTTCAGGGCCGACAATGCGTCACTGGATTTAATGGCCGCAATTTCAGCACTGCCTGAACTTTTAACCGTAGTCACATCATAAGTAGTACCATCAACAAGATTACTGTGCCGGTATATTCCATCACTGCCGGATACCATACTATCCTCTCCAAGCGAGCTTGTAACACCAGCAAGAGAGGCTCCGCTTTTCCAGAAAGTAAGTGTGCCCGTAAGAGCGTGTAAAGTGTCCGTTGGAGCCACAGGAGTTGAAATAGAGTTGAGAGCGGTTACCATCCTGTCAGCAAAAGAGAAATTTTCCACCTGAAGTACCCGGTCCTCTCCGTCACGGCTGCCCGTTCTGTCGGCAACAAGATAAATAGAGGTATCCGGATTAAAACTGATAGTATAGTCCGCATAGTTGCCACTGAACCGGGCAACATCCGATCCTTCACCACCTTCAAGGGTGTCATTGCCTGCTCCACCGGCAACAGTATCATTTCCCCCTCCCCCGGAGAGTGAGTTGTTTGCACCGTTACCCGTAATGGTGTCACTGCCGGAACCCCCTGTGACCTTTTCAATCGTGACGCCAAAAGCAATGCCAAGATTATTCACTCCGTCATAGAGATCACCGTCACCGAGATCTGTTCTCGTTCCCGTATTGATATAGTGAATGGATGAGTAGTTCCCCGCTGTCAGATCGATACTGCAATCAGTACTGAAGTTTGCTATATCAATCGTGTCCGTTCCTCCTGCATCCCAGATACTTTTGTAAAAGGGAACTGCCGGGTCGAAGGTATAGATGTTGTCACCTGTCTGATAACTGTTGTTTGCTCCGTAGAGATACTGAATAGCCGCAATGTCATAAACCATCGGGGAATCAGGAACAACCGTAACATATCGGTTTTGAGCGGCATCAAGACGCCATCCATGCCAGTCGTTATAGGACATTACCGAGTAAGTCCTGTAATCCAGATTGGCTGGGAGATAAACAATAGATTGATCTGTATTACCGTCGTAATTCCCAGGGTGTTTAAGCCCGAGACCATGACCGGTTTCATGAACCAGCGAGTAGTAGTTGTAGGAACCAGCACTCCATTCACCTTCGGTTGCATAGGCGGGATTGATCCAGACATCGGCAGCACTTGCCCAGTGACTGTCCGGATAATAGCACCATCCCCAGGAATTTGTTACGGCGGAGGAAAATGCGAAACGAAAGTCACCTACGCTGCTGGCATTATCAAAAACCTGTGTAAAGGTGAGATTTGCAACTGCCGCCCAGGTTTGAAGCGCACTCGTGACCGCAGCTATTTGCGTGTCATTCAGGAAAAAATGATCTGCCGCCTGTTGTTCATTAGTATCTGTGTAATCAGTCTGCCAGTAGGCATCAGCCCCTCCCAGCCAGGGAAAGCTGTAGGATAGATCAACGACTGTTCCTGATGTAACTCTCCATTTCTGCAAGTCCTCGTTGAGCAGAGCATCAATTGTCGTTAAACTACTCAAGGAGAACCGAGTCGTAGCCGAAGAGGTTGAGGGTGTTGGCATAACAGCTTCTATTGTTGACAAACGGAGTGAAAGAGTAACAAATCACGCGCGCTCAATGAATCAAAACTTCTATATCCATAACATTGCAAGCTAAAAAAACTTCAGCTCAATGCATGCCCGGATTGGACGAATCAAGTCAAAAAGCTGCTCCCGCTGTTTTCATTAAGGGCGCTGCTATTACAAGTACCAGGGTCTCTTTATAAAATCAGCCAGGCAACAATGCCAATTGAAGCAAACCCCGCCAGGACGCCGACAACTCCGGAACCGGAGTTTGCTGACGGGGTATCTACGTAAGGATTGGCGGTCGTAAAGTCATAGGTCTGATTGCCAGCGTAGCTGTTTTCATCACTATCCTTGACCAATCCACCATCAAGCGTAACAGAGTAATGAGTGCCGAATGCCATAGAAGCCGTCGGGTTTATCGTAAGCCTGTTCTCCGAAATAGTGAGGCTTGCACTTGTCGATATGTCGTATGGGGTTTCCAGAAAAATGCGACCGGACAATGAATCACTGAAAATCGAAACACTGCCTGAACCCCGCTGTATAACTTCATTGAAGGTAATGACTATATCATCCATAACGGCGACATTCACCGCACCATCATTCGGGCTGAATAACGTCACCGTTGGAGAATAGCTATTTTCCCTGGTAGTGTCGGCAAACTGAAACTGTTCAACACCACTCAAATAATCCGCACCATCACCGCCAACTCTCGTGTCCGTAATGGCATATATTCCTGCTCCCGCATCATAGGTGATCGTATAGTCACTGCTGATTCCGCTGAAGACTGCGATATCCAATCCATTTCCGCCATTGAGCGTATCATCTCCGCCACCGCCCGTAAAGGTATTGGCAAGGCTGTTGCCAGTTATCGTATCATTTCCGGAACCGCCTTTGGCATTTTCAATCGAAACACCAAAAGCAATTCCAAGATTATTTGAACCGTCGTAAAGATCAGGCTCAGTTGTTGCTGAATTGAGAAAGTAAAGAGATGAGTATCTACCTGCTGTCAGGTTGATCGTACAATCGGTACTGAAGTTCGAAATATCAATGGTATCGATACCTACTGCATCCCAGATGCTTTTGTAAAATGGAGTGGCGGGATCGAAGGTGTAGGTAGGTTTTCCTGGATTTGGGCAACGGTTTCTGCATCCGTCGTATTGAGTATTTGCTTCGCAAGCAATGAACCGAGTGCTACACGAACACTCAACGCTGGCGCACCATTAGGCGCAGTGAAATTTTCAGCATAAATCAGTTCAGCGGCAAACCAGGGTATACTCTCAGCCAGCTTTACCCAACGATTCTTGGGATCAAGTTTTCCTTCAAATGGCAAGATAAAATCTTCAAATGATAGCTGTTTGTACTGAGGCTGATACATGCTGATTTTTCAGGTGTAAGGTTTTTGGGCTATTTCCGTTATTTCCCTTGCCTTAAATATACAAAAAATAAACGTTAAAACCATATAAAATATATTCTTAACACTTATTCAGCAAACCCTGGGTATTATCCCCACTCTGGTAACTGATGTTTGCCCCGTAAAGATACTGGATAGCTGCAATATCATACACCATAGGGGTTTCAGGAAGTACGGCAATGGTTTGACTGGCATCCACATACCATTTATGCCAGTCGTTATAGGACATAACCGAATAGAGCCTGTAATCGAGACTTTCAGGA
>Ga0172373_10003481_pt1 | contig 23019 bp, 23 predicted proteins | sample Lak10m_2_FD_114546 | JGI IMG/M metagenome (GOLD analysis project Ga0172373, IMG submission 114546) | Freshwater microbial communities from Kabuno Bay, South-Kivu, Congo - kab_092012_10m | ecosystem: Environmental > Aquatic > Freshwater > Lake | place: Democratic Republic of the Congo...
AGGTGGTAGTCTATGTTTGCCGGATAAACCGTAAGAGTTTTAGCCTACCTTTCTCAGCCTACGTTCAACAATTCTGTTGAAGCACCTTTTATGTATCGGGTGCAGTTATCCTATATACGAGAATATATACTTCATCTGACCAGGTGATCTTCTGTGTTTTCAGGTCAAATTCCCAGCTCCCGATTTTGCCCAACTCCTGTGTCTTTTTAAGACTTTTTTCGCTGTTCTTTAGTGCTTCTTCCGCCTGCTTGCGTTCCGTGATATCCACGAAAACCCCGTACATCGCCGGTTTGCCCTTAAAGGTAAAAGGAATTGAAGTTATCTCCACATCCACGGAACTGCCATTCACCCTGAGGAATTTTTCTTCCATCAGCGGCGCGGCCTTTCCTTCCTTCTGCATGCGAATTCGTTCTTTAACGATCTCACGATAATCGGGGTGGATAATTTGAAGGACAGGTATTCCCATGAGTTCTTCAGGATTTGCGGCGCCAAGGATCCTTGCTCCGGCCTGGTTCAAGAACACTAATTTCCCCTCACTGTGCATAGCGATCCCGTATGGAGAGAAATTCACAAGACGGCGATATCGTTCCTCGCTGTCTTTCAGCGCGTTCTGTTCCAGCTTGCGCTCTGTGATGTCGCGGAAAATTCCCTGCATTATTGGCTTTCCTCTCACTGTGGTCACAGACGCCGATATCTGGACCTGCTTTATTTTCCCTGATCTAGTTATGATCTCCGCGTCCTCATCCACACTCCCTTTCTCCTGAAAATGTCTTTTGAACTGATCGGCATAATATTCCGCCTTTTCAGGTGAATGCAAAGTGGATTGATGATGCCCTACAATCTCCCGGCTATCCTTCTCCAAGAGGTTTTCCGCGGCTTTATTACACCTGACGATCAAACCCGTCTCAGGGTCTGACCAGAAGATAGCATCCCTGGCATTCTCAAAGACCAGCCTGAATATTTCCTCGCTTTCTCTTACCACGGTCTCAACTTTTTTGATCTCCCCGATATCCTGGTCCAGCCTGCCTGCCATCTGGTTAAAGCAGGCGGCTAAAATGCCTACTTCATCTTTGTTCTTTATATCCACTCTTGTATCCAGTTTTCCCTTTCCGAGGTCTATAGCCGCTTTCTTCAGTTCGAGTATTGGTTTTGAAATGGATTTTGAAATAATAACGCCAAGTGCGATCGCTGTAATAAAGGCCAGCAATCCGGCTATCAGGATATTTTTTACAGATGTCGCGATCGCGAGGTTTACAGCCTGTTTTCTTTCTGCAACTTCCTTATCTTCGTTTGCAATGGCATCATTTACAGCCTTCAGGAAATCTTGCTCAGCCGCCTCAAATTCATCCTGCTTTTCCAGGACGATTGGCCAGGAAGCACCCTGTTCTTTTAATACTATCAATTCATTACTTGCATTCTGGAGCTTTTTGCCGCTGTTTTTGATATTAGCTAAAATATCCTTCTCCCCGGGAAAGAATTTATTTACATGGTATTCATAGCGCGAAATCGCTTCATCGTATTGTTTTATCCCTGATATGACGTGTTCTTTTTCAACAACCCCAATTCCTGTTTCGTTAAGACCGCTTTCCGCTTTCACGGAAACAAATTCACTTGTGGAAACCACAATTCTAAGACCTGCCGCCCTTGTGTCTTCAAGCGCTTTGATAGTGGGTAGTGTTTCCGTGGAAATCTCATTGAATTCGAAGTTAATACTATTGATCGCATTGATCCCGACAAGAGCAACAACTATGACAAGCAGGCCTACTGTTAAATGCCCCAGGGTTAATTTATTAATTAGCTTCAATATTTACTCCTTGCCTGGATCGGCAGTGAAAACGTAAATGTGCTCCCTTCCCCGTACCTGCTTTCTGCCCGGATCTTGCCCCCGTGCAATTCAACGAGACGTTTTGTGATATCAAGACCCAGGCCCGTGCCGCCGTATTTTTGCGAAATCCCTTTCTCAAGCTGTTCAAACTTATGGAAAAGCCTGCCAATATTTTCTTCCTTGATCCCGATACCTGTATCTGAAACAGAGATCTGTGCCATGTCCCCTTCTTTTTTCGTTTTTATGGTTACAGTCCCCCCTTCATCCTTGCTGAACTTTACTGCATTACTGAGTAAATTGAAAAGGATCTGCTTGAATCGCTGCCTGTCCGCTTCTATGAACGCAAGTTGCGGGTCAAATTCGGTTTTCAGGAGCACTTTATGATCCATTGCCTTTTCTTTTATGAGAGACAGCGTCTCTTCAATGGTTTCAGGCACTGACATCTTGCCCATCACAAGTTCTATTTTTCCGGCTTCAATCTTGGAAAGATCGAGAATATCATTGATAAGGGTAAGCAGGAATTGATTGCTTGTAAGAATATTATTCACATAATGTTTCTGTTTTTCGTTTAATTCCCCGGCCATGCCCAGACAAAGAAGGTCGGAAAACCCGATTGACGAATTCAGGGGGGTGCGAAGTTCATGGCTCATGTTTGCAAGGAACTCTGATTTTGCTTTGTCTGCGGCTTCAAGGCGCAGGTTTTCAAATCGCAATTCTTCCGCTTTCTTCCGCTCGGTGATATCCTGGAAAACCCCATGCATTGCAAGCTTGCCCATATAGGTAAAGGGGATTGATGAAACCTCCACATCCACGGGAGTGCCATCGATCCTCAGGAACTTTTCATCTAATGGAGGCGCTACTTTCCCTTCCTCCTGCATACTAACGCGTTTTTTAGCGATTTCATGAAAGTCAGGATGCACGATTTGAAGTAGCATTTTTCCAACGATTTCGGAAGGGTTTTCCGTCCCCAGGATTTTCGCGCCAGCCAGATTCATATACACTAATTTCCCTTCGCTGTGGATAGCGATCCCATATGGGGAGAACTCTACGATGCGGCGGTATCGCTCCTCGCTTTCCTTCAATGCTTTCTCAGACTTCCTCTGCTCAGTGATATCTCTGCCAAAGCTTACTGTACCGATCATCGCTCCCTTTGAATAAAGCGGGGCAGTATTTATCGAAAGGGTCAAAGTCGTCCCATCCCGCTTCCTGATGGTCGCATCATATTGCTGGGGCTGGCCTTTTAATACTTTGCTGAAAATTTCCATCAGCCTGGGAAATTCCTCATTCATAATAAGGGGAGAATATACTTTATTGCGCCAATCTTCAAGTTTATAGCCGCTTATCTCTTCGGCGTGCCTGTTACAAAACTGGAAACGTCCCAGCAGGTCTGCAGTCCAGATCATATCACTGGAAAATTCAATTATGGTGCGATGCATTTCCTCACTTTCTTTCAATGCCTCCTCGGCGCGTTTTCGCTCTGTGATGTCCCTGGCTGCTGCAAATACTCCTGCGATATTGCCATCAGTATCCTCATAAACAGAGGCATTATACAGGACCTCGGTTATTTTGCCGGAGATATGCCTGATGGAAAGGGGATAATCCCTGACAACTCCTTTCTCGAACACCTGCCGGAATCCTTCCTTTGCTTTTCCGGGATCTGTGAAGTAATCCGGGAAATCGCTCCCTATAAGCTGCTCCCTGGAAACCCCTGTGACAGATTCAGTGGTTTTATTCACATCTGTGATCTTTCCGTCCTTGCTGATACCAAAAAGAGGATCAAGGCTTACCTCGATGAGGCTTCGGGTGTATCTCGATGCTTCAAGAACTTTTTCCTCAGCCTTTTTGCGCTCCGTAATGTCGCGAATTATCCCCACAGCATGCCATTTACCCAGGACTTGCAGGGCTGAAATGGAAATCTCGGCAGGGAATTCTGTGCCGTCCTTCCTGATGGCAGTGATTTCATTGATCTTTCCAATTAACCGGCCTGTGCCCGCAGCCTTAAAACTCTCAAATCCCTTTTTATAAGCATCCTTGTATTTCCCCGGAATCAGGAGAGAATACAGTTCTTTGCCCATTGTTTCTTCTGCTGTATATCCGAATATTCTTTCCCCGGCCGGATTAAAATAATAGATTCTCCCCAGTTCATCCATTGAAACGATGGCGTCCATTGCCCCCGCTGTGATTGAACGGAACTTTTCCTCGCTCTCCCGGAGCGCTTCATCCGCTTTCTTGCGTTCTGTTATATCCCTGAAGATCGCCTGTGCGACTTTTTTGCCAGCGTACTGGATAATAGTGCCCGTCATATCCACTGGGAGCGTCGTACCATCTTTCTTAAGAAGAGATACATCGCTTAAAATGCCATACCCCTTATGGATCAATTCTTCAAAAGCTGCAATAGTTCGTTCACGTTCATTTTTTGGAATGAACCGTGTGAAATGTTCATTAAAAACCTCTTCGTTCATACGGCCAAAAAGCGACTCGGTTTTCCTGTTGATCTCAAGCAGCTTTCCCTGCATGTCCATCAATATTATTGCGTCGCTTGCATTATCCATCAAGGCCCGGTATTTTTCTTCACTCTCCCGCAGTGCCTTTTCAGTTTGCTCGCGCTCAATGATTTCCTGCAAAAGCTGCTTATTTGCCGACTTCAGTTCTGCGGTTCGCCTTTCTATCTGCTGCTCAATATGATCGCGATACCTGCTCAATTCCATGCGCCGTTTTTCCGTGATGTCTTCAATGGAAAGGAATATCAGCGGTGTACCGATTTCTTCCTGGTAGATTTGCCGGGCATTGAGCAGCATTATTTTGTGACCGATGGTCCGGAATTTATGCGAAACCTCGTAGTTATCGAACTGTATATTTTTTTTGAGAATCTCCTCAAGCAATTTCCGAAGAGAAGGGATATCCCATTCCCGGTCTTTGATGTTGTATATTAAATTCCCCACGGTTTCACCGGGTGTCACTTCGAAGGTGCTATAGAAGCTGCGGCTGGCAAAGAGTACCTTTAAGTCTGTATCCAGTACCACAAAGGGCTCGCGCACTGTGTCTATAATGCTCTCGGCATATTTGCGGGCTTCCTGGGATACCTCCTGTGCCTGTTTGCGACCCTTTTCTGGTTTTTCCAGGTCAGCAATTCGCCGGCGCAATTCCACCAGTTCATTTATGAGCTGCTGTTTTGGCTTTTCTTTATCCCCCATTTTGTTCCTTCCCCATTATATTATATATGTTACTCCAATTATATTATAATATCCTGACATTATTTTCCCTCCATCTTTTTCGCAACGAGCGGTATTAAAAAAGTAAAGGTGCTCCCTTCCCCATACTTGCTCCTGGCCCATATCCTGCCCCCCTGCAATTCGACAAGATGCATCGTGATGTCAAGACCCAGACCCGTGCCGCCGTATTTCTCCGAGATCCCTTTCTCAAGCTGCTCGAATTTATGGAAAAGCCTCCCGATATTCTCTGCTTTGATCCCGATACCTGTATCTGAGACAGAGATCCGCGCCATGTCCCCTTCTTTTTTCGCTGTTATGGTTACTGTTCCTCCTTCTTCCTTACTGAATTTCACGGCATTGCTGAGCAAATTAAAAAGTACCTGTTTGACTCTCTGTTTGTCCGCTTCTATGAACGCAAGTTCCGGGTCGAATTCCGTTTTAAGGAGCACTTTATGCTTCATCGCCTTTTCTTTTATGAGATTCAGGGTTTCTTTAATGACTTCAGGCACAGGAATCTTTTCGATGACAAGCTCTATTTTCCCGGCTTCAATCTTGGAGAGGTCAAGAATATCATTGATAAGGATAAGCAGGAATTGGTTGCTTGTAAGAATATTATCCACATAATGTTTCTGTTTATCGTTTAATTGTCCCGCTATACCCTGTTTAAGAAGTTCAGAAAACCCTATTGACGAATTCAGGGGGGTGCGAAGCTCATGGCTCATATTAGCTAAAAACTCGCTCTTGGCTTTGTCTGCAGCTTCAAGGCGCAGGTTTTCATGGACTGTTTCTTCTGCCTTTTTGCGCTCTGTGATATCCCAGATGATGCCGTTAACCCTCGCCGGCCTGCCCTTATCATCGCGCACCAGTCTGCCGCGGGCGGTGATGTAATGGACACTCCCGTCGGGCCAGACTGCCCGATATTCAGGTTCGTATGGCACATCCTGCTGGATAGTCCGCTCCAGTGCGGCTTTGATCGTCTCCCTGTCGTCAGGATGAACTGCCTTAAAGAATTCTTCTGCTCCTCCCGTAAAAGTAGCGGGGTCAATCCCCAGGAGATGACAGACATGTTCCTCAAAATAGCGCCTGTCCCCGATGATATCCCAGTGCCACACGCCCATGCTGGCCGACTGCAGCGCAAGATCAAGCCGCGCCTTGGTTTCGCGTAACGCATCCTCTGCCTGCTTTCGCCGGGTGATGTCTATTATCAGGCCCTCGAAACCCACCAGTCCACCACCGGAATTCCACAACGCCCGGGCGCTTAAGGAACACCATATCTTTCTATCGTTTTTGCAGCGCAGGTTGGCTTCAAAGTCATTCACTGCGCCATATTCCCGTATCATGCGAATGAACTCCTCACGGCGGGCAGGGTCTACGTGAATTTTCTGGATATTACCGACCTCCAGGATGAGTTCATCCGGTGAAGCGTAGCCCAGGATGCGTGCGACTGCAGGATTTGCCGATATTATTCGCCCATCAAGCCCGGTCTGGAATATGCCTTCAACTGCATTTTCAAAAATGCTGTGATATTTCGCTTCAGCCTCACGGAGAGCCTCTTCTGCCCGCCTGCGCTCTGTTTCGGCGCGATCGATATCTCCGCCGATTATAAGCGATATTTTTGGAATGATAATGCCAAGGATGAATACGGCTAAAATTGTCACCATTGAAGAAACAATAACATGATTGCCAATATTCCGGAAAATCACTATATCGAGGAAGTTCACTATCAATGCCAAGGCGATAGTAACCGGAAGGAAAATACGCATTAACCTGGCGCTAACCGACGATCCTATGAAAGAATTCATTGGCCATGACCGCTGTCCGGTGGCAAGAATTATACCAATACCGAGGAACACAAAAACAATTGCTGTAGTCAGGGCGACAGGTATTATATTTCCCCCGTATAACAATGGAGAGCCATACAAATATCCGATCAGTACCACGAACATAACTGAGATCACAATGGCTGCAAGAAATGCCGCTGCGCTTCGCCGCCTGCCAGCCGGGGAAGAAAACAATAACAGAAGCGCTGACCCGGCAAGTAAGAAATTCGCAGCCGTAATGGGAGACATGCGGCCTACCGGAACACCTTCAAAATTTTGCGGGCTGCTTATCAGGAATCGCTCGATATCGAATGTCATTCCAGTAAAAAAATCGATAAATATTATGAGGCTGATCAATATAACCAGGAAAACACCAGCCCTGGCGATCATCCGGACATGAGGAGGCGCTGGCTGGCGTGTATAAACAAACAACGCGCCGCTCAGAACTATAAATAAAAGGGCAGTGCTCAATGCCATCGGAATATAATCTTCGGAGATTCCTGCAAGAATGAGCCAATCCAGAATCCAGCCCACGATCGCAATTGCGCTGATTCCTGCACTTATCGCAATGCAAACGAACATCAGGCGCTTTAGGATAACCTCCGTAAGACCTTCTTCCCCTTTAGCCAGGCTTTCCTTGATCGTAGTTATTTCTCCCTTTTTAAGTTTCTTCCTTCTTTTTCACCTCGATCGGCAGTAAAAACGTAAATGTGCTCCCTTCCCCGTACCTGCTTTCTGCCCATATCCTCCCCCCATGCATTTCCACAAGCTGCTTTGTTATCGCAAGCCCAAGCCCGGTTCCTCCATATTTTGCGCTGATCCCGGATTCAAGCTGTTCGAACTTATGGAAAAGTTTACCAATATTTTCTTCTTTGATCCCTATGCCCGTATCTGAAATCGAGATCAGCGCCATGTCCCCTTCTTTTTTTGCCGTAATAGTTACAGTCCCTCCGTCCCCTTTGCTGAACTTTACTGCATTGCTGAGCAAATTGAAAAGTATCTGTTTGATCCTCTGCCTGTCTGCCCCGATATACCCAAGTTCCGGGTCAAAATCAGTTTTCAGGAGCACATTATGCCTCATTGCTTTTTCTTTTATGAGATTTAGCGTCTCTTTAATGGCTGCAGGCACATACATCTTTTCAATAACAAGTTCTATTTTCCCGGCGTCTATTTTGGAAAGATCAAGAATATCATTGATAAGGGTAAGCAGGAATTGATTGCTTGTAAGAATATTGTCAACATAATGCTTCTGATTTTCGTTTAATTCCCCGGCTATACCCTCTTTAAGAAGTTCAGAAAACCCTATCGACGAATTCAGGGGGGTTCGAAGCTCATGGCTCATATTGGCCAAAAACTCGCTCTTGGCCTTGTCCGCGGCTTCAAGGCGCATGTTTTCATGGCGTGTTTCTTCTGCCTTCTTGCGCTCGGTGATTTCCTGCGCCGTCCCGCGTAATCCTATGATCTGGCCCTGAGCATCGCGTTTGGTTTCACTACGGGCTGTGATCCAGCGACTCGGTCCTTCCGAACGGGCAAGTTCCAGATCGAGTTCATACGGTTCGCCGGTTTGCATGTTTCTTTTTACTGCCGCATCCAGGCGCGCCGCGCTCTCAGGCGTGTACGCCTTTTTATGTTCCTCGTATCCAGGCGGAGGCTGTGCCGGATCGAAACCATATATGCGATAATATTCCTCAGACCACGTGATGGTGTCTGTCGTGGCATCCCATTCCCAGCTGCCGAGTCGCCCGAGGCGTTGAGCTTCTTTCAAATCTTTCTCGTTTTTTTGCAATGCTTCTTCTACACGCTTGCGCCCGGTAATATCGGTGAACATCGCAAAGGTGCCTTTGAAATTCTGTCCGGCATCCAGGATGGGCACTGCGGAAGCCAATGTCCACACCGTCTGCCCATTCTTATGGCGGTACCGGCGTTCATAATGCTCAGCCAGTCCCTGGCGGCGGTTTTCCATTCTTATATAGTGATCGGGAGCATCCTCATCGAACATAAAGGCGGTCACGGGGCGGCCGATCATTTCCCCGGATTGGTAACCTATCATTTCAGCCATCCGTGCATTTACAAAAGTGGTCTTGAGATTCTCACCGAGCATCCAGATGCCTTCGTTGGCTGTCTCCACGATCCTTCGGTATTTTGTCTCGCTTTCCGCCAAGTCACGATGAGCCAACAGACCGGTCAGCCCATCTTCCAGACGCCTGCCGATCTCCTGGAAAAGCCTCGCCTCTTCCGATGTCCATACTCGCGGGTAAGAGCATTGGTGGAGGCCGAAAACCCAGGGCTTGCCCGACTTGGGATAAAGAGCAAACATCATCTGGGACTTGACGCCAAATTGCCCGGCACTCATCTTGTTAATGGGTTTTTCCGTCCCGGCGGTATAAGTAACGGGTTCAGCAGACTCCAGAGCCTCCCGCAAATTCTGGGCCATGTCTGAGGGCATCGGTAAGTCCACATTCAATATCTTGGCGCCTGGATATTCAGGCTTGGTAATTTCCATAGGAACCCGAAACGACGGCGCATCCGGGTCGCATGGATAAAAGAGCCACGTCCGGTCGCAATCGAACTTAGAAAGCACAACATCGAGGACATCCTTCATCATCTGCTCAAGGTCATTTGCTCCCTGTATGGCCCGGTTGGCCTCATCCATGCATTCAAAGAACTTAAAATTGGATAGTCGTTCCTCCTCCGCGCGCTTGCGCCCGGTGATATCCATTGAGAGCACGAATATCCCCTCAGATACCGGTTCAACGCTGAACTCGTACCAGTTTATAGTACCATCTGCGAAGGTAAACTCCGATTCGAAGCGCTGGCTGACCCTCTCTTCCATGCAGCGGCGGTAGGCGGCAAAGACGGAACTCTTCTCCACGCCCGGGTACATCTCCAGCATGGTCCGGCCTATCAGTTTCTCACGATCCTGGTGGCTGTGCAGGGCAGCCATATCATTGACATACAGGTATGTCCAGTTAAAACCGATTATCATGCAGCCCTCGAGCATGTTGTCGAGGGTGAGCCGCACCCGCTCATCCGCCTTGATACGTTCCTCCTCAGCCTGCTTGCGTTCAGCGTTTGCACGATCGATATCTCCGCCAATTACCTGCGCAATTTTTGAAATGACGATCGGAATGAAAATAAAAGATAAAATTGCCACGATCGATTCTGACAGAATGTGGTTATTGATCAAAGGATAAATAACGATATCTAACCGATCGGATATCAAAAATAAAGCGATCGTCACCGGAAGAAAAACTCTCACCAGGCGGGATTGCACCGAAGAACCCGTAAATAAACTTACGGGCCAGTAATGTGGTCCTGCAGCAGCTAGGAGCGCAACACCAAGAGTCATAAAGGCAAATGCTGTTGATGCTACAGGTACTACCGTGCCACTGGATTGCAATGGCATCTCGTACAAATAGCCAATAGCTATGAAAAGTCCCACCGATACAACAGCGGTAGCTGCATATGCTACTGCGACCTTTGCACGCTGCCTGCCTGCCGGAATAACGAGCAATTGTAGAAGTGCTGACCCGGCAAGTAGGAAGTTTGCAGCCGTAATGGGAGACATGCGGCCTGAAGGAAAACCTTCAAATTCTTCCGGGCTTTTTATCAGCAGGTTCTCAATATCAAGCCCCGCGCCTGTGAAAAAATGGGTAAGTATTATAAAGCATACCAGTAAAACCAGAAATGTTCCGACCCTGGCAAAAGTTATGGCCCGGTGATGTTGCGGCCTGCGTTCATAGACCAACAGCGCAAAACTCAGTATGATAAACGACAGGGCGGAACCCGGCGCCATCAGGATGTAAGAAGGGCTGATCCGGGCAAGAAAGAGCCAATTAAGCACCCAGCCTGTGATCGCTACACCGCCAATAACTGCGGTTATCGCAATGCATACAAGCGTTATGCGACGTAGAATAAGCTCTATGTGCGTATCTTCCATAATTGCGCTCTCCCGAATAGCTGATGCCTCTTTCATTTATCAACAGGTTTTTTCATATCCACAACGTCCTTTCAGGTTCAGCAAAAGATCATTCCAATTCAAAAAGCTGGAATTTCCATTTCAAGCTTTTTTAAAGTAACTTTCTCAATTGCCTCCCTGAACCCAATAACATCCGGTACGCGAATATGGACCTGTCCCCCGTTGATATGCAATATTAGTATATTATGCTCATTATCGAAATAAGTTTCTGTCTCAACCGTGAGAGCCTTTATCTTATATATAGGAGTCTCAAAAAGCATCTCCCCGTTCCACATGAAAAGCCTCTTATCGGTAAGGTACCAGAAACCGGGTTTCCAGTTCCGGATAATTCCGCTGCTGTACCAGATAGAGCCAAATGTCCTGACCAGGATCTCCTCGCCTTCTTCAAGCACAATGGTTTTCTTTGTCAATTCGGCGGCATACCAATCCCTCGTCCCCTTATCCCATGCTTCCATCATCCCATAATCAAGCATGGTTTCAATACTTGCGATGGCAGCTTTCAGGCTGATCCCGATCAGAGGCACGCCTGCGACAGATATTATCACATCTGCATTCAAAATGATGCCTTTGTTCAGGCACCTGTCAAGAAGATCGACAATATTGTTTTCCCGTTCAGGATGCATATTCAATGCCCCAGTGCGGCGGTTTCATCAAACCTTTTGACAAAACTGTACGGCGCCCAGGGGCCCGTGAAACGCACCGCAAAACCAACGCGGCGGTTTATTTCATCAAGCATCCCGCCAAGCTTTTCGATTTTATCTTCATGGATCAGGCATGTGAGCCCTACAATTGGTTTTTTGCCATTGTATTTTTCCGGCACCTGGAGGTTCTTTTCCGCCCTTATTTCTTCGACGTGCTCCCTGATGCCTGTTATGAACTCACTGGAAAGCCGCGACACCTCATCGGCGATGGCATCCTTCATTTTCAATTCCAATCTCCGCTGCAACAGATACGCAGCGCCTTTTGGCATCCTGTCCGTTTTTTCTTTCATTTTCTTAAGTTCAAGGTCCCTGCCTGTAAGAGTTGCTTTCAGGAATTCATTCTCGCAAAAGACCTGGATGGAATATTCGGCTTTATTTTTAAGCCTGCCAAGTTCGGCTTTTAAAATCGGGTAGCTCTTTTCAAGCCATGAGGATACGATTTCATCACTGCCCTTAACAATGGTGTCAAAAGAGAACGGCAGGACGGTCCCAAATTTTTTAGTGGAGATATCGATAACATAGTTATGCGATAATATCCATTCTGCTGCCTTTTCTTTATCCTCTGTTTTATAAGGTTTTGCCGTGCAGGTGTGTACCACTGCGGCAATGTCTTTATAAGGGATCGTATATACCGGATTATCCTCTAATCCTGTATTTCCAAAGCCTTGCGCTTCGGCGGTATTAATTATGCAGTACAGGTATTTTCCATCTTCACTCACACTTTGACGGCCTCCTCATTCCAGCTTTCATTGTTAAATTTGTTAACGATATCCCCTGCCACATCGTCAAGGCCTTCCCTGACTGACCTGACAGCATCTTCGAGGTCATTTTCTTTTTTAATGTTTTCAAGCGCAACTTTGAGGTCTGATAATGCCGTACCAAGCCTCTCGACCTCATCATTGCTAAGTCTTCCGCCTTCCATTCTCCGTATAGCCTGCCGCTCAAGGACTTCCTGTATGATCTCAACAAGCCCCACGACCAGGCCCATAAGGCCCTGTTTGAGGTTCCCCTCATCGATATTTATCGGCATGTTTTTCCTTCCCGATTTTCAGGTGCAAAATCCCATTTTTATATGTTCTCCCGGCGATCGATCTTGAAGACTCAGGCAGGGTAAGGCTTTTGGTAAATCCACCCGCAGAAATTTCAAGGACATTGTCTTTCAGTTCTGTTTTTATGTCCTTTTCCCTGACACCCGGTATTTCCGCGATCACTATGATGTTATCATTTTCCTCGAAAATATCCACAATGGGTTCTTTTTCAGGCACTTCTTCAGCTTCCGGTTCTTTTTCTTCCTTCTCCGGCACAAGGGGTTTAAAAGATATGCCAGAATCTATTTCAGGCTTGCCGTTCCAGCCTGTTTCCAGCCTGTGCTTTATTTCCGCATTCGTTTCCGCTATCCTTTTCCTGAACTCAGGCGAAGATTTCTCAAGCGTCTTTACGATGTTGCCAAGACCCGGTATGAACTGGCTTACAACATCGCCAACGGCGCTGGGCTCCTCCTGTCCTTTCTTTTCAAGCTCTTCGATCCTTTTCTCAAGCTTTTTTATTTTCTCGTCTTCTTCCTTTCCCATCACTTTTTTCTTTTCCCTGCTTCTATTTACCATTATCTTCACCTGCTTTCCGTGAAAATCCGTGTCATCCGTGTTCTATAATTCATTTGTCCCCCAGCAAAAAATCACAGACGGGCCTGGTTCGGTTTCAGCGTGTCTGACCCGTATGCCGATAAATCTGTGTTTATCTGTCTGTGTGGTTTTTCAAACCAGCAGATACCAATATATTTCGCCATCTTGCTGTAATCCTCCAAATTCTCACTAAACCATGAGCCCCAGGGATTTCTGGTGCAGGTTCGGGCTTACCCATCCGCATATATGGCAGCCTTCATCCAGCAGCATGCGCTCATCTTTTTTATTTCCGCAATCAGGGCAGCTCAACGTTTTCTTATCTAAATCCCTCCACCCCGGCGCTTTGAGATTCGTTCCTGACGGGAACTCCATTCCATATCGCGCAGCGGTTTCAAAAGAGGCAAGAGTAGCCCTGATCTTAATGCCTAGAAGTTCGTTGCCGGCGACAGAAACAGAGATATCCGCATTGATAACAAGACCCTTATCCAGTATCCTCTCGATCACATCAGGAAGACCTCCGTTACTCGCTGGCATTAAACCTTTCATATTTCTTTTCTCCGGGATTTTCTTTGCGCGACTGATGATACATTCTGGCCGGTATCCGGTGTATTTTCCAGTATCACTTTTGGCATCAATGACAATTTACAGGCTAGCATTGTAGCTTCTGCAAATTCAGGTTTCGAGGCTTCAGGATGTTTCGGGGAATATGCCAGTTTATCTGCAAATTTCGGATCGGGCACGGTTGAGCTTTTGAAACAATGGGTCAGGGTTCCTGCATTTTCCGGGTCTGGCACCGTGGAATGCGATGGTGAATACGATAAATGATCTGAAAAGTCCCGTGAAGGCATACTGGGACATGCAAACAGGAGTTTTCCTTTATTTTTTTCTTTTATCCTCCGATTCATTTTCCGTTTGTCTATTATCTCCCTATTTCTCGTCACTACTGTTTTGAAAAGGGAATGGGCTTTATCTATCTGTATCTGGGCATTTGCCCGTTGTTTTTTCTGCTCTGATATGATTGTGTCTCCCAGAAGCTTCACATTTGCCCTGTGTTTTTCCTTCTGCGCTTTCACATGCTCACGTGCATTTTCCTTCTTTGATGTCCATTTTTCATGGATATTTTCCTGCAATTCATCAACACGTCTGTTATGTGCGATTTTCTTTTTTCTAAGATATGGAATTGCCTCCTCTCTTATCTTTTTATGAAAGGTATCCACGATCGTTCGCTGTTTTTTCTGGTTTTCCTTGATCTTTTGTTTAACATCTGGCATTGTATCACCACTTGATCATCATTTTATACCGAGTAGGTCGTTCCTGGCTCCAAGGTTCATCTCCTGTCCCTTTTCAGCCATTCGTAATTTTCGTAAAAGCTCATTGTTCGTTCTTTCGTATTCATCCCTTTCTACCTCCCCGAACTCGTAAAGAAGCCTGTTCTCTTTTATGTTATTCTTGATCTTTTCAGGATTGTAAAATTCCTTGTAAGCAAAGTTTCTTATCTGCTCGATCGTCCATAACAGGTCAAGACCCGGTATTGAGACGCCGATCTGCCTGAGGAGGATATCATCAACTATGAACATTATCGAAAGCCACCTCTTTTCTTTGAAAGCACGTGTATATCCACGAAATTATATGGGGGCCATGGCCCACTGTACTGGGTCTTTAGATTATCATATTTTTTCGAGAGTTCATTTACTTTACCTGAAAACTCATCGATTTTATCTCTTGCTACCAGGAAAGACGAATTCAGGACAAGACGTTCACTGAATAGTTTTAATTCCTTTGAATCACTGGCAATTTTCTTGAGATTTCCCATGAAATCTGATCTGCACTCCTCTTTTTTTCCATTGAGTGCTGCATCCTTTGGCTCTATCACTTTAACTCCCAGCTCTATTTTATTGTCAACGGCCTGCATGGCTTTCCTGATTGCCCTGTATCCTGCGCTCATCGCTATTGTGATCAGCTTCTTGTTTTTGAACACCATGCCGTAAGCTGCAGGAATTACACTGTGGTCTTTCATGACAGATTGCACCACATTTTTATGAATTTCGATTTCTTTTTCATTCGCTTCGTATGTCTTGACCGGCGCAACGCTGACAACAGGCAAAAATTCCTTATACTCAAGAGTATATACTTCATTTCCATCAAAGCCGATATTTCCAAAACTTTTCTTCTCACCATCAGCCTTGATTATACAATATACATACAATCCATCACTCATGTTCTATCCCTCAGATGTATTTGATTTAACAAAACCATTTAAAAATTCATTTGCCAGGAGGTGACCATCAAGAATCTCACGGATATGCGCTTCACTGCCCTTTGCCGGTTTATATACTTTCTTTTTTATATTGCAATCACATTCAAGGAGCCCTTCTTTCTTTAACTTGTGAAGCAAGGGATATATCGTCCCGGGGCTCAGGAGCACATTGAAATTCCTGTGTACTATATCCATGATATCGGTGCCGCACATGGGTTTGCCTGCAAGTAGCGCCAGGATCAGTATATCCAGGTAATCCCTGACCAATCGATCTATGGTTTCATCATTCTGGCCTGATCTGTCAAACATTCCGGACGACAGGACAGCCATGTCAGGACTATTCAGTATCAGCCGGTTATGACCTTTAATCAATTCCCTGACTTTTGTCCCCTGTACCTGTGAAAGGTCATACATACACATCGCAATATTATTTTCATTGCCCGTGAGAGAGTCCAATATTTCATGGGATTCGATCCCATCTATGATCATCCTGAGATTGTCCCTGTTTTCCAGGCCTGCAATATTTCCAGGATGGATCACAAGCAGTTCATGTCCGATGTTTAACTGGTTTACTACCGTGGATGGTTCCTTTTCTGTAATATACAACAGATGTTCACCTTTTCGGTATGAGGCAAGAAAGGATGCCTGTATAGCATATTTATTTACAAGAGAGGTGTACAGGAACAATACATGCCTGCATTTGTCGATAGCCCCTTCCAGGATAATATCGATGCCGATACCGGATTTCAATTTCATTCCTCCTTTTATTCAAAAAAAATATATCTTCACTCCTGCACTTCCCTGACCCTATCACCTCTTCTTCTCGTTCCGATTCTTTTATAACCCTTGAGCTTGGCGTCATCTGACAGAATGAGTTCACATGAGCTGAGAATATCCTGCGTATCAGGAACAGCCTTCCTTTCGAGCACCTCAACATGTACCTTCCATGCATTTTCTTCCCTGCTCACGCCTGTAACACACTCTGGTTTCTTATTCAGGAGGCTTTCTGCGATCGATAAAGCTGATCTGCATATCTCATCTATATCCGGATTCTTATTACTGACATCTTTGGTCACATCGTATATGACCAGCTTATCACATTCTGTCATCACTATTAATTTATAAGTCCGACCGTCATCGATTTCTATGTTTAATTTAGTTTTTTCCTTATTAAGTTTTAATAAAAGAAAATTTTTTCCAGTAGATATTCTTATAGTCTTATCGTCATCGATTTTTTCAATTTTTGCTGTCTTTATCCAATCAATACCAAATTTCTGTGATAGAAAGTTTATAAGCCCTTCACTATCTTTTCCTGGAACTTTATCCCAGCTAAACAAATGCGTGACAGCTTCCTTATCGGTCTTATTTGCCATGTTAAATTCTCCCGGGATGATCCTATGCCAGCGCCGAAATAGCATCTTTCACAAGCGACTGTTTCTCAAAAAGATCCGTAGGGGAACGCGTCTTTGTAGCTATCACATCAATGCATAACTGTTCGAAATTCATTCTGCCCTGCCCGTTCAGTCCCTTCATACCCTGCCCTATCATTATACATGCTCTTGTCCCCGGTTTCTGGGCATCAGGGAGTTTGTCCCTTAGCGACCTGACCACACTCACTATCCTGCGGGCATCTTCCTCTGGTAAATCGGTATGAATGCCCACGATTTTTACTTCAGTATCAAAACTGTAGTAGTCCATATATATGCTCACAAGGCGGTCAAGCAAGGCATCCTGTGGCCTGTGGACTCCTGCGTATTCAACTGAATTACTTGTGAGTATTGCTTTAAAATCAGGATGAACTTTGACATACCTGTCCTCCCCGAACTTGGTTGGCAGTTCAAGTATCTTTTCTTCAAACACTGATAGCAGGATATTATTGGCCGCAGCTTTTGTCCGGGAAAATTCATTATAAACCAGCGTATATCCATATTTGCATGCAAGTGCAAGCGGATTATCCACCCAGTCTGCTTTTAGTATGTCCTTGCTCTTGAACACATTGTGAACATATTTATCCCTTAAGCTTTCCTGCTCTATCTGCGAGTATCCTCCGATCAGATCAGTAGTAGTAATGGACTCATCTCCGTTGATCCAAACTACCGGTCTGTCCAGTTCCCTGGCAACATTCATTGCAAGACTTGTCTTTCCGCAGCCGGTTGGCCCTATAAGATGCACCGGGTACCCTGTCTTGAGCCATAATTTGATCCTTTCCTTGGTCTTGCTGACATCTTTTGCGTCCACAAAATTGCTCACGTCAGGAGCAAGGTAAGTCTGTTCGATCTCATGACGTTCCGATATTCTCGATAACGTATTGCATACTTTTTTTTCCCTGTTCTTTTGATTTGCCCTGATTCCTGCGGGCATTTCTTCTTTCTTTTCCCTGATCGTCTTGTGAACTGAGCCACCACGTATCTTTCTTGGATGAGTTTCCGTATAATTCATTTTATTCTCCTTTTCGTAACGAAATTCGATATATGTTTATAAAAAAATACTACTATGGGGGCTAACCATAGTAGAAATCCCTAACGTAATCCATAGTAGTATTGTGGAAATCCCTGTAACCCTTCCCCTTCTCCATGATGCCATTTTGTATTTCTTCTATTCCCCTTTGCATCTCCATTATGCCTTTTTGCATTTCCATACTCTTCTTTTCGATATCTTTGCGCATCTGTGCCACTCCCTCCTGGATCTCCCTGACACCGCTTTCCATTTTAGCCGCTCCCTTTTCATTCTCTTTTATCTGGGCATTAATACCTTTTTGCATGGCCATGACACCTTTCTTTTGCATTTCCATAGCGCTTGTTTGCATCTCAGACGCAAAACTCTCTAAATCTGCCGCTTTCCTGGTCATATCAGCCTGTAATGCAAATACTCCGTTTGATCTGATCGATCGTACAGGTTTAACCCCGGCCTTTGCTTCTTTTGGTTTGGATTTTACGACTGCAGGAGCTTTTTTCCTTGCCTGGATCACGGTTTCTGATAATTTTAATTTGGATACACCAGCGGTAGGTATTCCAAGCTTTTGAGCCATTTCTTCGATCTCCCCGCGGGTATGCCCTGATGCTAGCTTTTCAGCCATTTCTGTCATAACTTATCCTCCGGAAAAAAATCTGGAGTCCTGCTTAAGCAGGAACTCCTGGCGCCGCTTTGATAGCGGCCTGTTCTATCTTTGTTATTTCTTCTGCATAGTGCAGGAACGTGTCCACTGAAGCTACAACGACTCGAGTCTCAATTGACAATATTTCTATTCCGACAAGAGATATTCTTGCCCATGCATCTACAACAATGCCTTTATCAAGCAGTCTATCAAGCATTTCTGCAAGACTGGATGAATCTGGGGTTTGTTCTACCATATTATTTCACCTCTATTTTATTTGTTTCCTCCGATAATATTGAGGAATGTAAAAGGACTCATTTTCCTTCCGTTTCTTTTTTCATTACAAGCCTGTATATGCCATTCTTGTAGGATGATCTAATAACCGAAGCTTTTGAAGGAAGAATTATTTCTTTATTATATTTCCTGCCATCGCTGCTGGCATTAAGAATAAGGGAGTCTTCTTTTATCTCATAAGAGATATCCTTCTCATGGACCCCCGGAAGTTCGGCTATTAGTTCAATCTGGTCATTTTCTTCATGAATATCAACAATGGGTTCCCGTATTTCGTCAACAACAGGTCCAGACCCCGTATCACGCATGATATTTCCGACATGTTCAATATGAGGGACCCCCGCGCCGCCTATTTTCACTGAATAACCATACATGGCTTTTCCGCCCGGAAGATCGATCTCGCCGGTTCCCTCTTTTTCTGTCTCTCCTTTCTTTTCCATCTCTGAAAGGGTCTTCAGGAATCCACCAAGTCCTTTGATGGCTTCATCCGCATTTATGATAGCCGATCCTTTGGAATAATTTGCAGATTTTTTTCTTAATGTGGCAGGTCTAAAACTTAATCTTGCCATAAACACCTCTTTGAATCGACCGTTATATTTTTGTTTATCATCATTTCACCTCAAAAATGGACATAGAGCATACCTGCCCCCCTGCCCATTTCACTCTCCCAACCTGCGCGGCTGAACAACAGTTGCGAGCATTATTCGCGGGGTGCAATCGAATTTATCGCCTGCTTCCCCGGATTATTTCTGTGCTTATTATTATGAGCACAATCACATCTAGGATTGCTAAGTATTAATAAGGTTTCAATTTTCAGATTTTGTTTCAAAACTTGTTTCGAAAATTGAAACTTAACAAGGTATATCCAAAAATATACCAACCTATTATACGAATAATATGAAGCTCCTAATTGTGGATGATGCGCCTTATGTGCTAAAAGCTCTCAGCGATTCGCTTTCAGCGCATGGTCATGAAGTGTATGGGGCGGTCAACGGGGAAGAGGCCCTGAAAAAATTTACCGACGTTAATCCTGACATTGTGCTAATGGATGTATTAATGCCTAAGCTTGATGGAGTCAGCGCTACGAGACGGCTCATCGAGCGCGACCCGAAAGCCAGGATAATCGTTGTAACAGCAGTGGGAAAACACGGCCTTGAAAAAGAATGTATCGATGCAGGAGCAAGTGGTTTTATTATGAAGCCATTTAAAATAAAGGATCTGCTCAAGATAATTAATTCTCTGGATCAACATGAAAGGAATTGAATTTGTCAGGGAATATCAGGAAGATATAATCGAATCCATACCCAGTACTATCATTGTTCTTGATCGGAGTTTGAAAATATTATATGCGAACAGGAATTATTATGCAAAATCCGGCAAAAAGGAAAGGGATGTTGTCGGAGAGCGGCTTGAGAGGGTCTTCTTGCCGATGCTGATCGAAAAAACCCATATTGATGAAAAGATCAGGCAGGTATTTGAGACCGGTATTCCTTTCAATGGCGACCAATTAAGGTACCCCGGAGGATTATTCTTTTTCTATAAAATACACCCGTTAAAAGAAGTCAATATGAGCATAAGAAAGGTGGTACTTTTAATGGAAGATATTACGGAACTTACACGCCTTGAAGAAGAGCTTCGTGATTCTTATGTTACGCTCGAGAACGCTTATGCCGAATTAAAGGAAGAAGACGAGGCAAAATCAGATTTTATCTCGACGGCATCGCATGAACTTCGGACCCCTCTTACAGTCATAAACAGCTATCTTGAAATGTTCGAGGAAGGTATGCTTGGCGAGCTTAGCGGGAACCAGAACGAGAAACTTGCAATAATACGCACCCAGACAGACCATATGATAAAACTGGTTGAGGACATGCTTGATACATTAAGACTTGAGTCCAGGAAGTTCAAGATACAGAAGCTTCCATTGAAATTAGACGAAATTGCAAAGAGCGCCGTGGATGAGGTGAGCAGGCTCGCTGACCTGAAAGAGCACACGATTTCTTTAAAGGTCAATGGTGAACTGCCAAAGATAAGGGGAGACAGGCAGCGCATAAAACAGGTGTTTGGCAATCTTCTTACAAATGCCATAAAATATACTCCGGACGCCGGGAAGATAAATGTGGAATTAGCAAATGAGAACGGGCATTTACTCGTTTCGATCACTGATAATGGCATCGGGATCAAAGAATCGGAGCAGGAAAAAATTTTTGAAAAATTCTACACTGTCAGCGGCAAATCTCTCACAAGGGAATCTGAGAGGATGGGACTTGGATTGACCATCGCAAAAGGGATCGTGGAGGCCCACGGAGGAAAGATATGGGTCAAAAGCAGCTTAAATTGGGGATCAACATTTTATTTTACACTTCCGAAGGGTGATTGAATTGCCTTTTTTCCATAAAGGACCAAAGGTCATCCCCGCAACCGAAAAGATCACGAATTTCTTTGGCTTCCAGATAAAACGGGGAGAGAGCTATATTATCAAAGAGCCAAAACCAAAGCGCAGTTTTGAGATTTTTGTAAATATGGTAAAAAGCACATGTTCAGAATGCCCCCAAAAAGGAGCATTTCCCTGCGAGAGTATAGGATGCATGGAATGTACTTTTTCCTGCCCGTGCAAAAGTTGTAAAGATACAAGAGCACAGGGCATTTGTTTCACAATGGATCAGCCGGAAAACCTGAGGCAAAGATACATGCTACAAACCACGCCGATTTTCTGGATAAGTAAATATGGAGAGGGAAGTATAAATCCCGCCAATCCCGGGATAATAGCAAATATGATCCATGAATTCATAAAAACAAGCAAAAATCCTGTGGTATTGCTGGAGGGTATAGAATTTCTCTTTATCATGAATGGTTTTATTCCTGTTTTGAAGTTTTTACATGATATCAGGGACAGGATCATTTTGAACAAGGCGATCCTTATCCTGCCTCTTAATCCTGCCGCTCTTGATGAAAAGGAGCTTGCGTTGATCGAAAAAAACATGCAGTCCGTGGAATGTTCATCAAATGTTTTTGAGCTTTATAATATTTTACGACGTTAGCCTTAAATATCATGATTACTATGATTAGGTACTTGTAAAGGGAAAAACGGGGTAAATTGGTGTAAAAGGTAATTTTGCACAGGTAGGATCGGGGTGAATGGATTGGATCAGGATTTGAAATATCTGCAATTAATTCCTAAAGTAGTGAATAATCAAAAGTCGAAATTGGACATACCAGTAGAGGAGATCGTTAAAAACCACCTGGAAATCATCATACTCTCCCTTCTTCTTGAAAAATCAATGTGCGGATATGACCTTATTAAAGAAATTATTGCAAGATACCAGGTCATGATCAGCCAGGGGACCGTGTATCCGCTGCTTTATTCTTTGAAAGGTGAGGGTATCATTCATGTGGAATCGATGAAAGGAGATATGAAAACAAAAAGGTACTTTATTGCGGAGGATACAAGAAATAATATTGAGAAAAAGATCAATGGATTTATCAAAACAGAAGAGTATATACTGAGTTCAATAAAAAATTGGTGAAATTTACGCTTAAAGATTCCATCGATGGCCTGAATGAATTGTTCAAAGAAGAGAAGGATATACCCACTGGTTCTGTAATTCTTGTGACCGGTGTTGAGGGAGGATTGAAATCGGGTCTTGTTTTTAACATGATCTCTAACTATCTTGCCAGGAATAACAAGTATGCTCTTTATGCGACACTGGAGGAAACTGAGGAAAGTCATTTACGGAACATGACGAGCCTCGGGATAAAAAAGCCGGACAGGCTGCATATATTTGATTACAGGGATGTAAGACAGGAATGGGGGGACGAAGAGCCTGACTTTCTTAAGGTAACCGAAGATATGATAAATTTTTTTACGAAAAAATATGCTGATTTTGATATCTTTGCCCTGGATTCGCTGAATGCGCTTTATTCTATCTCAGCTAATATAAATCCCAGGAAAGATATGTACAGGTTTTTCACAATGCTCCGGGCAAAAAAGCTTACGTCTTTCCTTATCATGGAGATGCACTCACCTGACAGGCGCTGGCTTATCAATTCCGGGGATTGTATAGAACGGCCTGAATATTTCCTTGCTGACGGCATAATAGACATGTTATATAAGTTTTTCTTTAGCAAATTTTAAAAAAAATCAACAGCTACAGCTAATCAGGATTGCCCCCCGCCCTAAAGGGAGCACGCAAAAGCGAATGTGCGCCTACCCGCAGG
>Ga0172373_10003482_pt1 | contig 23019 bp, 22 predicted proteins | sample Lak10m_2_FD_114546 | JGI IMG/M metagenome (GOLD analysis project Ga0172373, IMG submission 114546) | Freshwater microbial communities from Kabuno Bay, South-Kivu, Congo - kab_092012_10m | ecosystem: Environmental > Aquatic > Freshwater > Lake | place: Democratic Republic of the Congo...
CCCGCTTCCTTCACGCCGGCCTCGCGGTTCGACGCTCTGCGGTTCGCTTCGCTCGCTGTGACCAGCTCACGGGTGGACTTTCACCTCCAAGATCGCGCCCATGCCGGGCGCACAAAGAAGACGAGCGCCGTGAGGCGCTCGTCGGAACCACCAGATGGGCAGGTGCGTCAGCCGCAGGCTGACCCCGCCGAAGGCGGGGCCCTGCGCACCTGCACCATCAGTCGACGCGCTTGCCGGAGAAGGACTTCTCGAACTCGGTGATGGCGGCGTCGAGGCGGCCGCACATCGTGCCGGCGTCCCAGTTGCCCTTGTCGCGGGCCTTGAGGTCGTTGACGAACTTCTTGGAGTCGTCGCGGATCTCCTTGAGCAGGCCCTCGTGCTTCGCCTTGAGGAAGTCGATGAGCTCACGCGCGTAGCGGGTGACCTCGGACTTCTGGTACTTGCGCAGCCACGTCGCCTGGCTCTCCTTCTTCGCCTGACGGGTCGCGGCGTAGATGAGGGCGCACTGCTGCTCGACGGGCCACGGCGCGTACTGCGGCTGCTTGAGCAGCTCCATGAGACGCTCACCGTTGGCGAGCTGCTCCTGGGTGGCCTTGTCGAGGTCGGAGCCGAACTGCGCGAAGGCCGCGAGCTCGCGGTACTGGGCGAGGTTCAGGCGCATCGTGCCGGCGAGCTGCTTCATCGCGGGCACCTGGGCGGCGCCGCCGACGCGGCTCACCGAGATACCGACGTTGAGGGCCGGGCGCTGACCCTGGAAGAACAGGTCGCTCTCGAGGAAGATCTGGCCGTCGGTGATCGAGATGACGTTCGTCGGGATGTACGCCGAGACGTCGCCGGCCTGCGTCTCGATGATCGGCAGCGCCGTCAGCGAGCCGCCACCCTTCTTGATGTTCGGGTAGGCCTTGAGCTCGTCCTCGTCCGTCGTGATCTTGCAGGCGCGCTCGAGCAGGCGGCTGTGGAGATAGAACACGTCGCCGGGGTACGCCTCGCGGCCCGGGGGACGGCGAAGGAGCAGCGAGAGCTGGCGGTAGGCGACGGCCTGCTTCGAGAGGTCATCGTAGATGATGAGGGCGTGCTCGCCGTTGTCGCGCCAGTACTCACCGATCGTGCAGCCGGTGTAGGCCGAGAGGTACTGCAGCGGGGCCGGGTCCGACGCGTTGGCGGCGACGATGACCGTGTAGGCCATGGCGCCGTGGGCCTCGAGCTTGGCGAGCACCTGCGCGACCGTCGACTGCTTCTGGCCGATGGCGACGTAGATGCACTTCACCCCCAGGCCCTTCTGGTTGATGATCGTGTCGATCGCGACGGCGGTCTTGCCCGTCTGGCGGTCGCCGATGATGAGCTCGCGCTGGCCGCGGCCGACGGGGATCATGGCGTCGATCGCCATGAGGCCGGTCTGCATGGGCTCGTGCACCGGCTTGCGGGCGATGATGCCCGGGGCCTTCGTCTCGATGACGCGGCGCTCGGCGGCCTTGATCTCGCCCTTGCCGTCGATCGGCTGGCCGAGACCGTTGAGGACGCGGCCGAGGACGCCGTCACCGACGGCGACGTCGGCGATGCGGCTCGTGCGCTTGACGGTGTCGCCCTCGCGGATGCCCGTGTCGTCGCCCATCACGGCGATACCGACGCTGTCCTCGTTGAGGTTGAGCACGAGGCCCATGATGCCGTTGCTGAACTCGACGAGCTCACCGGCCTGCACGTTCTCGAGGCCGAAGACGCGGGCCACGCCGTCGCCGACGGAGAGGACCGAACCGGTCTCCTGGACCTGGGTCTTCTGGTCGAAGTTCTGAATCTGGCCCTTGATGATGCGGGAGATCTCTTCAGCGCGGAGTTGCATGGTGGTCCTCTGGGCTCGGAAAGATGGGGACGGGGAAAAGGGGTGGCGGCGACGACGACGTCGGCAGCGCGACTACTGGACGTTGAAGCCGGTGCGCAGGCGCTCAAGCTGGGCCCGCACGGTGGCGTCGTAGACGAAGCCGCCGATGCGCGCCTGCACGCCCGCGATGAGGGAGGGGTCGACCTCGACGTCGGGGGCGACGCGCTTGCCGGTCTTCTTCTCGAGGCCGGCGACGATCTCGGTGAGGTCGCGGGTGTCGAGGGCGCGGGCGGTGACGATGGTGGCGCGGACGCGGCCGATCTTCGCGTCGACCTCGGCGCGGAAGGCGTGGGCGATCGCGGGGAGCTGCGGCAGGCGCTCCTTCTCGACGAGCAGCAGCAGGAAGCTGGTGGCGACGTCGTCGAAGCCGTGGGCCTTCGCGAGCTGCTCGAGGACGCCGCGGCGCTGCTCGGGGGAGAAGCTCGGGTTGAACATGGCCTGGCGCAGGCCGGCGTCACCGCCACGGCGGTCGAGGGCCTTGCCGACGGCGGAGAGCTGCGCCTCGATGCGGGTGAGCCGATCCTCCGGCGCGCCCTCGAGAGCCATGGCCAGGGCGCGCGCGTAGCGGCGACCGACGGTTCCTTCTTGCATCACTCACTCCTGCCGAGGGTCCAGCCGCATTCGTTCAGGGCCCGGGTGTCGACGTTCTCGGCCTCACACAGCTCGGTCGGCGAGAACGTGCGGATGGTCTCGCGGTCGATCTGGCAGGCGCAGGTCTCGGTCACGACGTCGGCGCCCAGCTCGCAGTCGACGCGGAACTCGACGCCGTCGCAGACGATCTGGCCGTCGCAGCCGCTGCCGTTGGGGGCGATGCCGATCGCGACCTCGCCGACGCCGCAGTCGAAGCAGGCGCCGTCGGCGTCGCAGAGCTGCACGACCACCGCTTCGCTGAGGTCGGGGTCCTCGTCGCCCTCGCCTTCGCCCTCGGCGCACACGCCCGGCACCACGCACTCGAGCCCGAAGCAGCCCGGGAGCGCGATGGCGGCGGCGACCGCGAGGGAGGGGAGCGCGAGGCGGATCACGCTGACAGCTCCGTGATGAGGGTCTTCGTGAGCTTCTGGTCGTCGGCGGCCGTGAGGAGCTTCTTGATGCGGTCCTCGGCGAGCTGCAGGGCGAGGCTGCTCGCCTCGGCGCGCAGCTGCTCGCGGGCCCGCTGGGTCTCGGCGGCGATCGTGTCCTCGGCGTCGCGGGAGATCTTCTTCGCCATCTCCTCGGCGGCCTTCTGGATGCGCTCGGCCTCGAGCTTGCCCTGGGCCTCGAAGTCGGCCTGCATGCGGGCAACCTCGCCCTCGAGGGCGGCGAGCTTCTGCTCGGCGTCCTTCGCGCGGCGCTCGGCGTCTTCCTTCGCCTTCTTCGCCTCGGCCATGGCGTGCTCGATGGCGTCGGCGCGGGTGACGAGGTGCTTCTTGATCGCCGGCCCGGCGAGGCGCACGAGGCCGAACGCGAAGATCGCGAAGGTGATCGAGAGCCAGCCGAGGGCCGGGGTGTCGGCGTACTTCTCGCCGAGGCCCCAGACGTTGGCGATGTGCGGCTCGTGGTGACCGCCACCACCGCCACCGGCGGCGAGCGCGGCCGAGGTGGACAGGAGCGCGGAGGTGACGACGACGACGGTGTGGCGGTTCACGCGGCCCTCCCGAGGACCTTCTTCACGATCTCGTTGGCGATGGCGTCGGCGTCGCCCTTGAGGGCGGTGCGGGCGTCCTGCGTCGCGGCGAACAGCTCGGCCCGGGCCTCCTCGAGGCGGGCGGCGGCCTTCTCGCGGGCGGCGGCGAGCTGGGCGCGCTCGGCCTCCTGGGCCTTGTCGCGGAGCGAGGTGAGGACGGTGCGGGCCTTCGCCTGCGCCTCCTTCGTCTTCTGCTCGACGTAGGCGGTCTTCTCGTCGGCGGCGCCGAGGTACTTCTCGGCCTCGGCGGCGGCGCCGTGGGTCCGGCGCTCACGCTCGTCGAAGACCTTCATGAGGGGCCCGAAGAGCACGGGCGACATCCAGGCCATCAGCACGAGGATGATGACGGCCTGGATGAGGACGGTCGCATTGAGTTCCACGGCGGCGCTCCTCGACGGATCGGACCCGGTCGGGTCGGTGACGGCGGAGCGGTAGGGGAGGCATGGGGGGGTGTCAAGGCGCCCACCTCGCCTTCGCCATGGCGCGCGGGGTTTTGTCGCGGTGCGATCGGGCGCGCGGCGGTCGTTGGCGTGGCGCGCCCGCATCCGGACGCCGCCTTTTCCGGCGGGCCAGCCGCGCAGCTGGCTCGTTTCGACGGACGTGGTCGGTCTTTGTGACGGCGACGCCGCAGCCGCTATGCTCCGTTCGTCGTGATCGCCGGACTCGAGATCCTGAATCTGCATGCCCAGGGTGGCATGGCCGAGGTGTACCGTGCCCGCGGCCGTGGCGCCGACGGGACCGAATACCTCTACGCCGTCAAGCGCATCCTGCCGGAGTACACCCGCGATCCCGAGATCAAGCGGATGTTCATCGAGGAGTCGCGCGTCGCCGCGTGCCTCGTGCATCCCAGCGTCGTGCGGGTCTACGACCTCGCCACCGGCGACAACGAAGAGCTCTTCATCGTGATGGAGTTCCTCGAGGGCAAGGATCTCTCCGAAGCCATCGAGGAGTCCGAGAAGCTGAAGAAGCCGCTGCCGATCTGGTTTGCGATCCAGATCGCCCGCGACGTGCTGAAGGCCCTGCACCACGTCACGACCGAGGCGACCGACAAGAACGGTCGCGTCCTCGGACTCATCCATCGCGACATCTCGCCCCACAACATCTTCGTGTGCTTCGACGGTCAGGTGAAGCTCACCGACTTCGGCGTCGCCAAGGTGCAGGAGTCCAACATCAAGACCCAGGTGGGCATCACCAAGGGCAAGCTCGGCTACATGTCGCCTGAGCAGCTCATGGGCTCACCGCTGGACTTCCGCTCCGACCTCTACAACGTCGGCATCCTGCTGTTCGAGAGCATCACGGGTCGGCAGCTCTTCATGGGCGCGTCGACGGCGGAGTTCCTGCAGTCGATGGTGCGCGGGATCGTCCCGCCGATCCCCCCACACCTGCAGGTGCCGCCCGAGCTCGAGTCCCTCATCCGCCGCGCCCTGGATCGGGATCGCAACAAGCGGCCGGCGACAGCGCTGGAGTTCGAGCGTGAGCTCGGCCAGATCGCGGATCGCTACGGCCTGACGGCCCAGGCGGCCCACGTCGCCCACCAGATGCGCGAGCTGTTCGGCCCGCCGGCGCCACCGCCGACGTCGAAGCCGATGACGGCGCCGCAGAAGCTGAAGTCGATGATGCTGCAGGCGGTGCCGGCGGCCCCCGAGCCCCAGCCCCAGCCGATCGCGGCGCCCCAGCCGGCGGCCCAGCCGCAGTATGCGCCGCAGCCGCAGTACGCCGCGCCCCAGCCGCAGTATGCGCCCCAGCCGCAGTACGCGCCCCAGCCGCAGTACGCGCCCCAGCCGCAGCCCGCGCCCCAGCCGCAGCCCGCGCCCCAGCCGCAGCCCTACCAGCCGGTGCCGGTGCCGCAGCCGCACTACACCCCGCAGCCCCAGTCCCAGCCGGTGGCGGCGGCGCCGCAGGCAGCGCGAGCGACGTCGCGACCGCAGCCGACGCCAGCGCCGCAGCCGCAGCCCCAACCCCAACCCCAGCCCCAGGGCGGCTACCAGTCGCCCTACTCGCGCCCCCAGACGGTGGCGCCTGCGCCGCAGGGCACCGTCGACGACGACGACTTCGCGACGATCGTGCGGCCGCCCGAGGACATCGCCCGGCCGACGCGGCCCGCGTCGCGCCCTGCCCAGCCCCTGCCCGCCGAGCCGCCGAGCCAGCCGCATGTGCAGTTCGCGGTGTCGGACCCGGGTCGCCCGGCCACCGGCAGCCAGAGCCTCGAGCGCCGCCGTCCGGCGACGGTGGCCCGCGGCAACGCCCGTCCCCTCGAGGCGCCGCCGTCGGTGCCGCGCCCGAGCGCTGCGCCCCCGGTGGCGCCGGCCTCTGCCGCGGCGTCGTGGCAGGACGCCACCGGCGAGATCCCCGAGGGTGACTTCGTCGAGTCCACGCGCGTCGAGGCGCCGCCGCAACGGCCGACGACGCCGGCCCCGCCGCAGCAGCCAGCCCAGCAGCAGCAGCCACGACAGCCCACCGTGCAGGTCGGTGGTGGCGCCGTCGGCGTGCGCTCGAAGCGGGTCGTGCCCCTCGACGATCCCAAGCGCTGAGGCCACAGCCCCTCGACGAGTCCGGCCGTTTCCAACGGCCCGCAGGATCCCACGCCGGGGTGCTTCAGCCGCCGACGCGGAGCTGGAAGCTGCCACCGTTGCGACGGATCTCGGCGAGCATGTCGGCGCGGAACTGCCGCTGGACCTCGGCGTTGCCGACGATGCCGATGCAGCCTTCGGTGCCGGCGCTGCGGCCGTCGGGGTGGATGCGCAGGAGCTTGCGGGTGTCGCCGACGCGGCTGTCGAACTTGTCGGAGAGGGCGAAGGAGTAGCCGACGCCGCCAACGCTCATGCTCGCGTCGCTGCGGGAGTTCATGTGGGGCGTCACGGTGTAGGTCCCCGCGGGCAGGCTGCCGCGGCCGTGGCCGCCGGAGCGGAAGTCGTAGCTCCGTCCGTTCACCGTGATCTTGCCCTCGACCATCTGCTGACGACGACCGGCATTGGTGACCCGATCGAAGGTCGCCGTGCCGTTCGTTGTGGAGGACGGCGAGGACGGCGAAGACGGCGACGTCGGCGACGTCGGCGCCGGCGCGTTCCCTGTGGGCGACGACGGCGTCGGCGCGGGCGACGACGACGACGGGCGCACCTTGCTGGCGAGCCGCGGGCCCAGTGGTTGTTCAGGCCGCCGGGATCGTTTCTGGCCCCGATGGGCGCGTAGATGTTGGCGACCTCGCCGATGGTGCTGGCGTTCTTGTACGGGCCTCCCGTCGTCGAGCCGAGCAAGCGGGCCATGTGGTCGATGCTGGCCTCATGGGAGCGCTGGTGGGTCGGGCCGCGATCGTTGCTGATGCCCATCGCGTTGTTCTTGTTCCGAAACGCCGAGCTCGTGAAGTTTCCGGTCTCGTGCTTCGAGATCGCCGCGAGGGCGACGGGGTCGACGTTGTGGCGACGACCGGAGTCGATGAACGCCTTCGCGAGGTGGGCGGCCTGGGGCGGCAACTGCGCCCGCAGCTTCGCTTCGTCGACCTCGCGGAAGCCCTTGATGTCGCGCGCCGGGCCGCGGGTTTCGGGCCTCGTCGAGGGCGCGGTCGTGGCGGGCGCCGTCGTCGTCGGCGCGTTCGTGCTGGGGGCCGTCGTCGAGGGCGCGGTGCCGTCACCGTCGGTGTCGCCGGTGGCGCAGCCGAGCGCGTCGGCGTCGGGCACACAGGGGTCGGTCGGGGCCGTGTCCTCACCGTTGGGGGTGCCGTCGTCGTCGTCGTCGCCGCCGGGGCAGCCGTCGCGGGTCGCGTCGGGGTCGCAGGGGTCGAGGGGGGCGGCGTCGGGGCCGCCGACGCAGACCTCGACGGGGGTGCCATTGTCGTCGCGGCTCGTCTTCTTCGCCGTTGTCGAGGCCGTCGCCGTCGTCGTCGCGGGCCAGGCAGGGGGCGCTGGCGTCGTCGGGGTCGCAGGCGTCGAGGGGGTCGCTGCCGCCCGTCACCTCGTCGCCGTCGTCGACGCCATCGCCGTCGGTGTCGGCGACGCGGGGGTTGGTGCCGCGGGTGCGCTCGTCGCCATTGCCAAGGCCGTCGCCGTCGGTGTCGACGAGGTCGCAGGCGGCGGTGTCGAAGAGCGGATCGCACGGGTCGAGGGGGTCACTGCCGCCCGCGACCTCATCGCCGTCGTTCTCACCATCGTCGTCGCTGTCGGCGTCGTTGCGGTCGGTGCCGGCGGCGTCCTCCTCGCCGTTGTCGAGCCCGTCGTTGTCCTCGTCGACGGCGAGGCAGGCGGCCACGGTGGCGGCCGGGTCGCAGGGGTCGCGCGGATCGCTGCCGCCCGTCACCTCGGCGCCGTCGTCGATGCCGTCGTTGTCCGTGTCGGCGTCGCGGGGGTCGGTGCCGCGGGTCCGCTCGTCGCCGTTGTCGAGGCCGTCGTTGTCGGTGTCGACGAGGTCGCAGGCGGCGTTGACGAAGACCGGGTCGCAGGGGTCGAGGGGGTCGCTCATGGTCGCGCGACTGCAGCGCACGATGCAGTCCAATCCGGCGACACGCGCCTGCCACTGGTGGCCGACTACTGCGGCACCCGCGTGAACGTGAGCATCCAGGCCGTCGACCACGACGCGAAGGCGGTGGCCCTCTATGCCCCCGTGTTCAAGGGCGTCGAGTACCGGGTGGCCGCCCCCGTCGCCGACTACGTCGGTGGGTTCACATCGGCGATGGCCGGCACGACCGTCACGCCGGCGTTCTCGTGCAACTGCATCCTCAACTTCCTGTACTCGAACCTCGAGGGGAAGAAGACCGGCGCCATCACCGGCCCCATCACCTTCGGCGAGATCGCGTACCAGTTGCTGAACCAGACCCTGACCTACCTCGAGGTCCGCCGCGTCGACGGATGAGGGCGATGGCAACGAACGGGTCGATCAGTTCCGGTAGAGCCCGGCCGACCAGGTCATGCCGGCGCCGATGGCCATCATCAGCACGAGGGCGCCGGGCTTCATGCGGCCGTCGCGGCGGGCCTCGTCGAACGTGATCGGCAGCGACGCCGACGACGTGTTGCCGTAGCGGTCGATGTTGATGACGAACTTGTCGAGCGGGATCGCCGTCCGGTCGGCGATGGCCTCGATGATGCGCAGGTTCGCCTGGTGGGCGCAGACGAGGTCGACGTCGGCCGTCGTGAGGCCGTTGTCGTCGAGGACCTTCTTCGCGGCGTCGACGAGGGAGCGCACCGCGAACTTGTAGACCTCGCGGCCGTTCATGATGAGGCGGTCCTGGTGGTTGGCCACACCCTCGGGCGTCATGGGCTTTCGCGACCCGCCCTCGGGGATCCAGATGTGCTGCCAGGTGGTGCCGTCGGAGTAGATGTCGATGTCGATGAGGCCGGCGCCGGGCTCCGACGACGGCACGGCGTCGACGATGAAGGCGCCGGCGGCGTCGCCGAAGAGGACGCAGGTGTTGCGGTCGGTCCAGTTGGTGATGGAGCTCAGCGTCTCGGCGCCGATGACGAGGGCCTTCTTCGCCGCCCCGCTCTGGATGAACTTGTCGGCCACCGACAGCGCGTAGGCCGAACCGGCGCAGGCGGCGACGACGTCGAAAGCCGCGGCCTTCTTCGCGCCAAGCGCGTTCTGCAGCAGGATCGCGGCCGAGGGCAGGCGCAGGTCGGGCGTCACCGTGCCGACGATGATGAGGTCGAGCTCCTCGGGCGACACGCCGGCGCTCTCGAGCGCCGCCTTCGCCGCGTGCAGCGACATGTCGGCCGTGCCCATCTGGCCTTCGAAATCGATGAGGCGACGGGTCTTGATGCCCGTGCGCTGCACGATCCACTCGTCGCTCGTGTCGACGAGCTTCTTCATCTCCTCGTTCGTCACGACGCGCGGCGGGGCCCAGCCGCCGGTGCCGATGATGCGGGTACGGAAAGGTGCGCGGGTCGTCGTCATGACACGTCGATGACGTGTCTGGCGCCGTCCTTCAAGCGGCTTCCTCGACGTCGAACGTGAACAATATTCACGCTTGGCCGATGCGGCGGAGCGTGACGAGGGCGACCTCGGGGTCGGCGTTGACGCGCGGCAGGTTGCTGCCGCGGCCGAAGCCAAGGCCGCGACTCACGTAGAGCTGATTGCCCTGGTTCTCGTAGTGGCCGCGAATGTAGTGCTGGCCGGCGCGGGCGAAGAGGGCGTCGGTGAAGCCTTCGACGAAGATCTGGCCGCCGTGGGTGTGCCCCGAGAAGCAGGCGAGGCCCTTGTCCCGCGGCAGCACGTCGAGGGTCGGCGGGGCGTGGGCCAACACGAGGCGCGCCTCGTCGGGGTGCGTGCCCTTGAAGGCGCGGGCGACGTCGTCGTGGCCGGAGACCGCGTCGTCGATGCCGACGATGGGCAGGGCGTGACCGCGCACCTGCACGACGGTGTGGGCGTTGCGCAGGACCGGGATGCCGATGCGCTCGAGGTCGCGGGTGATGGTGCGGCCGTCGGTCCAGTGGTCGTGGTTGCCGAGCACGGCGACGGCCGGGACGGTGAGGCGCGCGAGGAGTTCGGGCACCCGCTCGAGGGGGTCGCCCTTCCGCGTCACGTAGTCGCCCGTGAGAAAGACGATGTCGGGGCGGGCGGCGTTGAGGGCGTCGACAGCGGAGAGGATGCGCTCATCGGGCGTGCGCGGTCCGACGTGGATGTCCGTGAGGTGACCGACGACGAGGCCGTCGTGGGCCTCGTGCAGTCCGCGCAGGTGCAGCGCGGGGCGGGTGAGCTCGAAGCTCGAGGCCCGCTGCTGGCGCTCCTGCCGCCGCTCCTCCTGCTTCTGCGCCCGCGTCGTCGACGCGAGCAGCGCCGCCCCGGCGAGGCCGGCGAGAAAGGGACGACGACCGAGGGCGCGCGGCGAACGAGACGTCATGACGGGGATGGTAACCACCGTCGGGGCGCCGTCACTCCCACCCGGGATCAGGCCTCGAGGACCGTCGACCCCGGTGGCCGAATCGACGACGTGGAGCCCCTGGCGCTCAAGGTGCGGCTCAGAGATCGACGTCGTCGTCGGCATCCGGCGGCATGCCGGGCCCGCCCATGCCAGGCCCGCCAGCACCGGGGCCCTTGCCACCACCGCGGCCACCGCGCCCACCGCGAGCCTCGCGGATGAGGCGCATCGCGTCCTTCATGACCTCGGGGAAGGCCACCATCACCTTCGCCTGCTCTGTCGGCGTGAGGAACTTCCCGAGCTCGACGGCGAGGTCATCCATCGCCTGTTCCCTGCCGTGGCTGTCGAGGACGGTCTTCATCTGGGCCTTCAGCGCCGCGTCGTTGGCCTTCTGGTCGACGAGCTCCTTGAGCTTCACGAAGGCATCGTGCCGGGTCTTTCGCGCCGCCTCGCGCTTCTCGAGGTGGCCCTTGATGGCCGCGCCGAGCTGCAGCGACTTCTTCTCGTCGAGGCCAGCGCTCGAGGAGAGCTCGACGGTGAGGTAGGTCTGGATCTTCTGCTTCACCCGCTCGCGCAGCGCGGCGCGCTCCTCGGGATTCATCTGGGCGAGGCGGCCCTTGCCCTGACGCCCCATCTGTCCCTGGGGACCCTGGCCGGGTCGGTTCTGGGTGGTGACGACGTCGTTGGCGACGGCGACGGCCGGGATGGCGAGGACGGCGGCGAGGGCGAGGGCGAGGGGGGTCTTCATCGGGTTCTCCTTCACAGACGCGCGAGGGCGCGGTCGAGGGCGGCTTCGACCGCCGCGAGGTCCTGCTCACTCGACCCGTCGAGATCGGCGAACGCAAAGGCCGGGGCCGACGCGGCAGATCCGGCGAGGGTGGCGAGGGCCTCGTCGTCGTCGATGGCATCGACGGCGGCGACGACGTCGACGATGGAGGCGCGCTCGTCTTCGGCGTCGACCTCGGCCTCGACGAGGACCGCGAGGCGCTCCGGCGTCGGCATCTCGACCTCGGGACCGCGGCCGAGCGACACGAGACCAAAGGCCGCCGCTGCCGTCATGGGCGCGGCCAGCCACAGCCGCCATGGCGCGCGGGCGACGCGGGCGGCGTCGACGTCGGCGCGGACGGCGCGGGCGAAGGCCTCGTCGCTGCGACGGGGCGACGGCGGCACGAGGTCATTCGTCGGCATCGTCGGCGGCGTTGTCGTCATGGGGCACCTCCGGGAGACAAGCGGGCGATGAGCTTCTTCCTGGCCTGCGAGAACGTGACGCGAGCGTTCTCCTCGGTGATGCCGAGGGTCTCGCCCACCGCCTTGAAGTCGAGGCCGACGATGGCGCGCAGGCGCACCACGTCCTGCTGACGCTCGGACAGCTCGGCCACTGCAGCCTCGAGGCGGGCCTTGTCCAGGGCAGCGATGACGGCGTCGTCGGGGCGGGCGACATCGTCGGCGAGGGCGCCGCGGGCGACGAGCTCGGCCGGCAGGGCCTCGCTCACGATCTGGCCGCGGCGCCCCTGATCGCGCCGCCGGTTCTTCGCGAGGTTCAAGGCAATGCGGGTCATCCAGCCGCCGACGCTGCCGCTGCCCAGAAACAGGAAGCGCTTCGTCACGGCCCGCACGAGGGCCTCCTGGGCCACATCGTCGGCGTCGTCGGCGTCGCGCAGCACCGACCAGGCCGCGTGATAGAGGCGCGGGCGCATCACCCGGCAGAGCTCGTCGAGGGCGCGGTCGTCGCCAGCGCGAGCGCGGTCGAAGAGGCCGCGCAGCACGTCATCGCCGGCGCGGTCGGCGGCGGCGGCGGGCAGCGGGGCAGACAGCGCCATCGTCATCACCCCACCGACCCGCCAGAAGGCACCGTCGTAAAGCCACCAGAAAGACTCGGAAATTCAATGTATTGCGCGCATCATCGGGTCGCGCCGAGGCCGCGGAGGGCGGCGTCTGTGCCCTGCTGGGCGCGGTGCAGCTCGTCGACGGAGGCGAAGACCTGCTGGGAGGCGTGGGTCTGCTCCTTCTGCACGTCGCGCAGGCCATCGGCCATCGCCGAGACGCGGGCGACGGCGGCGCGGACCATTGTCGCCGAGCGCGCCTGATCGTCGGCCTGGGCCGACAGCTCGGGGGCGAGGCGCTTGAGGCCCTGCACGGCGTCGCCGATGCGGTCGGCGGCGCGGGCGTGGTCGGCAGTGGCGCGGGCGGCGCCCTCGACCTCGTTGAGCACGAGCTGCATGGCCGCCCGCACGGACGACGCCTGCCGCGCCTGCTCGATGGTGCGACCCTGGATGCTCTTCGCCATCGCCGTGGCCTCGGTGGCGGAGCGGAGGATCTCGTCGAGGGCGACGGCGGCGTCCTGCGAAAGGGCCTGGCCGGCGTCGACGGCGCCGATGGCCTCGACGAGGGCGGCGCCGGCGGTCCGGGCACGGGACTTCACGTCGACGACGACGGCGGCGCTCTCGCGGGTCGAGGTCGCCACGCGGGTGGCGAGGGCCTTGATCTGGTCGGCGACGACGGAGAAGCCGCGGCCGTGCTCACCGGCCTGGGCGGCAATGATCGAGGCGTTGAGCGCCAGCACGTTGGTCTCGGCGGCGACCTCGTCGATGGCGGTGAGGATCCGGTCGACGGCCTCGGTGCGCTCGACGAGCTCCTCCATCACGGTCTGCAGGTGGATGGCGGTCTGCCGGATCTGATCGACGCCGCTCTTGCTGCGACTCACGGCCTGGGCGCCGCGCTCGGCGTCGTCGATGACGCCCGACGACAACGTCGCCGTCCGTTCGGCGGCTTCGCGCACCGCCTGGCTGCTCTGTTCCATGGAGCCCATCGCCCGGGCGGTCTCGTGGGCCTGGGTCCGCAGCGCGGCGGAGCCTTGCTGCATCGATGCCGCGGCGCTGCGCAGCGCACCGAGTGCCGAGGCCGCCTCGTCGACGCTCTGCACGAGGGTCTGGCTGGTGCCCTGCACGCGGGTGGCCGACGCCGCAACGCCGTCGATGACGCCGCGCTGCTCGGCGGCCGCCGACGCGAGGGTGTCGACGGAGCTGGCGATGGCGGCGATCGTCGTGGTGAGGCGACCGGTGCTGCCGCGGGCGCGGCTGAGGGCCTCGGTCTGGGTCTGGCTGAAGCGGCGCATGTCCTCGAGGAAGGCGTTCTTGCGGCCACCGTCGGCGAGGGCCTGATCACGCGCCGTCGTCAGCGCCGCCGCCACCTGCGACAACTTCTCGTTGGCCTCCTGCAAACGGGCGACGGCGTCCTCGACGCGGGCCTCGCTGCGTTCGCGGGCCCGCTCGTTGGCGAAGGCGAGGCCGGCAACGGCGGCAAAGACCGTCACCGACGCCATCGTCACAAACAGGCTGTAGTCGGCGGCGGGCGGCGGGAACTGCATGCCCTGCTGCTGGGCGATGAACTCACCGATGACGCCGATGGCGCAGGCGAGGGCCGATATCAGGCCCGCCGTCGAGCCGAGCAGCACCGTGGCGACGAGCGGTGCCGGAGCGAGCCACCATACCGAGGGATCGACGGGCCCCGCGCCGGCGAGGCCCGAGACCCAGACGAAGAAGACGTGCTCGGCGCACAGCAGGATCGACGTGCGACGGAGCCCGAGGACCCAGGGCAGGCCGAGGTTCGACGCCGCGAAGAGCGAGCCGAGGCCGAGGATGCCGGCGACGCCGAGCCACGAGCCGTTGCTCTCGAGGGAGGTCAGGGCAAAGAAGCCCGACGCCACCGTGAGGATGAGCGCGGCGATGATCAGCAGCCGACCACGCCGGAGATCGTCGACGGTGGCGCGCACCTCCGGCGGCAGCAGCCGGTCGATGGGCCAGCGCTCCTCGTCCAGCACGCTCTTCAGGAAGCTGCTCATGCCTCACGCTACCCGAAGTGGCGTCGTCGTCGCCTGTTCCCGGACGACGACCGACGGGGAGGATGGCGGGGCGCGTCAGGGCCCGTGCTGCAGGAGGCCGGCGAGGCGACCCGCTGCATGCAGTCCCTGCAGCGCGGCGACGACCTCCGCGTCGAGCTGACCGCCGGCGAGGGTGCCGAGGATCGTGAAGGCCTCGTCGATGCCGCTCGCCTGCCGATACGGACGCGTCGACGTGATGGCGTCGAGCACGTCGGCGCCCGAGACGATGCGCACCTCGAGGGGCAACGCCGAGAGGTCGAGGCCGTCGGGGTAGCCGCGGCCGTCGGGTCGCTCGTGGTGGCCGCGCACGATGGGCACCACGCAGGCGAGACTCTCGATGTCGTCGAGGATGCGGGCGCCGATGGTCGTATGGGTCTTGATGACCTCGAACTCCTCCGGCGTCAGCTTGCCGGGCTTGTAGAGGACCTCGTCGCGGATGCCGATCTTGCCGATGTCGTGCAGCAGCGCGCCGATGCGGACCACCTCACGCCGCGCCGTCGACAACCCGAAGGCCTCGGCGCACCGCACGCTGATCTCCGCGACGCGATCGGTGTGGCCCGCCGTGTAGGGGTCGCGAGCCTCCAGCGCCCGCACCAGACCACCGAGAAGCTTGACCTGACCCTCCTCGACGCGGCGGTTGGCGAGCGCAAGCTCACGATTGGTCGAGACCAGCTCCCACGTCACCCGCCTCAGCTCGGCCCGCTCGCGGGGACGCCCCGCCGCCCGCTCGAGTCGCACCGACAGCAGGAGTTCGTCGGGCAGCGGGGCCACGAGACAGTCGACAGCACCCAGCTGGAAGGCCTGCGCGCAGGTCGCGAGATGGTCTTGCTGTTGCTCAACGAGGATGAGGCTCGTACCGACGTCGACACGGCGCGCGAGCTGGGCGACTTCGGCGAGCGTCGCTGCGCCGACAGCGGCGTCGATGACCACGACGTCGACGCCACCTGCCCCGATGATCGACTCGAAGGTCTCGATCCGGGTCGTACGCCTCACCAGGAAGCTTCGGCGAAGGGCGGCGCGCTCGATGGCGTCTCCCATCGGCCCCTCGCAGAGCAGGCCGACCGTCGTCGTCGCCGCCGTGGTCGCCGCCTGACTCTCGCGGAGCGCGAGCAGTTCGGCCCGGAGCACCTGCTCGGCGCGGGCCCGCTCGACGAGTTCGCGAATGGCGCGACGCACCTCCAACACCTTGAGCGGCTTGGTGTAGAAGCGATGGATCTCACCGTGGTTGACAGCGCGCATCGCGGCGGTCGGGTCCTGCGACGCCGTCATGAGCAGGCGCGGGACCTCGGGCATCAGCTCCCGGGCGGCGCGCAGCACCTCGGTGCCCGTGGCCCCTGGCATCATCTCGTCAACGAGGATCGCGTCGGGGCGAGACTGACGGAGGGCCTCGATCGCTTCGGTCCCGTCGCAGGCGATAAGCAGCCGGAATTCGTGGCGAAACCCGCGAGCCAGGAGTTCCCGGATCGCGGTGTCGTCGTCGGCAAGCAGCAGCTGCAGGTCGGGAGTGGAGGCCACCGGACGGAATCTACCAGTTCCGGTGGACCCTTTCAGGGCCGACACCCAGTTCCAGCAGGCGCGCGGTCACGACCCGGTCCATCTCGGGCAGGCCGCAGACGACGGCGTGGGTGCGGCCGGGGTGGGACAACACCTTCGGCAGGTGATCCTGGACGTAGCCGACGGCGCCACTCCAGCCGCTGTCGCCGGGACGCGACACCACCGGCACCACCCGCACCGACAGGCCGGCCCAGGCGCCGAAGCGGGTCCGGAAGGCGAGGTCGTCGGGGCGCTGCACGCCGTAGAGCAAGGTGAGTTCGCCAAAGGCCGTGCGCTCGAGGACCATCGTCTCCAGCAGCGAGCGCAGCGGCGCGATGCCGGTGCCGACGCCGACGATGACGACGTCCTGTCCCCGCAGCGCGTCGAGGGGGTAGCCCCGCCCCTCGGCCTTCGAGACCCGCAGCTTCTCGCCAGGCAACATCGACAGCAACGCCGCGCGCCGCTCCTCGGCGGGAGCGTCGCCGGCAGGGAGCTTCACGAGCAGCTCGAGGGTCGGGCAGCCGGGACGACTGGCGATGGCGTAGGGCCTCGGCACATCGTCACGCCAGAGCGACGCCTTCACGTACTGCCCGGGGATCTCGTGGCTGGCCCGGACGGGGCTGTGTTCGACGTCGAGAACGACGTGGGCCTGGCGGGCGCCGACGGGCGTCACCGAGACCACCGGCAGGGCTTGAAGCTCGGTCATGGTCACTACTTGCTAGCACACCCGGCTTTCCGCCAACGTGCGCCCCATGGCACCTGCGAAGAAGACGAAGTCGACGAAGAAGCCCAACCGCGCGCCCGCGAAGAAGCCCGCCGCGAAGAAGCCCGCCGCGAAGAAGCCCGCCGCGAAGAAGAAGGCCGCGGCGAAGAAGAAGACGACCACGAAGACACCCAGGACGGCGACGACGCCCGCGCCGGTGACGTTCCTGCCGACCGTCGTCCGCCCGCCAGCGACGACGGTGGTGAAGACGGCCTCGGAGGTGCAGGCCCGCATGCTGGCGGCGCGGGCCCAGGGCGCGACGATTGGCTTCGTGCCGACGATGGGCGCCCTGCACAGCGGCCACGCCGCCCTGCTCGACGAAGCCCGGCGGCGCGCCGACGTCGTCGTCGCGTCGATCTTCGTGAACCCGGCCCAGTTCAACAATCCGGACGACCTGGCCCGCTACCCGCGCGTCCTCGAGGCCGACGTCGAGCTGTGTCGTTCCTGCGGCGTCGACTGGGTCTTCGCACCCGACGCTGGCGAGGTGTACCCGCCCGGTTTCGACACCCGCATCGTCGCCGGCGGCATGGCCGGCGAGCTCGAGGGCGCCGACCGCCCCGGCCACTTCGACGGCGTGCTCACCGTCGTGAACCTGTTGTTGTCGATCGTGCAGCCGCACTTCGCCGTCTTTGGCGAGAAGGACTACCAGCAGCTGCTGCTCGTGCGCCGCATGGTGAAGGACTTCCGCATCCCCGTCGAGATCGTGCCGATGCCCGTCATCCGCGACGTCGACCTCGTGGCGCTGTCGTCGCGCAACAGCCGCCTGTCGCCGGCCGGGCGGGAGACGGCGCGGGCCCTGTCGAAGGCCCTCGTCGCTGGCCAGGACGCGCTGCAGCGGGGTGAACGCAGCGCCCACGTGATCGTCGACGCCGCCCGCGCCGTGTTGACGGCGACGCCCGGCGTGACGCCCCACTACGTCGAGGTCCGCGACAGCCGCCTGCAGCCGGTGGCGCACCTCGAGAAAGAGGCACGCCTGCTCATCGCCGCCACCGTCGAGGGCGTGCGCCTCATCGACAACGGCCCGCTCTTCCCCGGCGTGGTGTGGAAGGGCTGACGTCGCATGACGGCCACGCTCCTCCAGCAGCTGGCGGCGACGACGCTCGAGGTCTGTCCGTGGTCGGACTGGGACCCGGGCACGGTGCAGTTCTGGCTGTGCGCGTGGATCGTGGAGCCGAGCAACGCCTGGTCGAGCCTCGCCTACGTCGTGCTCGGCGTCGTCATGCTGCTGCAGGCGCGGCTCGGCGGCCGCGTCGTCGTCGGCGTGGCGGTGGCCCTCGCCCAGATCATGATCGGGGTGGGCTCGTTCTTCTTCCACGGCACGGGCACGTTTGCCGGCGAGGTCACAGACCAGGTCGGCATGTTCATGCTCTCGGCGTTGATCCTCGCCTCGTCGCTCGGTCAGCAGCGGGGCTGGAGCGGGCGCCGCGTCGTCGGTGCCTACGTCGCCGGCGTCGTTCTGAGCACGGCGCTGCTGCTCGTCGTGCGCCCGATCGGGATCCCGCTCTTTGGCGTGCAGCTCGCCGCCGGGCTCGGCCTGCAGCTGTGGCTGTGGCGCCAGGCGTCGTCGTCCTCGGAGCGGGCCGCGTTTCGACCCTTCCTGCAGGCGCTCGGGATCTTCCTCTGCTCGTTTGCCATCTGGGTCACCGACATACCGGGCTGCTCTGTGAGCCCGACAACCACCTGATCACGGGCCACGCGATCTGGCACGTGCTCAACGCCGTCTGCATCTGGATGCTCGGCGCCTTCTACCGGGCGCGACTGCGCTGACGACGACGAGGTCTTCAATGGTGTTCCGCTTCCGCCCCGACGGCGACCTTGTGACGAATGTGCCGGCGACGCGGCGGATCATGCCGTTCATCATGCCGACGCGGAACGAGAGCCTCGTGTTCTTCGACATGGACGTCGACGCCCGCGCCGTCGACGCCCGCGTCGCCGCCTGGAAGGCCCGGGGCATGACGACGTCGGTGATGCACGTCGTCGCCGTCTGCGCCACGCGCATCCTCGCCGAGCGGCCGCGCCTCAATCGCTTCGTCGCCGGTGGCCGGCACTGGCAGCGTCGCGGCATCTGGGTGAGCTTTTCCGGCAAGAAGCGCAAGGATGACAACGCCCCCGTCGTCGTCATCAAGCGGCGCCTCGAGCCGGAGATGAGCGAGCAGGACATCATCCACGCCCTCGACGGCGGCGTGACCGAGCTGCGGGCGACGAAGAAGAACCACACCGACAAGGAGCTCGACATCCTGTTGGCGCTGCCGACCTTCCTGCTCGGCTGGCTCGTCGGGCTCATCCGCAAGGTGGACCACTGGGGGCTGCTGCCGCGCTTCTTCATCGACGGCGACCCGCTCTTCGCCTCGATCTTCATCGCCAACCTCGGCTCCCTCGGCATGGACGCCGCCCAGCACCACCTCTACGAGTACGGCAACATCCCGCTGTTCTGCGTCATCGGGAAGAAGAAGCACACCTTCTCCGTCGACGACAAGGGCCAGATCGTGGCCACCGAGGTCTACCCGCTGCGCTTCACCTTCGACGAGCGCGTCGAGGACGGGCTCTATTGTCTTGGGGCGTTGAGCCGGCTCAAGGAGCTCATCCAGACCCCGCCCGAGCCCCACGCGCCGCCGGCCGTGTGACGACGATGACAGCGAACGCGACGACGAAGACTGCGACGGCGAAGACTGCGACGGCGAAGGCTGCGACGGCGCATCGGGTGCTCGCGCCCGGGCCCTCGGCGCGGACCTTCCGCGCCGCCGATGGCAGCCTCGTCACGCCGCCGGACGACTGGGCCTGTCTGCCGCCCGGCGACGCCGCGCTCACGCGGCGGGTGAAGGCCGCCGGCCCCTGCTTCACCGTCGAGGAGAAGAAGGGCAACAAGACGTTCTCGCGGGGGCTGTGGGCGCCGGCAGAGACGATCGCCGCCCACCGCGCGACACTCATGGTCGAGCGCCAGGACCCGGCGTACGCCGTGCGCCTCGCGCAGGGCCGGGCCCGTCGGGAGCGCGCCCAGGAGCAGTACGAAGACGACTTCGAGGAGGCCGTCGTCGACTTCCTCGCCTTCCACGGGCGCCACGCCGTGCTGGCGGCGACGCTCGCGCGGCGGGTGACCGCCCACGCCGTCCCCGTCGGCAGCGGCACCGTGGCCCGCACGCAGCGCATCCCCGTCTCTGAGCGCGCCGAGGCCGCCGTGATCGCGTGGCTGCGCCACCAGACGACGGCCTACGACCACATGCACATCCCCCGCGAGAAGGGCGCCCGCCGCGAGGTGCGGCGCATGCTCGCCGAGCAGTCGCGCCGGCTCCTCGAGAAGTATCGCCGCGGCGACGACGTCGACGGCGCCAGCTGCCCGCTGCAGTCTGCGTTGGTCCGCCACAGCCCGGGGTGAGGCCCTGCTCGACGACGCGAGCTCCCTCCCGCCCCCCTCCTCCCTGAAGGGCTGGGAGCAGAACCGTCGGGTGACGACGACGTTCACAGCGGTGAGCCCCTCTCCACGAAGCTGGAGAGGGGCGGCGCGACAGCGCGGGGTGAGGTTGCCTCCTCGACGAGAACGACACGTCACGACGCAGCAACCTCACCCCCTGGCCCCCTCTCCAGCTGCGTGGAGAGGGGGACCGGAGGTCAGCCGAGGGGTCGCCCCAGCAGGGCGTGGTCGACGCGGCGGTCGAGCTCGGCGAGGAACTCCACCATCTCGCGGTCGGCGGAGACGTCGACGGCGCTGCGATCCAGTCGGACCGCGCGCCCCACCTGCTGCCGCAACGCCGCCATCGCCCGCCGCACGACGCGCTCATCGACGCCGCGGAAGGCCTCGTCGAACGCCTTGCGCAGGCGCTCGGCCTCGTGACGACGGGTGGCGACGCTGTCGTCGTTCTTGAAGCTGCCGCTGCGCAGCATGCGGTCGAGCGTGTGGCCCAGCGCGAGGGTGCGCCCGACGTTGAGGGCGACGTCGCGGATCGCGAGGACGACGAAGAGCATGCGCAGCAGGCGCTTGATGGGGGCCAGCACGAGACCCTTCATGAAGCGCCACGGCAGGGCCAGCCACGAAAACGGATCGTCGTAGAAAGCGACGAGGTCGCGCGCGGCGAAGGTGCGGCCATGACGCTGCAAGGCGCGCTTCACGACCTCGTGGCGGGAGCGGGCCACGAGCCAGTCCCCGAGGAAGGGCACGGGCACGATGCTGGAGACGCCGGTGACGACGGCGGCGCTGGTGTCGACGACGAGGCGGGAGTCCACGGCCATACGCACCCCGGAAGAAGGCAGCTCAGGTGGCGGGCACCACACCGTCACCATAGCGACTGCGGCCGCGCAAAAGGGCCCACGACAGGCCGACGACGAAGCCGCCAACGTGGGCCCACCAGGCGACGCCGCCGTCGGGGACCACGTGATTGAGCTCGGCCCACCCGATGAGCACGTTCAGCAGGGCCCAGCCGCCGACGTAGAACCACGCCGGCACCGTCCAGCGGATGAAGAACGCCACCTGATAGAGCTTCGCCCGCGGGAAGAGCCCGAGGTAGGCGCCCATCAGGCCGGCAATGGCGCCCGACGCACCGACGAGCGGCATCGTGAGGTCCGACGTGAGCAGGGTTTGCAGCAGCAGGGCCGCGAGGCCGCTCACGAGATAGAGGACGAAGAAGCGGCGACGACCGACGCGGTCCTCGATGTTGTCGCCGAAGGTCCACAGCATCCACATGTTGCCGGCGAGGTGGGCGACGCCGCCGTGCAGGAACATGTGGGTGAAGATGGCCTGCAGGTTGTATCCGCGGATCAGGTCGGCACCGACGGCGCCGTAGCGGCGGATGAAGCCCTCGTCGCCGCCGACGATGGCGCCCACCTCGACGATGAAGGCGACGACGCAGGCCACGATCAAGCCGAGGCAGACGACGGCGGCGCGCTTCTTCGGATGGTGCACCTCGAGCGGCATCGCCGTGAAGAGCTGGAACAGGTACCAGCCGATACCCGTCCGCTCCTGCCCCGGTGGCGGCGCGTTGAGGGCGCCCTCGCGGAAGCCCTCCGCCGTCGTCACCCGCGGCGGCGGCGGCCCGAGCGTGGCCAGGCGCTCGGCGGCCTTCTGCAGGCGCGCGCCCTCGCTGGCGTCGAGCCAGAGGCCGCGACAGCCCGGGCAGGTGTCGACCTCGACGCGGCTGCCGCCGGGCAACTCGACGCGCCACACCTCCAATCGGTGCTGGTCCTTTGGACAGCGCAGGCGGCCTTCGCCGAGCGATCGCGCCGCACCGCTTCGGCCCCACGTCGTCACGTCGTCGAAGGCGCCAAGGAGGTGGGCGCCCTCATGCTGCTCGACGAAGACGCCGTGGCAGCGGGGGCAGGCGTCGACCTCGACGACGCCCATGGGCCAGGGCCGGAGCGAGAACGTGCAGCGGGGACAGCGGCGGGCCTCGGTCATGGGGACAGGCTCGAACAGGTGTGCGGTCGGGGCAAGCCATCGTGACGTCAGCCACGGCGATGGGACGCCCGGCAGCAGAGGCCTGCCGGACCGGCACCGGGCCGCGGTGGGTCAGGCTGCTTCGCATCGGGGGCGACGCGGCTCCTCCACCGCGGCGGCGCGCTCATTCCTCGCCGTCGCTGTTGTCTTCCTCGCTGGTGGTCTCATCGCCCCACCAATCGCCGGTCTCGTCGCCGCCGGTCTCGTCGCCGCCGGTCTCGTCGCCGCCGGTCTCGTCGCCACCGGTCTCGTCGCCGCCGGTCTCGTCGCCGCCGGTCTCGTCGCCGCCGGTCTCGTCGCCGCCGGTCTCGTCGCCACCAGCATTGAAGCCGTTGCCGGCGTCGTCGCTCGCGCCCGCGTCGCCTGCGCCCGCATCGCCTGCGCCCGCGTCGCCTGCGCCCTCATCGCCCGCGACCTCGTCGCCCGCGACCTCGTCGCCTGCGCTGTCGCTGGTGTCGCCGCTGCCGTCCCCGCTGGCGTCGCCGGTAACGTCTTCGTTGCTGCCGTCATCGTCGCCGGTGTCGTCGTCGTTGCTGTCATCGTCGTCGTCGCCGTCCTCCTTCGGCGCGATGAAGCCCTTGAACACGAGGTCGCCGATGATGACGCGCGCGCCGTCATCGCCATCGTCGTCGTCATCGTCGTCGATGATGTCGTCGCCTTCGTTCTCGTGGTCGCGCGCCGGACTCCGGGTGGTCGACGGACGAAAGAGCTGGCGCTGATTGTCGACCAGCAGGTCGGAGCCAGCCTGGCTGTCGGTCGCCGAGGTCTGGACCGTGAACATGTCGATGCCCTTGCTCTCGAGAGAAGACCGGACGGTACTCATCAAACCATTCGACGCGTCGGGATTCCCCCAGGCTGCATCGTCTCTGGCACCGAACACAACGCCTTCATTGACAGAAATACCGAGCTGCGCTGCAGCATTGATCGCCTGCGTCACCGTGGCGCTGCCGTTCTCATGGTTGTACATGTGAATCACGATGAACGCCGGGCGCCCATAGTCGTCGGTACCGTTGAGGATGACGGCGACACAGGGCC
>Ga0172373_10003483_pt1 | contig 23011 bp, 19 predicted proteins | sample Lak10m_2_FD_114546 | JGI IMG/M metagenome (GOLD analysis project Ga0172373, IMG submission 114546) | Freshwater microbial communities from Kabuno Bay, South-Kivu, Congo - kab_092012_10m | ecosystem: Environmental > Aquatic > Freshwater > Lake | place: Democratic Republic of the Congo...
GCCCAGGTCATCCCCGCCGGCGCGCAGGTTGAGTCCGCCCTCCGTGGTCAACTCTTCGCGCTTCTCCGGCACCAGAGTCACCATGTCCGGCGCCGTGTCCAGGGCGATGCGCACCATCTCCTCCGTGGCCGCCATCTCCAGATTCAGGTGCGTGCCCACCATGGCGCGCAGCATGCGCAGGTCCCGGTCCTGCATGTGGCGGCGATCCTCGCGCAGATGGCAAACGATGCCGTCGGCCCCGGCGCGCTCAATCAGCCCCACGCTGTGCAGGGGATCCGGCTCGTTGCCCTGGCGGGCCTGGCGCAGGGTGGCGATGTGGTCGATGTTCACGCCCAGTCGCATTTCAATCCTCCATGGGGCTGTGCCCGGCCACGGGATCCAGGGGACCCGCCCAGGCGCGGGCAGGGGGTGTGGGGCGGCGGAAGGAACCGCTGGCCAGCCAGCGCCCGCTGGCGTCAAGCACAGCGCCCGCCGTCACCAGTTGCAGGTCCTGAGGCAGGTGATCCAGCCACTCCCGCAGGATGCCCAGGGTGCGGGGCCTGGGGTGGGCAATGGCGATGACGCCGTCGCGCTCCCGGGCCCACTCCTCCAACCGCGCCAGCTCCCTGCGAATGGCCTCCTCCGTGTCCACATGGTCCAGGAAGAGGTGGTTTTCGTAGGTGGCAATGCCCGCCGTCCCCAGCCGCTGTGGAATGAGCGACTCCGCCGTGCTGCGACTGTCCAGGAAGGGCAGGCCCAGGGGGGCCCAGGCCCGGGCGAAATTGTCCAGGAAAAGGGTGTCGGTACTGGCCCGCGATCCCTGGTGGTTGTTGGCGCCCAGCATGCCCGGCAGGATCCGGCGCACCTGGGCCAACTGCCGCCCCAGTTCCGCGGAAGAGGCGTCGCGGGACATGAAGAAGGGTTCCCGCCCTCTCTCACTCAGGGCGTCCCAGGGCAGATGGGCCAGGTGGTCGCGCCCTTCGCGCTGGCAGCGCCGACCCACGGAGGCGGCACGCGGTGCACCAGGCAGGATGGAGAAGGCCACCTCCCGGGGCAGGTCGAAGCAGGCCTCCGTGCGCGCCGACCCCATGTTGTGGCCCATGTCGTCCAGAATGAGCAGCACGCGGCCCGCCGCCTCGGCGGACACCACCGTCAGGGCGAGCAGCAGAAGCGTTGCAGACAGCCTTGGAGGCGGGAAGGTCACAGGTCGTCGTCCCACTGGATGATGCGAAACACCGGCTCCTGCCCGAAGATCGGACTTTGGCAGTAGTCCTCAACCGCCACGCCACGCAGCACGGTGAAGTTGGCGTGACCCGTGAGCACACTCTGGTCCAGGCGCAACTCGAAGAGCACGGTGAAGGTGATGAGGGAGTCCGGCGTGTCCAGCGCGGCCAGTTCATCTGAGACGCCCACCCAGCGCAGATCCAGATCCTGGTAGTGGCGGAAGAGACGCCCCGTGGACACCAGGTCCGTCTCACGCGGCATCATCTCGTACTCGCCCAGCTCGCTGTTGAAGTAGTTGAACTGGTATTCCGGGCAGGCGAGGCACTCGGCGTAGCGCAAGCTGTCGTGGTGCACATAGGCACTGCGAAAGTTCTCCAGCAGGCCGCCAACGGTGCTTTGGTCCGTCCAGGGGGAGAGAGGATCCCCCAGCGGCGGCGCGAAAGGATTGTCGCAGCTCCACGGCAGCGCGCAAAACAGGAGAAGGAGGAGGCGCGGAACCCAGGTCGTCCTGTTGAAGACGGCAGTCCTTTTCATGGGGACGATCCCACATCCCTTCCCGCGAGATCCCGGCATTCCCCGGGATGACCAAAAGCGCATCAAGGCCACAGGAATGCCTGCTTGAGTTGCGTCCACGAGGGCAGACTGTCCGAGCCCAGATCCTCCCAGCGGTGAATGGCCCAGTCTCCCGTGTCGGCCCGGCGCGAGAAGGACATGCTCAGGCTGCCGCTGTAGCGGGAAGCGGCGGCTCCCTGGCTGGCGGGAAGCTCCAGCAGGTAATCCGCCGTGCAGGTGGCGCTGTCCCCCGTTACCAGGGAATCCGTGCGCAGGAGCTGCAACATGGGCCGAACCTGCAACGCATCGTAGTGGTCGCACAGACGCTGCCAGGCCGCCACCTCCTCCTCGCGCCCCCAGGCGGAAAGGCCGGCGGCCAGATCGGGCACGAAACGGAAGGACTGGCTCCAGCCCCCATCCGCCAGCAGCTCCGGGTACCGGTTCTGCTCCAGCGCCTCCACTGCTCCGTGCAGATTGTTCAGCACGGCGGTGGAGCTGATGGGCGGCAGCCAGTCCACTTCGCCGCCATCGTCGTCCGGGTGCTCGCTGGCACGGGGATCGAAGAGCGCGCAACCCATGGCCGCCAGCATGGGCAGCCACAGGCCGCGACGCGCAAACAAGAAGAGCGGAAGGAGGACGCGCCTCCCTCCGCTCCAGCGTGAAGTCGAAGGCAAGAGTGCCACAGGCGTCCTACAGCTTGGCGATGACCGCCTCGCCCATTTCGCGCGTTCCCGTCGTGCCTCCCATGTCGTAGGTGCGGGCCTGGCCCTCGGCCAGCACGGCGGCGATGGCCGCTTCCAGACGCGCGGCCTTCTGCGTTTCGCCCAGCCAGTCGAGCATCATCTTGGCGGTGAGGAACATGGCCATGGGATTGACCTTGTTCTTGCCGAAGTACTTGGGCGCGCTGCCGTGGGTGGGCTCGAAGACGGCGTAGTTGTCGCCAATGTTGCCGCTGGCGGCGAAGCCCAGGCCACCCACCAACTGGGCGCCCAGATCGCTGATGATGTCGCCGAACATGTTTTCGGCCACCATCACATCGTAGTCGAAGGGGTTCTTCAGCAGCCACATGCACTGGGCGTCGATGTTCGTCTCCCACATGGGGATGTCCGGGTACTCGGCGGCGACCTTGCGCGCCTCGCGCACCATCAGGCCACCCGTCTCGCGCAGCACATTGGGCTTCTCCACGATGGTCACGCTCTTGCGCCCGTACTTGCGCGCGAACTCGAAGGCGGCGCGCACGATGCGTTGGCAGCCCTGGCGCGTCACGATGCGCGTGGAGACGGCGATGTTCTCCAGCCCGGCAGCGCCGAACTTCTTCATCTTCGGGTTCAGGCACAGGGCATCGTAGACCTGCTGGGGCAGCGGGTGGAACTCCACGCCGCCGTAGCTGCCTTCCGTGTTCTCGCGGAAGATCACCAGGTCGATGCCTTCCTTGTAGTTCAGCGGATTCCCGGCGTAGGCCTTGCAAGGCCGCAGGTTGGTGTGGAGGTTGAACTCCTGGCGCAGGCGCACGATGGGGCTGAAGTAGTCATAGCCCTTGCCGCGCAGCTCTGGCGCCAGCTCCTCCACCGCCTCTTCCTTGGGCTTGCTGGTGATTGCGCCGAAGAGGGCGGCATCGGTGTTGCGCAGGACTTCCAGCGTGCGCTCCGGCAGGGGATTGCCTTCCCTGCACCAAAACTCCCAGCCGATGTCGCCGTGGATGTACTCGGCGTCGAAGCCCAGCTTCTGCAGCACGGGCTTGGTGGCATCCATCACATCGTTGCCCACGCCGTCGCCGGGCAACCAGGCAATGCGGTACTTGGCCATGTGCGGACCTCCCAGATTTGTCCGTTGATCTATGGCACCGCCGGATGGCCCGGCCGGTGTTACAAGGAAAAGGCGAAGGTGAAGCGGTGGACATCGTCCAGCGCGCTGTCGAAGGGCAGCCAGCCGTAGTCCAGACGCATCTGCCTCCACGCGAAACCGGCGCCAAGCGTGACGCTGCGCTCCTCGTAGCCGCCCATCCAGCCGGCCCGCAGGGCCAAGCCGGAGGCGGGCCTCACTTCGAGGCCAAGATGGGGATGGGCCTCATCATCCCGCAAGTGACGCAAGGCCATCCTGGCCGAGCTCTCCCAGCCGGTGAGCGGCATGGGGCCGCTCCACGCGGCGCTCAGGTTGAGGGTGCGCGGCAGCTCCACATCCTCGCTGCGAAAGGCGGAACTCGAGCCCAGGTTGAGGATCGACGCCGACACCAACAGGCGCTCGCGCTGCCAGGAGAGACCCACATCGCCGCACCAGCCACGGGAGTCCTCGTTGTCCAGCTTCTCCTGCACGCGGCGGGCAGCCACACCCGCCCGCAGACCGCCAGGAAGCGGGGCCGACAGGCTGATGCCGGCGGCCAGGTCGTCCAGGCGGAAGGTGCCCAAGGGCTGGGGATTGGCGTCCTCGCGGCGCTCGAAGTCCTCGCTGCTGAGCACACGCAGGTCCACGCCGCCCTGCAGACCGCCCAAGATGGGCGTGTGGAAGGCCAGCGCCGTCAGGCGGGAATCGAAGATCCAGTCGGATTGGCTGAGGCTGAAGTGGCTCAGGTTGTCGGGGGCGGCCAATGCGGGATTGCCCACCACGCTGAGCGAAGTCTCCCAGGCGCCGCCCGCATCTCCCATGGCGGCGCTGGCGGCGTCGCTCTCGATTTTCAGGAAGGCCAGACCGGTGGCGGCCTGGGCGCCGACGGCCAGCAGGGCGCCGGCAAGAAGGGCGAGGGTGCTGCGCATGGCGCTCCCTTTCACTGCGTAGGTCAGAAGGCCACGCGCCAGGTGACCACATGGATTTCGTCGGGATCGTTTTCGTGGAAGGTGACGGCGTAGTCCATGCCGGCCTCCAGGCTGGCGAAGGGCCAGGCGAAGCCCACGCCCAACGCGGGGGAACCGTCGTCCCACCCGGCGCGCAAGGCCCAGCGGCCCATCTCCTGCGCGTCGCTGCGGACTTCCACTCCGGCGCGCAGGTCCCAGGCATCCAGGTCGCTGGCCTCATAATCCGCCACCACCAGGAGGCGATCCGCAAAAAACTCTCCGCCCGCCCCAACGGTGAAGATCACTGGCAGTTCGTCCTCGGCGCTGCTGCCACCACCCGTTCCCCACAGCGGGCTGGAGTCCCAGGCCAGACTGCCGCCCAGGTTCTGCAGGCTCAGGCCCGTCCACAGATTGGGACGCGGATGCACGCTGAGGCCCAGGTCAAAGGAGGCCGTGGTCTCCTTGATCTCCGTGGCTCCCTCATCCATGCCACTGAAAGAGCTGGAGAGGATGTTCATGTTCATGCCCAGCGCCAGAAAGCGCGAGGGCGTCAGGGCCACGCCGAAGGAGAAGAGATTGTCCGCCGCTTCCATTTCGCGACCTGTGGGTTCGCCCCAGGTGGTGGTCTCCGGGATGCCGCCCACGCCCGCTCGCTGGTAGCTCAACCCGAAGGCTCCCATGGGCCGCAGGGGCCACAAGAGGTGCAGGCCACCCAGTTCGCGATCCATGGAGAGGCGGTGCCAGTCCAGATCCGCCTGCCGTGTTTTCCACCAGCCGATGAGGGCCGGGTTCACCAGGCGGGACTCCGCACCGGCGGGAAAGGCGGCTCCGGCGTTGCCCAGACCCATCAACGCGGCACTGTGCCCCAGGCGGCGAAAGGCCCCGGCGCTGCCGCCGTTGCTGTTCTCGTCGGCCAGGGAAAGGGGAGCGACGGCCAGAACCGCCGCCAGCAGGGTGCGCACCAGGCGCGGCGCGAGGCTCATTTCACCACCATCAACTTGCCACGGGTGCGGATGCCCGGGCCTTCCACCGTGTAGAAATAGACGCCGTTGGCCACCAGGTCGCCCCGGCGGTTGGTGCCGTCCCAGTAAAACTCGCGGCTCTGTCCGGCGGCCACGGGTTCACCCTCGGCCACGCTCTTCACCAGATCCATGGCGAAATCGTACACCTGGATGCTCACGCTCCCCGCCGAGGCGGCCTGCACCGCGATGGTGGCCGGGCCGTGCACGCGGGGCGACCAGGGGTTGGGGAAGAATCGCGGGCCCGAAGGCTCGTGGTGGGTGCTGTGCCAGCTGTTGCCCTGGTCGGCGCTCACAAAGAGGCCGCGTGGCGACCCCACCAAAAGGCGCCCGCCCACCACCTTGACGGCGTAGATGGTGTCCGTGTTCAGGCGCCGGCCGCTGTGGCCGTCCACGATCTCGCTATAGCGCGACCACGAGCCCGTCTCGCCGTGGCGGTTGGACTTCCACAAGCCCTCGTCCGTGCCCACCCACACATTCTCGCCGTCGAAGGCCAGATCCCAGATCTTCACATTGCGCAGGTCTTCCACCTCAGTCCAGGTGGCGCCGTTGTCCGCCGTCCACGACAAGCCGTAGTAGTCGCCCACGCTGGCATAGGTGGCCCATCCCGCCACCCACAGCTCGTCGGAGCCGTCGGGAAGGGGATTCTGCTCCATGGTCACCACCCAGTTGCCCGTGATGGTGGGGCTGCCGTCCACCTGCGGGTGCTGGAAATCGAAGTGCCGCCAGCCCTGCCCCAGCCGATGGTTCCCCGCCGCGTGCAGGCTGTCCCAGGGAAGGAAGTTGAGCCCGCCGGCGCTGCCCGCCCAGATGCCGCCCCGCCCCGCCACCACGCTGAAGGCGCGATGGTTCAAGTGATCCACGGGTTGGAAAGGATCGTCGTCGGGCACGAAGAGGCTCCAGCACTGGGTGGCCAGGCTGTAGCGCCGGAAACCGCCGGCGAAGGAGGCCGCCCAGATGGCGCTGTCGCCCTCCACGGCCACGCCCCAGCTGATGTTCTCCACCGGCGTGCGGTTGGGCAGTTCGATGAGCCAGTCCAGACTGTCGCCCGTGGTGCAATCCCGGGCGATCCAGTCATGAGGATCGATGCTGGTGTCGAAGACTTCGTCAATGGGCTGCTCCAGCCAGGTCCAGCTGACACCGCGATCCGTGCTGTAGCCGATGCCCGTGCCCGCCCCCTGCACATCAGCGATGGATGTGTCGATGACCGTGGCCGCCGCCAGCAGCCCCGGCGCCGCCGCCAGGCCGCACACGCCGCCCCGGCCCACGCCGCTGGAATCAGTGAAGGTCTCGAAGGAGGCGCCGAAGTCCAGGGAGCGCATGACGCCAAAGGAGTTGGCGGCGAAGAGCAGGGTGTCCGTGCCTTCCACCACCACGCGCATTTGTGTCACGCTGTTGCTGATCATGCCCGGAAAAGGTGGCGCGCCTTCGTCGGTGAAGAGTCCGCCCGGAGCGCCTGGCCGCATGGGCAGACGGGCATCGCGCGCCGACGCACCCAGCACCGCAAGGCCGGCCACCGTGAGCAGGGCCAGTCGCAGGCCCGTGGAAAAGCTCATCGCCCCGCCCTTTCCCCTTGCACCCGGCGCGGTCGGCCCGGCACGATCTCCGAAAGTGCGCCACCGCCTCTTGGCGGCACGGCGGCGGGCAACTGGCGCACCGGCCACTGGGCCAGTTCCGAACCCTGCCCCACCTGATCCGTGGCGCGGATGCGCAGCACGCGGTCGGCGATGGGACTGTCCCAGGGCAACTGAAAAGCCCCGCTCCAAACCCCGTCCTCCGCCACCCAGTCACCCGCCTCGTGGTCCGGGCCCAGGTCGTCCATTTCGTACCACACCACCTGGTCGATGGGCGTGGTCACCCGGGCGATGGACCACTGGGCTCCCGCCAGATCCGCCGCGGTCTGGGCGTCGGAGATGGGAAGAGCCAGGTGGAAGTAGGCCGCGTCAGTGGCGGGCATCTGCAGACGCAGGGTGTCCAGGGGCGCGACAGGCAGGAAGGCCTCCGCCTGGGGATCCCAGATCCACAAGGCGAAAGCGTCCACATCCAGCAGGGGCGGGGTGTTCTCCAGCAGGATCGGCAGGCGGGCGATGCTCTCGTGGCCCACCTGGTCCGACACCACCACATCCAGCGTGTCCTGGCCCTGGCGGCCAGCGGCCAGCTCCGGGCCCACGCTCAAGGTCCACAGGCTGTCCGACACGGGCGTGAAGGTCCAGCTGCGCATGACGCCACCCGACTGGCGCAAGTGGGGCGGCGCCAGATCCTCCCTGCCGTCCGGATCGGCGGCACGCAGGGTGGCGGTGAAGGTGCCGCCGGATGGCAGCGTGTCCGTCGCCTCCACCTGCAAAATCACCGGCGCGCGGTTTTCCACGCGGGAGCGTGTCAGCTGGCGCGCGTCCACCTCCACGCCGTTGCGCAGCAAGCTGAAGCGCAGCGTGTGCTCTCCCAAAATGGGGCTGAAATCCGCCGACAGGCGCGTGGTGAACCAGCCGTCCCCGGCCACATTGTCGCCGCTCAAGGCCTCCTGGCCTGGAGCGGTTTCCGCCAGGGCGCCATAGCTGCCATCATCGCGCAGTTCATAGGTGGCCTGGAAGCCCTCGATGCTTATATGAAGGAGGAGGGTCCACGCATCGTCGCCCTCCGGCAGCTGGGCCAGTGCGCGGAACTCCAGCGGCGCGGCCCAGCCCGCCACCACCTCGCCGGGCACATCCAGGGTGCGCAGTTCGGGGCTGAGGACCTCGGCCTGAGGCAGATTGTCGGCGCAGGACCAGAAGAGCGGCAAGGCCGCCAGGAGCCAAAGGCGCATGGGCTACATCCTGTTTTGACACCGGGAAGGCCCTGCGGGAGCAGGGCCGCGCCTGAGAGTATGGTTTGCCTTGGAGCTTTCCAACCGGCTCCAGAAGAGGCGGGAGCACAGGTCGGAACTTCCAAAGTCCCACCGCCCCGCCAGCTCTTTTTCCGCCACGGGAAGGCCGCCTTCCACCCGCCCCAAGCACCTGGCTTTCTTGTTTCCCATCAACCACTTCACTCTGTCAGCTACCCGCATTTATCGCCATCGGTGCGCCCCGGGGTAGGGAACACGCCGCCCATTCACCCTGCCCACGGCACCCCGCGCTCCAGAAATCACGAAAAGCACCGACATGATGTTCAGCCCTTTTCCGCAGGTCGCGAGGGGAGACAATGGATGCGGCATGCGGTGGGCGCTTAAAGCATCCTGGTTTTTACAGAAGGCGAAAGAGTGCTAGGGACTGTAGTAGCAGGTCAATCCGAACAGGAGAGTGACTGATGAGTCTGAGAATCAACCAAAACCCACTGGCGATCGGGGTTCACAGGCAACTGATGAACACCCAGAATTCGCTGGACCAGGCGGTCACCCGGCTCTCTTCCGGCCTGCGCATTAATTATGCGTGGGACGATCCCGCGGGGCTGGCCGTCTCGGAGAAAATGCGTGCGCAGATCAGCAGCATGACCGAGGCCGAGCGGAACGCCAACTATGCGATCAACATGTTCGCAACTGCGGAAGGCGCGCTGGCGACCATCGACGAGAAGCTGATTCGCATGCGGGCCCTGTCTGTTGAAGCGTCAAACGGCACCTTGACCTCTCTTGACCGCAGCTATCTGGACGTGGAATTCCAGCAGCTGAAGAGTGAGATCACGCGTATCGCATCGGTGACGAACTACAACGGACTCAACCTCATCGATGGCTCTTACGCCACGGGCGCGGCCGGCGCCGGTGGTCAGGGCATCAAGCTGCACATTGGGACTTACAACGTTGCCGACCAGGATTTCTACTACGTGAACCTGGGCGACATGACAGCCAGCGGCCTGGGCCTGTCAACCGTTGATTTGACCACCACTGCCAGCGCCCAGAGTGCCATCAATACCCTCGATTCGGCCATTAACACCAAGGACACCGAGCGCACGCGCATTGGTTCCTATGTCTCGCGCCTCCAGGCTACCGTGCAGAACCTGCAGGTGTCCAAGGAGAACATCGTCGCTTCGGAGTCCACGATCCGCGACGCTGACATGGCCGAGGAAATGGCGGCCTTCACGCGTGCCCAGATTCTGATGCAGTCGGGCATTGCCATGCAGGCGCAAGCCAACAACCTGCCTTCCATGGTGGCGGGGCTGTTGGGCTAAGCTTCAGCTTTACGAAGCTCATGAATCCGGCGCCCACGGGCGCCGGATTTCGTTTTTCCGCTGGAGGCGATGCCGTCACTCGCCATTCTCGTAGCGCACGATGGCTTCGCGGATCTGATCAAACTCGCCGAAGACCGCGGCGATCTCCCCATCGATGAAAGTCTCAAGGAAGGTCAGGCTGAAGCGGTCGCCCGTCACGGCAACACCCACTTTTTCGGGCATCAAATCATCAATGATGGTGGGGTATGTTCTGACCGAACAATGACTTGCGTATACAGACCCCATGGAAGAGCCCTGCAAATCAAAGATCTCCATGAGATTCAACATGACAACGGCGCGTAGAGGTGCCTCTTCGTTGAAACTGCGATACAAGCCACTGACAAGATTGCGATCCAGGCACCGCTTGACCACAGCGTGCACTTGTGAGTCTGAGTATGAGCTGGCGCTGGCGTCCACCACAACCTTGTAATAGATGGCCCCAGCTTCCTCTTCGGCTTTCAGTGGCGCGCAGAACACGCCAACCAAGCACAACAGGGCGGCTATCACGCGTGTCATGAAGTTGACCTCCTCACAAGCCGGACAGGGTTCACCAAAGCATACAAATTCCCCAAGGAGAATTCCGCCAAAAAGAACCAAGTGGATGCTCATGCTCAAGCCGCTTCCACAGTGGCTTGGCGCTCACCGACACCCCTTGCGGGCTCTGCCACACTCGAGAAAGGCACTTCCCCGCTCAAGCTTTTTTCGATTCTCCCGACAAACAGAGCGTGCCGGCGACGCAGGGAAGGTGAGAGTCCTGGCGAATGTCGGACGCCTAAACATCCTGGTAGACAGAGAGCAAAAGAGAGTCGTGGTTTTTGTCCTTTAAGCAGGTCGCAATCCAAGGGGGATTGACTGATGAGTCTGAGAATCAACCAAAACCCGTTGTCCATTGGCGTGCATCGCCAGTTGACGACAACGCAGCACGCCCTGGATCAGGCGGTCACCCGGCTCTCATCCGGCCTGCGCATCAATTACGCGTGGGACGACCCGGCGGGACTGGCTGTATCCGAGCGGATGCGTGCCCAGATTTCCAGCATGACGGAGGCGGAACGCAACGCCAACTACGCCATCAACATGCTGGCTACCGCCGAGGGAGCCTTGTCGACCATCGACGAGAAGCTGATCCGCATGCGGGCCCTGAGCGTCGAGGCCTCCAATGGCACGATGAGCAGCCTGGACCGCAGCTACCTGGACACGGAGTTCCAGCAGCTGAAGAGCGAGATCACGCGTATCGCCGAGGTGACAAACTACAACGGCCTCTACCTGATCGATGGCACCTATGCCTCCGGAGCCGGTGGTGTGGGCGGCCAAGGGATCAAGCTGCACATTGGCACCTACAATGTGGCCAATCAGGATTTCTACTACATCAACCTGGCCAACATGACCGCCTCCGGCCTGGGCTTGACGAGTGTGAACCTGTTGGACACGGCGGCCGCCCAGTCCGCGATCGACACCATGGATCAGGTGATCGATACCAAGGACACGGAGCGGACGCGCATTGGGTCCTTTGTCAGCCGCCTGCAAGCGACGGTGCAGAACCTGCAGGTCTCCAAGGAGAACGCCACCGAATCCGAGAGCATGATCCGCGACGCGGACATGGCGGTGGAGATGGCGGCCTTCACCCGGGCGCAGATTCTGATGCAATCCGGCATCTCCATGCAGGCCCAGGCGAATCAGCTTCCGCAGCTGGTGTCCCAGCTCATCGGCAGCTGATCGATCCACTCGGCAGAGAAAGGGGCCGGCGTTTCGCGAACGCCGGCTTTCCTTTTTTAGCAGATTAAGGCCGCGCCCTTCGGCATGCCGCCAGGGCGGCCAAGTTGAAGCGGCACGCGGAATGCCGCTTTTCATATGCACGCCAAACGAATGGAACGCCCATGGCCCCCGACGGCACGCCTCCTTCTGACCGATCCAATGCCGGCTCGCCCAACCGGGGCGATGGCGGCCGCAACCGTCGTCGCGGTGGCCGAGGCGGGCGTGGGGGTGAACGAGGGCGCAATCCCGGCCAATCGCCCAACGCCGCACCAGGTGGAGCAACGCCCCAGCCCACAGGCAACTCCGCCGGCGAGGCCCGACCGCCACGGCCAGCTGGCGCCCCCCGCCCCGCGGCTCCCCAGCCCGGCGCTCAGAGTGGGCAAGGCGGACAACGCGAGCGGCGGGAAGGCGGCGAGAATCGCCACCGCCCCCAGAGTGGTGGCCGTCGTGGTGGCGAGGGCGGCAATCGTGGGGGAGGGCGTGGCGTGCAGGAGGCTCGTCCGCAGACGCAAAGCCCGCGCGGAGGTGCGGACAACCGTCCGCGTCGGCGCGAGGTGGAGGACGAAGTTCCCAATCTGCTGGAATGGGCCATTGACCACGCGGGCTACACTTTCTGGATTGCCCACGCCGACATCCTCCCAGCCGCCGTGGCGGATCGCGCCGTGCGCAGCTATGTGGTGGATGTGCATGCCGGAGACGACGCCGTCAATCCCCGCCTGTGGCCGGTCATATCGCCCTTCCTGGAGCTGGAGGTGGCGGCGCCGGACAAGAAAGAAGGCACCCGTCGCCTGGCGGAATTGATCCGCACCCGCGCCGCCGAGCTGGAGCTTCCCGCCGTGGCCGCTTATCTGGAAGTGGCCCCGCCGGTTGAGCAGGCGGTCTCCAGCCCCGTGCAGGCGGCTCTGGACACGGCTATTCCACTGGAACTGGACACGCTGTACGAAGACATCGCCGTCATGAACGAGGGCCGCAAGGGCGCGCCGCTGCGGACACCCGCCATCGACTGAGGCTCCATTTGGCCTGCTGCGTCAGGCGTCCTGGACGATTTTGCGGCTGGTGCCAGGTTGGTGCCAGGAACGAACCTGGTAGGTGCCAGGAACCCGTCCACCTTTTCTGTCAGAAAAGAGACAGGATGATGTGCCACGGGTCACGCCTATGGCAGAGACCTGTGTGGCATTTTGGCCTTCGAGTTTTGACAACCGAACATGGCTTGGTGAAGCACACTTTGATTGGGAGGCGCTGATGTTCGCGAAGGCAATGCAGCTGACGATGGTGGGCATGTTGTTGGTGAGGGTTTCGTCCCAGGCCGCCGTGTTGCAGTGGGAGGAGACCGGTGGCCCCACGGGAACGGCCGTCACCGCCCTTTTGGCGGAAGGTTCAGGCCAGGTGCTGGCGGGCGGCGAGGCTGGACTCGTGCACCTTTCCCCGGATCAGGGTCACTCGTGGTCCCTGCAGGCGGACCTTCCCTCCTATGATGTGCATGATCTGGTGCGCACGCCGGATGGAGCACTGCTGGCGGCGGCCTTCACAACAGGCATGTTCCGCTCCACAGACAATGGGCTCAGTTGGCAGCCATCCAACACGGGGCTGGCCAGCACCTACCTCGAAGACCTTCTGGTGCTGCCCAACGGCGAGCTGCTGGTGGCCACCACGGACAACTACATCTTCCGCAGCGCCGACGACGGACTGACCTGGTCTCCGTCCGGCAGCGGCATCACCCTCATCCATGTGTGGGGCCTGGCCCAAGCGCCAGGCGGCAGCATCTTCGCCGGAACATTTGGCAACGGCATTTTCCGCAGCACGGACAACGGGCACACCTGGGTGCCATCGGGCAACAGCCACCCCACCATCCAGTCCCTGGCTGCGGCCCCCGATGGCAGCATCTTCGCCGGCACTTTCTCCGGCGGCGTCCAGCGTTCCACCGACAATGGCCTGAGCTGGCAGACGGTGAATACAGGCATCGCCACGGGTTGGATCCGCAAAGTCTTTTGCGCCAGCGACGGCCGTGTGTGCGCCGCCGGCGACTCCCTCTACATCTCCCTGGACGGTGGCGACAGCTGGCAGGCCGCGCGGGGAGCCGGCGCGCCGGTGGGCGTGCAGTGCTTCGCCCAGGCCGCCAACGGAGAGATTCTGGCCGGAACCGCCCGCCTGGGTGTGGCGCGGATTCCCGGCCACCCAAACAGCTGGCTGTCTGGCTCCGACCTGGCCAATGCGCGGGTGCAAGCCATGGCTTTGGCCAACGGCACGCTGTGGGCGGCTTGTCAGAACATCGGACTGGCGCGCTCCGAGAACGGCGGCGCCAGCTGGACCCGTGTTCCCCTGGCCACCCTGGCCCAGAACTTTCCCGCCATGGTGGCCCATCCCGATGGCACGCTGCTGGTAGGTTCCACGGGATCGGGCATCTTTCGCAGCACCGACGATGGACACAGCTGGCTGACTTCCAACACAGGGCTCACCGGCTTGAATGTGGACGCGTTGGCCCTGGGTGCGGGCGGTTCCATCCTGGCCAGCGTGAGGGACGAGGGCTTTTTCCGCAGCGAGGACGGCGGCCTGAGTTGGGGCCAGCACAACAGCGGCCTGCGCGATCGGCGAGTGCGCGCCCTCGCGGCCAGTCCCGATGGCACCGTGTACGCCTCCACCCTGAACGGCCTCTTCATTTCCACCGACAACGGCAGCCACTGGGACGAGGCGGGTCTGGACGACCTGCCCTCCCTGTCCACCTATGGCCTATTCTCGGATACGCCCGGCGAAGCGCTGGTCTCCGTGCCGGGCCATGGCCTGTGGCGCACCACCGACGGCGGAACCACTTGGCAAGCGGACAACAGTGGGCTGGAAAGCGGAACAACCGGTTGCCTCTGGCGGGACAGCGACGGCGCCCTTCTGGCAGCGGCCTTGGGTGGCGTTTGGCGTCAGGCCACGCCGGGCGAAGCCTGGCAGCCCCATTCCACCGGTCTGAACGGATTGATGGCCACTGCTTTCGCTGGTGACGGCGAGCATATCTGGGTGGGCACGGCCCAGGGCGGCGTCTATGAGGGACTAAGCGTCGCACCGTCGTGCCAGGCTCCCGCCAATGTGCTGGTGGAGATCCAGGGCCATGTCGCCCTTCTCAGCTGGGACGCCGTTCCCGGCGCGCAGGCCTATTCGATCTGGAAATCCGCCAGTGGATTTGGGCCGTGGGAACTCGCCGAAAGCACGGGCATTCCACAATACCAGGACCCCTCCGCCGGTGAAGCCGCCTATTATCAGGTGCGCAGCGTCTGCCCCTGATTCACACTAAATCCAATAACCATCAAGGGCTTTGCTTCAGCGAAGCCCTTTTTTTGCTCTCATCTTCATGGGATGCAATTTTAAACTATGTCAATACTTGATAGTTGTAAATAATTTCTCCTTCTTGGCAGTTGATAGTCGACGAGGGTCTGCTGAAGGAGGATGGACATGCGACGCATGGGCGAACGGGTGGCGTGGGGGTTCTTCCTGGCCTGGTTGGGCCAGGGCAGCATCCAGGCCGCTCCATTGAGTCTGGAAGGCGCGCTGGAAATCGGGCGGGAGCATTCCCGCGTGGCGGAGGCGGCACGCGCCCGGGCAGCCAGCGCTGGTGAAATGCGCAAGGAAGCGCTGGGCTATTTCCTTCCCAAGGTGGATGTGCAGGAGGTGGCCATCCGCACGGAGCAGCCCGGCGAGATCTTTGGCCTGGGCATGAACCGTCGGGACGACATGGTGGCGCTCATGGGCCGCGCCTTCGGCATGACCGCCGACGATCAGGGCCGCCTGAGCACCCTGGGCATGAACAACGAAGTGCTGGTGAACCCCGATCCCACCACCACCTGGATGACCCGCGTGAGCGCCGAGATGCCCCTCTTCACCGGGGGCATGCTCTTCAACCGCGTGCGGCAGGCCAACCTGGCCGCCAGCGCCACGGAACTGGGCAGCGCCCGTCAGCTGGACCAGGTGGATTTCGATGTGGCCCGCGCCTGGACAGATGTGGCCAAGGCCCGGGAGTTCAACAGCCTGCTCAGCCGCGCCCGGGAAACCACCCGCGCCCATGTGCAGATGGCCCGGGACTACGCCGAGGCGGGCTTTCTCGTCTCCAGCGAGGTGCTGCGCGCAGAAGTTTATCTGGCGGAGATGGATGAACTGGTGATGCGCGCGGAGAATGGCGCACGCCTGGCCCAGGCCGCGCTCAACTTCCACCTGGGCCTGGATCAGGGCACCCGGCACGAGCTGGGCGAGATGCCGGCCCTGCCAGACGCCAGCGAAGAGCTGGTGGTGTGGGCTCAGCGCGCTGCCGAGGATCGCAAGGATCTGGCCGCCGCGCGCAAGCAGCTCAAGGCGGGGGAGCTGGAATCCTGGGTGGCCGCCGCGGCTTTCGCACCCACGGTGGGCCTGCAGGGTGCTTACGACTGGTACGACGACTCGGCCTTCGGTCTCGACGAGGGCGCTTACTCCATCAAGGCCGCGCTGACTTTCAATGTGTTCCGGGGCGGCAGCGACCGCGCCCGTCTGGCCCAGGCCCGGCACAACGCCCGCGCCTGGCGGCAGGATGTGGACCGCTTCTCCGAAGGCGTGCGCCTGGAAGTCCACCAAGCCTGGGGAGATTTCGACAGCGCCCGTCTGCGCCACGCGGCGGCCACTCAGGCCCTGGGCAGCTCCCGGGAGAATCTGCGCGTGGTGGAGGACCGCTTCAAGGAGGGTGTCGCCCGCATGATCGACTTGCTGGATGCGGAAACCGCCGCCCGGGAGGCCGAAGTGCGCGAGCTGGCCGCCCGCTACGACAGCCACATGGCCCACTTCCAGCTGCGGCACGCCGCCGGGCTGGGCATTCTTGCCAATTGAGAACGGAGAGATAATCCATGAAGACGATCCAGGTGATGATGGCCGCCGCCCTGTCGCTGGCCCTGCTGGGATGTGGTGGAGAACACGGGCAAGGCAAGGATGCCGCTCCGGCGCTGGCTCCGGTGAAGGCCGCGCTGGTGACGGTGGTGGAGGTGGCGGAGGCCAGGCCGGTTGAGGTGCAGGGCGTGGTGATGCCCGAGCAGGAGAGCTTCATCTCCAGCCGCGCCATGGGCCCTGTGGTGCGCGTGAACGCCGCCGCCGGCGATGTGGTGCGCAAGGGGCAGGTGCTGCTGGAGATCCAGCAGGAGCTGAGCCACGGTCAGTTGGCCCAGGCCCAGGGCGCCAAGGCCCAGGCTGAGGCGGCGCTCTCCCTGGCCCGCCGCAATCACGAGCGTTTCCAGAAGCTCTACGACAAGAAGTCCTGCTCCGAGCTGGAGCTGGACATGGCGCGCATGCAGTTCGAGCAGGCCCAGGGCGCGGTGAAGCAGGCGGAAGGCGCCGTCTCTTCCGCCGGCAGCGTGGCCGACGAGAGCCAGGTGCGCGCGCCGTTCGACGCCATTGTGGTGGAACGCATGGTGAACCTGGGTGATCTGTGCGCGCCAGGACGCCCCCTCTTGCGGTTGCAGTCCCGCACGGGCCGTCGCATGCAGCTCACCGTGCGCGAAGCCGACGCGCCCTATGTGAAGGCGGGCATGTCCCTGCCGGTGACCCTGGACAGCCGCCCCGACCTTGGCACGCTGAGCGGCCGCGTGTCGGAGGTGGTGCCCGCCGCGGACATGGCCACCCACACCTTCACCGTGCGCGTGGATCTGCCCAAGGGTGAGATCATGAGCGGACTCTCCGGGAAGTCCACCATCCCTGGTGCCCAGCAGCAGGTGCTGCTGGCCCCCGTCTCCGCCTTTCATCAAGCCGGTGGATTGAGCCTGGCCGCTCTCGTGGACGCGGAGGGCAAGGCCCGCAGCCGCGCCGTCACGCTGGGTTCCCGTCGGGGCGAGATGGTGGAGATCCTGAGTGGCCTGAAGGCCGGTGACCGCCTGGTGAATCCCCTGCAGTCTCCCATCGCCGACGGCACGCCCGTCCAGGCCAACTGAGGAACGGCGCCATGAGCGATCACATGGAAAGGCCCGAGGGTCACGAGGAGACGCACGAGACGCCCGTCGCCAACCTGCCGGATGTGCAGCGCGAGGCTCTGCGGGTGAAGATGAGCCGCCGCACGGTGGGCATCAGCGGACGCATCGCCGGGGCCTTCCTGGACAGCAAGCTGACGCCCCTGCTGGTGGTGGCGGCGCTGCTCCTGGGCTTTTTCGCGGTGGCGGTGACGCCCCGCGAGGAAGAGCCGCAGATCAAGGTGCCCATGGTGGATGTCATGCTGGGTTTCCCCGGCGCCACTGCCAAGGAGGTGGAGCAGCGGGTGATCCTGCCCGCCGAGAAGCTCATCTACGAGATCGAGAATGTGGAGTATGTGTACTCCACCAGCATGCCCAGCGGCGGCATGGTCATTGTGCGCTTCAAGGTGGGCACCGATCCCGATCAGGCCGTTCTGCGCGTGCACGCCAAGCTGATGGCGGCGGCAGACCGCATGCCCGAGGGCGCCATGCCGCCCCTGGTGAAGCTGGTCACCATCGACGATGTGCCCGCCGCCGCCTACACACTGTGGGGCGAGGGCAAGAGTCCAGGCGAGCTGCGCGCCGTGGCCGACGAATTGAACGCCATCCTCACCCGCCACGACCGCGTGGCCCAGACCACCGTGTTGGGCGGCCAGCAGCGCGTGGTGAAGGTGACCTTCGACAAGAACCGGCTGGCGGCCTTCAACGCCAGCCTGCTGCAGGCCTGGCAGGCCCTGAAGGGCGCCAACTGGAGCCTGCCCGCAGGCGTCATGGCCAGCCGGGATCAGGAGCTGGAAGTGCAGGTGGGGGATTTCCTGCGCACCGCGGAGGATGTGCGACAGGTGGTGGTGGGCAGCTACATGGGCCGCCCGGTCTATGTGCGTGATGTGGCCACGGTGGAAGACGGCCCCGAGGAGCCCGCCCAATATGTGTGGATGGGCACGGGCCCGGCGGCCCACGAGAAGGGCAACGCCCGTGGCAAGGACACGCCCGCCGTCACCCTGAGCGTCAGCAAGAAACCGGGCACAAACGCCGTGGAGCTGGTGGCGGACCTGGATCGCATCATCGATGGGCAGAAGGGCAAGGTCATCCCCGGCGATGTGCAGGTGACCAAGACACGCGACTACGGTGCCACCGCCGGCGAGAAGTCCAACGAACTCATCTTCCATGTCTTCCTGGCAACCATCAGCGTGGTGATCCTGATGGGTCTCATGCTGGGGCGCAAGGAGGCGGTGGTCGTGCTGGTAGCCGTGCCGGTCACTCTGGCCCTCACACTGGCGGCCAGCTACTTCTTTGGCTACACGCTGAACCGCGTGACGCTCTTCGCGCTGATCTTCAGCATCGGCATTCTGGTGGACGACGCCATCGTGGTGGTGGAGAATGTGCACCGCCACTACCAGCTGCGCTGGACGGGACCACGCCACGCCACCGTATTCGGCGTGGACGAGGTGGGCAACCCCACCATCCTCGCCACTTTCACCGTCATCGCCGCGCTGATGCCCCTGGCCTTCGTGAGCGGCCTGATGGGGCCATACATGCGGCCCATTCCGGTGAACGCCTCCGCCGCCATGTTCTTCAGCCTGCTGGTGGCCTTCGTGGTCTCCCCCTGGCTGACTTACCGCCTCTTCAACAGCAGCAAGAGCCGTGAGGCGGGCGAGGGTGGCCACCAGCACTTCGACGAGACGGAGGAGGAGACGCGCCTGCACCGGGGTTACGCCGCCATCATGCGGCCCCTGTTGCAGCAGCCCCGCGTGCGCTGGATGGCGCTGGGCGGCGTCGTTGGACTGCTCCTGCTCTCCATGGCGCTGGTGCCCATGCGCGCCGTGCTGGTGAAGATGATGCCCTACGACAACAAGAGCGAAGTGCAGGTGGTGATCGACGCGCCCGAGGGTTATACCCTGGAGCGCACCAATGCCGCCGCCCGCGACCTGGCCCAGGTCTTCGGCTCCCTGCCGGAAGTGACGGACTACCAGGTTTATGTGGGCACCAGCGCGCCCTTCAATTTCAACGGGCTGGTGCGCCACTATTTCCTGCGCCGCCAGGCCAACCAGGCGGACATCCAGGTGAACCTGGTGGACAAGCATGGCCGCAGCGAGGCCAGTCACGATTTCGCCAAGCGCGTGCGCGACCTGCTTATGCCCATCGCCGCGCGCCACGGAGTAAAGGTGAAGGTGGCGGAAGTGCCCCCCGGCCCGCCCGTGCTGAGCACCATGGTGGCGGAGGTCTACGGCCCCGACGACAAAGGCCGGGTGGAGGTGGCGCGGCAGGTGCGCGGCATCATGGAGTCCACCGAGGGCATCGTGGATGTGGACTGGATGGTGGAGGAGAACGCCCCCCGCGCCGAGCTGGTGGTGGACCGCGAGAAGGCCATGCGCAACGGCATCACGGCGGAAATGGTGGCGCGTACCCTGCGCGTGGCCCTGGCGGGAGCCGACGCCGGTCTGCTGCATGTGGAAGAGAACCGCAGCGGCGTGCCCCTGCGCCTGCGCCTGGACCGTGGACAACGCAGCCGCGTGGAGGACCTGCTGGACCTGACCATTCACGCCGCCGATGGCCGCATGGTGCCGCTGGCCGAGCTGGTGCGCGTGGAGGAGCGCGAGCGCGAGAATTTCCTCTACCACAAAAACCTGCAGCCCGTGACCTATGTGACCGGCGAAGTGGCCGGCAGCGCCGAGTCTCCCGTCTACGGCATTCTCAACATGAACCCCAAGGTGGAGGCCATCACCGCCCCCGACGGTCAACCCCTGGAGGTGATGAGCACGCACATGCCGGAGAACAGTCAGCGCTTTGCCATGAAATGGGATGGCGAGTGGCACATCACCTACGAGGTTTTCCGCGACATGGGCATCGCTTTCGGCGTGGTGATGATCCTCATCTATGTGCTGGTCGTGGGCTGGTTCGGCAGCTTCGTGACGCCGCTAATCATCATGGCGCCCATTCCGCTCACGCTCATCGGCATCCTGCCCGGACACGCCGCCCTGGGCGTCTTCTTCACCGCCACCTCCATGATCGGCTTCATCGCGCTGGCGGGCATCATCGTGCGCAACTCCATTCTGCTGGTGGACTTCATCAACCTGGAGATCCGCTCCGGCGAGCGTTTGGAGAACGCCGTCATGAAGGCAGGCGCCGTGCGCTTCCGTCCCATTCTGCTAACGGCCCTCGCCCTGGTGGTGGGTGCCGGGGTGATCTACCTGGATCCCATCTTCCAGGGCCTGGCGGTGAGCCTCATCGCCGGCGTGCTGGTGTCCACGGCGCTGACCCTGGTGGTCATTCCCCTGCTCTACTTCATGTACCTGAAGGCCGTGGGCACCGCCATCGTGATGGAGAAGGAATAACAACGCGACGCTCCTTCTTCCATCGGATGAGGGAGCCCTTTCAAGGAGACGAGAGATGGACATGAACGCGATCCTGAGGGGCATGGCCGGCTTCTTCACCCTGCTCAGCCTGGCTCTGGCCCACTGGACAGGCAACACCAATTGGCTCTGGTTCACCGCTTTCGTGGGACTGAATCAGCTGCAGAGCGCCTTCAGTGGCTGGTGCCCCGCCATGTGGATGCTGCGCAAGGCCGGTGTGAAGGAGTAGGAGCACACCATGAAAATGCTGATGGCCGTCATCGAGAGCGGTCGCAAGGAGGAGCTGGAGCTGGTTCTCCAGCGGGCGGGCGTGCAAGGGTGGACCGAGATTCCCCATGTGCACGGCATGGGTAGCACGGGCCCTCGGCTGGAGTCCGCCGCCTACCCCGGCAGCAGCGCCATCATCCAGACCCTGGTTGAAGACGAGCGTCTGCAGCCGCTGGTGGACATCATCCTCAGCTACTGCGGCCAGTGCAGGGAACACATCAAGCTCCTGCACTGGGATGTTACCATGGTCATGTAGGGCGGGCGCAGACACCGCTCACGATGAAGGAAGGCACCATGTTCTCTGCCATGCGGCACAAATGGAAAGGACTGCCCGGCCCCATGCAAGACATCCTGCAAGTCGTGGCCTTTGTGGCGGTGTGGATCCTCCTGCAGCGGGTGATTCTCCCGCGCCTGGGCATTGGCACGTGAATGTCCGGCCCGGCGGGCGGAGCCTGCCAGGTGGATCCCAAGAAGGAATCCGAAACGAAGTGACCAGATCCCCGGCCCCGGCCGGGGATCTTTTTGCGATGGACAATGGCGATCCTCCATGCGCACCGCCACCGTCCTCGCCTGTTGACGCGGGCCTTCGCCTCTCCCGGTAGTGTTTGCGACCAGGGCTTGCCGGAGACCCGGGGAGCGATGCCGTGGGATCCGTGTGCCGACGGCCATGCCCGGGACTTACCTTGGGAAAAAGGTGAGGCGGGCGGTGAACAAGATCTGGGGCATGCGGGCCGGGCTGGCGTTCTCCCTGTTACTGCTGGTGTGGCTGGCGGCGGGTGCCGGTCAGCCCTGGTGTCTGGACAATGGCCTGCGCCTGTTGGCGGCTTCCGGACCCGATGTGCTGAGAGTGACGGATCTGAGCCAGGTGGTCAATGCCACATCCTCGGCACCGGTGCTGCCCGATGCGCTGACGCGCAGCACACATCCAGTGGTGGCGCCCTTCGTGCACTGGGATGGCGGCACGGCACACCTGGTGTTCCCACCCCTCTTCCTGGGCCTGCTCTGGGCTTTCGCGAGGCTGGGCGCGGCGGGCCCGGTGCTGCTGGCCCTCTGCACCGGTCTCCTGCTCTTCTGGGCGGCGCGGCGCTTCGCCCGCAGCCAGGGCGCCGCAGACAGCGACCCCATCTGGTTGCCCGCGCTGCTGGCCAGTCCCGTGATCTTCTACCTGGGCACCACCTGGGAAGTGGCATTGACGAGCGCCCTCGTGCTGCTGCTGCTTCAGGAACGAAGGCGCCCCCTCCCGCCCGTGCTTTCTGCCCTATATGGGCTCCTGCCCTGGCTGCGACCAGAGGCTCTCATCTTCTGGGCAGGCGGAATGCTCCTGCTCCAGGGCTGGCACAGACGATCCTGGAGCGCTGCGTCCTTCCTGGCGGGCGCGGTGCTGCATCGCCTGGCGACCGGATCCTGGCTCTGGCTTCAAGTGGTGGAGAACTTCGCGGACAGTGGCTGGCGGCCTTTGCACACCCTGGCCAGCCTGGGATTGCCCGTGACCGAGAGCGCGTGGGCGTGGCTGGCCCTGCCGCTCTTGGCGCTGCTGATGCTTTTGGCGCGCACGGGATCCTGGACCATCTGGCTGGCCTACGGCCTGGCCCTGGCAATTTTTTTCCTGGCGCAGGTGGGCATCGGCCAGAGCCTTTGGCCTTGCTGGGGCCTCCTGGCCACCTCGCCCGTGGCGGCGGCCTTGCTGGTGGACCTGAGCACCGGGCAGCGGCACAGACTGCGCGAACCCGAGGAGCTGCTCCTGGCCCTCTTCCTGTTCGTGGTGGGTGTGGCCAGTCCCGTGGCGGCAGGCTTTCACTGGGGACCGCGCCTCTGGGTGCCTGCCTTGGTGCCCCTCACCCTGCTCTGGGCACAGAGAGCGCCGGCGGGCCCTGCTCGCCGCATGGGTCTTGGGGTGGGCGTGCTGGTTCAGGCATTCGGTCTGCTCCTGCTCGCCCAGCGTCAAACAGAATGGCGCGAACAGGGTCGGGTACTGGAGGAGC
>Ga0172373_10003487_pt1 | contig 23002 bp, 24 predicted proteins | sample Lak10m_2_FD_114546 | JGI IMG/M metagenome (GOLD analysis project Ga0172373, IMG submission 114546) | Freshwater microbial communities from Kabuno Bay, South-Kivu, Congo - kab_092012_10m | ecosystem: Environmental > Aquatic > Freshwater > Lake | place: Democratic Republic of the Congo...
GAAACTCAAGCCACCACCGCCCCGGGTGAACGGACGCTGACACCCCGGGAATGGGTCGGCTTCATTGCCATGGTGTTTGGCATCTTCATGGCGATTCTTGATATCCAGATCGTTGCCAGCAGCCTGGAGCAAATTCAGGCGGGCCTGTCCGCCACCCAGGATGAAATCACCTGGGTTCAGACCGCCTACCTGATTGCAGAGGTCGTCATCATCCCGCTTTCCGGATGGCTGGCGCGGGCCTTGTCGACGCGAATTCTGTTCACGGTCTCCTGTGCCGGATTCACCCTGATGAGCCTGTTTTGCGCACTGTCCTGGGATCTCAACTCCATGATTGTGTTTCGCGGCCTGCAGGGGCTGTTCGGCGGGGCCATGATTCCCTCGGTGTTTGCCGTCATCTACACCTTGTTTCCGCCGCGACTGCAACCGACCATGGTGATAGTCGTCGGGCTGGTGGTCACGGTAGCCCCGACGGCCGGCCCGGTCTTTGGCGGCTACCTGACCAATGCGGTGTCATGGAAGGCGTTGTTCCTGGTCAATATGATCCCTGGCTTTTTTGTGACCCTGCTGACCTGGCTGTTCGTACGGGTCGATGACCCGGAGTGGGACCTGCTCCAGAAGATCGATTTCCGCGGCATTTTTTACATCGTGGTGTTTCTGGGCTGCATGCAGTTCGTCCTCGAGGAGGGCGTGCGCAAGGAGTGGTTCGAAAGCCGCGAGATTGCCGTCATCACTGTTATTGCAATCCTCGCCGGCATGGCGATGTTGAGACGCGAACTGACCATCGACAATCCGATTGTCGACCTGCGCGCCTTTCGCGACTTCAATTTTGCCGTCGGTTGCGTATTCAGCTTCATCCTGGGCATCGGGCTCTATACCATCATCTACCTGATGCCAGTTTATCTGGCGACCGTAAAGGGACTGAACAGCCTGCAGATCGGCCAGTACATCATGGTCGCAGGAATTTTTCAGTTCGTGTCCGCTTTTGTCGCTGGTCCTCTGGCCAAGGTGATGGATTCGCGCGCGATGCTGGCTTCCGGGCTGATCCTCTACGGCATGGGTTGCTGGTGGAACGGCAATCTCACCCACGAGGCCGGCTACTGGGAATTCTTCTGGCCGCAGGCCTTGCGGGGGTTTGCCCTGATGTTCTGTTTCCTCCCCATCAGTTCACTGGCACTCGGTACCCTGCCGCCGGAGGAGGTTAAAAACGCCAGCGGGCTCTACAACCTGATGCGCAACCTGGGGGGTGCCATTGGACTGGCTGTCGCCAATACCCTGATGATTCAGTGGAACCGGGGCCACTACGCCAAATTGCGCGAAGCGGTCACACCGGGCTCTCCTCAGACGCAGGGGATGTTGGGAGAGCTAAGGGAGCGACTGGAAAGCAGCGGCGTGGCAGATCCGGATATGGCCGCGCTCAAACAACTGTATGGCCTGGCGATGCGAGAGGCGGAAGTCATGACCATCAATTCGCTGTTTCATGCGCTGGGGCTGGTTTTTTTCCTTGCCCTGCTGCTGATGCCTCTGGTGAAAAAAGTATCGGCGGAATCCGCAACGGCCGATGCGCACTGATGATGCCACTGCCCTGATCTGGGGACAGCACCGCCATCACGGCAGCAACGCTCTACCTGCTGGTCCGTCGGGCGAGCGAATCCTTGATCTTCTGTGATCTGTCAGGGGTTATTGGCCAAAGCCAGACTCCTTCAGGGTCTGCATGTAGCCATACCCATAGCCATAACCGAAACGCGGAGCCCATCCATAGGGCATTCCATAGTAATAAGCGTTGCCGCCACCGTTGTACATCACGGGTGACCCGGTCGAGGGGTCAACCTGCGGCTGGCCCGGCCCCTGAGCATCCCGAACCAGATCATTGTCTGTTGTGGTTTCCGATTGAGCCCCGGCATCAATGTCCTGGGCATTCGCCGTGTCGCCGTTATCGCTCCACCAATCGGCTGATACCGGGGGGATCTGAGTACCCAGGCCGACAATCAGGGTAAGGAAAACAAGTCTGTTCATGATTTGCTGCGCCCATTGGTTGGAAGGATCGGCAGCCACGTTAGCGCTCTTCGCCAGCCCCGGCAATAGACTGAGCTGAACCTCAAGTAAAATCAGGGTTCTGCATTATCATGAACCCACTTTCGAGACCGAAAGTCACTCCCGACATTTGGCCACAGCACCCCAGAACCCGCCCTTTCCATGAACCGCCCCACCGACGACCTGATTAACCCGGATGATATTGAAATCACTGCGATTCGCAGTTCCGGGCCCGGCGGCCAGAATGTGAACAAGGTCTCCACCGCCATCCATCTCCGTTTTGACATTCGCGCCTCGTCACTGCCTGACTTCTACAAGACGGCTCTGCTGAATCTCAAGGATCGCCACATCACCCGGGAGGGCGAGATCATCATCAAGGCCCAGCGCAGTCGCAGCCAGGAGCAAAACCGTGAGGATGCACTGCATCGACTGGCCGTGCTGATCCGGAGTGTCGCCACGCCCCGCAAGATTCGCAAGGCCACCCGACCCACACGGGCATCCCGGGAAAAAAGGCTGGAGAACAAGAAAAAACGAAGCACGACCAAACGCTTGCGGTCCGAGATTGCCGACTGAACGATCAAGGGCTATCTTCGAAATTCATCCAAGGCGACTGATATACGCCGCTTACCCAAGACAAAAGGAGAACCCCCATGGCCATCAGACGCAGAGGCGGATTCAACCACAGCAAGCTTGATCAGGTCGTCGCCAATGCCCGCAAGGACAAGGAGGACCGCGAAAAAGGTTACCGCGAGCGCGCACTCAAGATGTACCCGTGGGTCTGCGGTCGTTGTACCCGCGAATTCACCCTGCAGAACCTGCACCAACTCACGGTCCACCACCGCAACCACAACCATGACGATAACCCGCTCGACGGCAGCAACTGGGAACTGCTTTGCCTGTTCTGTCATGATGACGAGCACTCGAGGTACAACAATGCCGACCTTTATGGCAAAGGCTCCTCCTCCACGACCAATAACAGCACGCACAAGGCGTTTGCCGGACTGGAGTCTCTCATCAGGAAAAACGATGACTGAATCTGCTCATCTACAAGGGAATAACAGGGGCCTCAACAAGAACAATTGGAATCACTTCAGGGAGATTCGTGATGCTGGAATGGACTGACCGCTTTCTGATCGGGCATGAACGTATCGATTTTGAACATCGCACATTCTTTGGCCTGGTCGTTGATTTTCAGAAAGCCCGCATCAACGAAGCGGACAAAAAAACCTTGGCAGGCTTGCTTGAGGAAATTGCGTTATATGCCAAGTTTCACTTTCGCAGCGAAGAAAACGTGATGGAACAGTTGCGCTACCCCGAGCTGGAAAATCATCGGAAGGAGCACTACCAGCTGGTCGAGGTTCTCAGCAACAAGATGCTGGGACTGGAAATGGATTTGTACTCCGCCAAGGACATTGAGGACTTTCTGGTCGAATGGTTTGTTGGACACACGTCCAAGGTGGACAGGAAGATCGTGCAATATCAAAAATCCCTCATATCCGCAGCCCCGTTGACGGAATAAGCGCCTGACCAAACTGTTCCTTCCCGCCAAAGACCGCACCATACCCTACCTGCCATGCCTTTGCCCCCCGCCCCATTGATGTGGCTGACCGTTGCGGTCATTGCCGTGACCGCACTGCTGACCCTGATTGGACTGGTGATCCGTCTCTCCGCACGCATGGTTGACCTGCAAGTCCGATTTCAGTCACTTCAGAACAATGACGAGCGACTTGAACGAGGCATGCGGGAACAGATGGCAGACAACCGTCGCGAGGTCGCCGACGCACTCGCTCAAACCCGGAACGAACTGAACCGCTCCATCGAACACTTAAGCCAGCATCTCGGAAGCCAGAGCGACCAACTGCGGAAACTGCTGGACGACAAACTGAATCAGGCACTGCAGGATGCCCGCGCGGGGCGCACCGAACAGGCCGGCAGCCTGCAGGGCTTCGGTGAACTGCTCACCGGTCAGTTGCATCAGCTGATGCAACGCAACACGGAAGGCATGGATACGCTCAGGCAGGCAATCGAATCGCGGCTGGCTGCCATACAGGCGGACAATGGTCAGAAGCTGGAACAGATGCGGCAGACCGTCGACGAAAAACTGCACAACACGCTGGAACAGCGGCTGGGCGAATCATTCAAGCGTGTCAGCGAACAACTGGAACGGGTCCATGCCGGTCTGGGCGAAATGCAGACCCTGGCCTCCGGAGTGGGCGACCTCAAGAAAGTGCTGTCAAACGTCAAGGTGCGAGGCACCTGGGGTGAAGTGCAACTGGACAACCTGCTGGAGCAGATCCTCAGCCCCGGGCAATATGAAAAGAACGTTGCCACCCGCCCCAACAGTGCCGAGCGCGTGGAATTCGCGATCAGGCTTCCGGGCCGCGATGACGCCGGCAGCGTGGTCTGGCTGCCCATCGACGCCAAATTTCCGCTGGAGGACTACCAGAAGCTGCTGGAGGCACAGGAACTGGGCGATATTACCGCCATGGAGGATGCCGGCCGCGCCATGGAAAACCGGGTCCGCGCCGAATCCAAAACCATCCGCGACAAATACATCGAGGTACCCTGCACCACCGACTTTGCCCTGCTCTTCCTGCCCATCGAGGGACTGTATGCCGAAGTCATCCGTCGGCCGGGTTTGTTCGACAGCCTGCAGCGCGATTACCGCGTCACCCTCACCGGGCCGACGACGCTGACCGCCATCTTGAACAGCCTGCAGATGGGCTTTCGCACCCTGGCCATAGAACAACGTTCCAGCGAAGTCTGGCAGGTACTCGGCGCCGTCAAGACCGAATTCGGCAAGTTCGGCGATGTACTGGCCAAGACCAAAAAGAAACTCGATGAAGCCTCACGCACCATCGAACAAGCCGAGGTCCGCACCCGCGCCATCGACCGCTCGCTGCGGAAGGTCGAATCACTTCCCACAGTGCAATCCCGCGGATTGCTGGAAGATCTGACCGAAGACGCCACCCTGCTGGTTGACCCGCCGGATGTGTAAGCATCGATCGCGGCAGATTTCGACTGGCCGTGGGAAACGGTTGAACACGGGTGTCGGTTCACCCGCAGAACGAAGGACGACTCCTGCCCCACTGCTGGTAAAATTCCGCGCCTGTCGGCTGGGTGAGTCACCCCTCCGATAGCCGCATCGACTCGACGACCTTCCCCTGATTTACCCCGGAGACCCACGGATGACTGCCCTGAACCTTGACCCTGCTTTCTGGCTCAGTCTCGGCCAAATCATGCTGGTCAACATCGTCCTCTCCGGAGACAACGCGGTGGTGATCGCTTTGGCTGCCCGGTCCTTGCCAGAGAAGCAACGCAAGCTGGCCGTGGTCTGGGGGTCTGTAGCGGCGATTGCCATGCGTGTCCTGCTGACCATCGTTGCCCTGGAGATGCTCAAGCTGCCCTACCTCAAGCTGGTTGGGAGCAGCCTGCTTTTCTGGATCGCCCTAAAGCTTCTGGTGCCGGGGGAAACAGAGGGCAACGGCGTCGAAAACCAGAACACGCTGTCCGGCGCCATCCGCACTATTTTGATCGCCGACCTGGTGATGAGCCTCGACAATGTCCTCGCGGTAGCAGCAGCGGCCAAGGGCGACAATCTGCTGTTGATGCTGGGTCTGGGCATCAGCATTCCCCTCGTCATTTTCGGCAGCACAGTCATATTGCGCCTGATGGATCGCTTCCCGATCATCATTACCCTGGGCGCAGCGATCCTTGGCTATGTCGCCGGAGATATGCTGGTCACGGAGCCGGCACTGTCAAAGATTCCCAACTTCGGCGCGGGCGGGTGGTTACATAGCATCCTGCCGCTGGCATCCGCCGCACTGGTGATCGTCATCGGAAAATGGCTGGCGGCACGCAAACCCGGGGGCGGGCAACCGGAATTCATCGATCTGGCCAGGAAAGACGAGCAACCCGGTCACGACCATCGCTCATCCTAGGAGAAAAAACATGCTGAAATTGCTAGTACCCGTGGACGGCTCCGAAAACTCGGCCAGGCTGGCCGAGTATCTGGTGAAATGGCTGCAACGACTGGCGGAACCAGCTGAGGTTCACCTTATCAATGTTCAACCTGCCCTACACGGGGAGATCGGGATATTTCTCAGCAAAGAACAAATTCGCAACTATCACCACGACGAGGGCATCCAGGCCTTGAAGGCAGCCCGGGATCGACTGGATCAGGCAAAAGTCCCCTACACCTTTCACATCAGTGTCGGCGACCCGGCGGAGGTCATCGTTCAGTTCGCCAGCGAACAAAGGTGCGACCAGATCGTCATGGGTACCCGCGGAATGGGCAAGTTTGCGTCCCTCCTGCTCGGCTCGGTCGCTTCCAAGGTGATCCAGCTCGCGGAGATTCCCGTGATGCTTATCAAATAGGACTTACTGGTATCGCAACGCCTCAATCGGCCGCAACCGCGCGGCCTTGCGGGCCGGATAGAACCCGAAAAAAATTCCCACGGCCGCCGCGACACTGAACGACAACAAAATCGACCACGCCGTCACCACCACGGTCATACCAACGAACTGGACCACCAGCCAGGCACCACCAATACCGAGCCCCACTCCGATCAGGCTGCCCGCCAGGGAAATGATCAACGCTTCCAGCAGAAACTGAACCAGAACATTGCGCCGCCGGGCACCGATGGCCATGCGGATGCCGATTTCGCGGGTGCGCTCGGTCACTGAGACCAGCATGATGTTCATGATGCCGATACCGCCGACCAGCAGGGAAATCCCAGCAATAGCGCCCAGCATCATGGACATGGCCTGGGTGGCCGTGGCCGCGGTGGCCGCCAGTGCTGTCAGATTGCGTACGGTGAAGTCATCATCCAGGCCTTCGCGAATATGGTGCCTCTGACGCAGAATTTCGTTGATCTGTACTTCGGCCTTATCCATGATTTCCGCCGACATCGCCTTGACCATCAGGAAACGCACCATGCCGGGAAACTGGTTACCGAACAACTGGCGTTGCGCGGTAGTCAGCGGTACCAGGGCGGTATCATCCTGATCACGCCCGTCCAGACTCTGACCCTTGGCGGTCAGGACCCCCACGACAAGAAAGGGACTGTTCTTGATCCGCACGGTCTTGCCGACCGGGTTCTCGTTGCCAAACAAATTGCTGACAACGGTCTGTCCCAACACCGCAACTCGTGTGGCAGAACGTACATCGTTATCGCTGAAACCAACGCCCGACTCGGTCGGCCAATCACGTATTCCAAAGATGGATGGCGTTGTGCCGGCCACCATTGTGGTCCAGTTATTGGGGCCATAGATTATCTGAGCGTTGTTGGGCGAGATCGGCGCCACGGCAGCAATGGAGGGAAGCTCGGCCAGCGCATCGGCATCGCTGGCAGTCAGGGTCGGAATCGTGCCGCCGCCCATGCGCACGCCTCCCGAGGTCGAAGCGCCAGACAGCACGATGAACAGATTGCTGCCCATGGAGGCGATCGATTCCGTGACCATGGCCTGCGCGCCCTGTCCCACGGCGAGCATCAGGACCACGGCACCGACGCCAATGATCATGCCCAGCATCGTCAGGACCGTGCGCAGGCGGTTGGCTCCCATGGCTTGCAGGGCCTCCTGGAAAGTATCACCCAGTGTCATGGGAGACATTCCTGAGGATGCCGGCAATCCGTCCATCGACAATCGACATGATGCGGTGGGCATGCCGGGCGACATCGGCTTCGTGAGTAACCAGAACAATCGTCAGGCCCTGCCGGTTGAGTTCCATGAACAAGGCAAGAATGTCCTCGCTGGTCTGGGTATCCAGATTGCCGGTAGGCTCGTCAGCGAGGATCAGCTTGGGCGAGTTGGCAAGCGCACGGGCGATCGCCACTCGTTGCTGCTGGCCGCCGGACAACTGGCTGGGACGGCTCTTGACGCGATCCCCCAGACCCACCCTCTCGAGAATCTGACGAGCCAGGGCTTCCCGTCGCGAGCGGCTGACCCCGGCATAAACCAGTGGCAAAGCCACGTTATCGAGGATGTTCTTTCTTGGCAGCAGGTTAAAGCCCTGAAAAACAAAGCCAATCAACCGGTTCCGCAGATCGGCCAGTTGATCCGGCCCCAGCCCTGCGGTATCCGTGCCGTTGAGCAGATAGTGTCCGGCACTGGGAACATCCAGACAGCCGAGGATATTCATCAGAGTTGATTTTCCCGATCCCGATGGTCCCATGATGGCAACGAAATCGCCGGCCTCTATCCTGAAATTGAGCCCATGCAACACTTCAAAGGATTCGCCATTACCCAGCGAATAGTCCTTTTTCAGGCCGCTGGCATGAATAAGCGAGGGCAGATCAGCAGACGTCATTTTTGCAAGAAAAAAGCCGCAGGCCAGCCGCGCCCATCACAACCTCATGAATCCCAGATCACTTCGCGTTGCATCAAATAGCCCAAGATTCGGAAACAGGGTAGCGACATCACCGGCACCAAACCACCGCGCCAACTGCGCCCCGTATTCATCGACCGAGGTCGTGGGTATCCAGCGACCTTCAGAGTCCGCATCATCACCCCCACCGGGAATGAGGCTGGGGTAACGCCCATACAGGTCTCCCCCATTTACGGCACCCCCCACCAGCAGGTGATGGCTACCCCACCCATGGTCGGAGCCCCCCCCTGCGGACGGTTTGAATGTACGTCCAAAGTCGGAGAGGGTAAAGCTGGTCACCGCCTGCTCGACATCCAATTCCACCGTGGCGGCATGGAAGGCCGACAGCGCAGCGTCCAGTGTCCCCAGCAGGCTGGCCTGGGTCGACAACTGGTTGGCATGGGTATCGAATCCACCCAGCGAGCAGTAAAAAATCTGCCGCCTTAACCCCAGAACATCACGCAGGGCAATCATACGGGCGACCGTCTGCAGCTGCTGGCCAAGGGAGCTGGTAGGGAACACCGTGCTCAGGGCTGGCAGTGAATCCAGCGCCGAATTCAAGATACTCAGATTGTCGATCGCGGCACCGGTGATACGGTTCTTCGCCTGGATCAAGGCACTTCGGTCAACATCCAGGGATTCGATCTTGCGCAATGCGTCATACCGGGACTTTGAGGCCGCCGAGGTGCCAAAACCCCTGAGACTCGAAGACCCCGGGGCAATCACGCCAGCCGCCAGCCCCGTCGTGAAGAGGTTGACGCCCGACAGGGAAGCCAGCATGGGAAAGCTCGTTTCCCCATTGAACCGGGACCCATTGGCATCGGCCAGTCGTCCGCCCCAGCCACTGGGTCGAGCAACCGACCCGCCCGATCCAGCCTGCCACTGCAGCACCTGATCCAGATGGGAAAAGAGATTCGGGGGCCGTCCCTGCCCCGAGCGATACTGATCACGAGTCAGCGGTTGCTGCAGTGTGCCGACATTACAAAGCAGGCCAGCCCGTCCCGAGTCGTAGAGACCCTGGAGCCCCTTCAGGCTCGGGTGCAGGCCGAAGTTGCGCCCACCCTGGCTGGCCGACTTGATCTGCAACCAGCTTTTTTGCGGAATATTGATGCCGGAATTACTCCCGCGAACGGCCTCATATTGGGCATAACCCTCGTCATCCAGGGGAATCAGGAGGTTGTTGCCATCGTTGCCACCATTTAGAAAAAGACAGACCAGCGCCTTGTAGTCTGCGGGAGGAGTCTGGGCATATCCGGCTCGGCTCAATGCACTGAGCAGCGCCGATCCGGTCAATGCGGCTCCGGTCCGTTGTATGAAATGTCTGCGTGTCAGCATGGCACTACCTCTGAATTTGATAGGCTGCCGAAGTGGCAACCAGATAGAGTGCGGTTTTGGCGCGGTCCCTCGCATTGCTGCACTCGGTCTGACCGGTCTTCATGGAACACGTCAGGATGCCGGCAATGATTGATTTCATGGCAGCCGGCATCGAGCCGTGCAGCAGATTGGCGTTGAGGTATTCCAGCAGGGGACCGGAATCTTTCTGTGCCCCCAAGGGCTCCAGCCGCGCCCAGCTGATTTCCGTTCCCGTTGCCGGAGCGGCTGAATTGATACGCGAGTAAACCAGCGTGTTGACCAGATTATGGCGTGACACCGTCGCGGAACTCGATTCGATACCAAACTCCGGACCCTGCAGGGTAATGCCAGGAACCTGGTAGGGGCGCGGGTAATAACTGAAGACCGAAGGCGCATAGAAAACATCCTGTCCCATGGCCTTGGTCTGATTGGCCAGAATACCATCGCTGCTTGCCTCCAATCCGCGCAACAAGCCCGTTAGAAAGAGGACCGGCTCACGCAACCGGCCATAGCTGTCTGGCCTGGCTGCAGCGCCGCGCGCCTCGGAGTCGAGCAATACGGCTCTTACCGTCGCGAACAAATCTCCCCGAACCCCAGATCCGTTGTTATTGAAGACACGGGCCACCCGGGCAACATAGGCCCGACTCGGATTACTGGTGACGAGGGACTGAATCAGTTGGGTGCCGATAAACGGCCCGACATTGGGATGATTGAAAATATTATCGAGTGCCTGACTCAGGTCAGTTTCAGCCGTCTGACCGGCACTCAGCCATTCAAAGGGGGCCCCCGGGTAACTGAGCAGGTGCTTGGCAAGTTTGTCGTGATTGATATCGACACCCTTGCTGCGATAAACCTCCATCGGCTGGATGTAGTACGCCGGATTACGTGCCTTGGGGGTGGCTCCCGACTGGGTCGCATAGGTCCAGCCGGTAAAAGCATGGGCAAATCCCTCAATGGCCGACTGGTCATAAGCCGGAAGCGGCGTGCCGTCCCCCCCCCGCTTGGGGGTTCCGTCTACATTGAGTTGGTAGAGGCCAAGAGTGAACAACTGCAGTACCTCACGAGCATAGTTTTCGTTTGGCTGAATCCTGCCGTCACTGCTCGGCTTGTTGTTGTTCACCATATCAAGGTAATCACCCATGGCCGCATTGAGGGTGATCTTTTCCAGCAGGTCACGAAAATTCCCGAAGGCGCCATCCACCAAAATATTCAGGTAAGGCACCATGCTGCTGGGTTGGCGTATTTGCAGCCCGGACACGACAAAAATTTGACTCAGGGTGTAAGCCACCCGCTGCCGCAACTGGTCGGGCGCAGTCAGGGCGTTATTGAAAAACTGCACCTGTAGCGGGTACATGGTGTAGTTGTCACGCCGGCACTGCGCCACGTTGGGGTCGGTGGTTGGGCACCCCAGATTCTGATCGGCGGGCAAGGGGAGAAGGTCCGTGAACCGTGTCGCCGGTAACTGCTGCTGCGCCTGTAACCAGCTGGCTGGGTCGCTGCCTTGCCACGCATTTATGAGGTCAGGCGTCGGGCCGAAACTGGCCTGCTCAAGGAATCGAATCCAATCCACCTTATTGGTTGCCCTCGCCTGAGTAACGGGCAACACCAACATGACTGCCAACAGCCAACCCGTGGCTGATCCAAACTTTTTCATAATTTCCTCCACAACTGCCCTATTCCGGGATCAGCGCGTCCATTTGATCGATCATCAGGCCCTCGGGGGAGTTACGCCTGACAGAAGCTATCCCAGTGCATTTTATGGGTGCGCTCGTCGACATGACCAATTCATAAATCGCATACCGGTCTTCAGAAATATCTATCACCCCCGGCTCGGCTCGGCTCGGCTCGGCTCGGATCAAAACATCCTTACCTTGAACTTTCCGCCTTTTGCGGATTTCTTCGATTCCTTGGCGGGTAACTTCTCCTCCACCACCAGGGTATCGTCGAGACTGAGCTCTCCGGACAAAGCTTCAATAAATTTGTTGTCACTCAAACCCGCCGTAAACTTTACCGGCACTGTCCGACCCTGGAGCAGACGGTAGACGGTTTTTTCATCTTTGCCGGCTAGGGCCCGATCACTCGGCGCCTTTTCATCCCCGTCTCCCTCCGGCCGGAAACGCAGGGCACTCAGCGGAACCCGCAATACGTTCTCTCTTCTGGCCACGGCGATATTGACGAAGGCTGTCATGCCAGGTAGCAGAGTCTCGTCGGGATTGGCGACATCGAGCACGACGTTGTAGGTCACCACATTCTGCAGAACCTGAGAATTGAGCCGAATCTGGCGCACGGTGCCCAGGTATTCACGCCCGGGAAAGGCGTCCACGGTAAATGTACCGGTCTGGCCCACCCTGATACCGCCGACATCGGCCTCGGCCACGGTCGTGTCGATCTGCATCCGCTGGAGATTTTCGGCGATGGTGAACAGCACCGGCGTCTGGAAGGTCGCTGCCACCGTCTGCCCGACATCGACATTGCGTGACACGACGATACCGGAGACCGGCGAACGGATGATGCTGTAACGAAGATTGGTCTGATCGCGCCGCATCACAGCCTCGGCCACAGCGACCTGGGCACGGGCGCCAGCAACGGCTTGCTCGGCCTGATCCCACTCGGCACGCGCCACATAGCCCTTCTCATAGAGGGCCCGGGTTCTTCCGGCATTGGCCAGCGCCAGCTTGAGGCTGGCCTGGGCATTGGCAAGACTCGCCGTGCTCTGATCCAGCGCGGCCTTGAACAGGGAAGGATCGAGCTCCGCGAGCACCTGACCGGATTTGACCCGATCATTAAAATCGGCGTAGAGCTTCTGCAGCGTCCCGGAAACCTGCGTGCCCACATTGACCAATACCACCGGATTCAGGGTGCCATTGGCCGAGATGGTCTTGGTAATATCGCCGCGATCTACGGTCACGGTGACGTACTCCTCCTTGTCAGAAACCTGACGGCCTTGCCAATAACTCCATCCACCCCAACCGAGCCCGGCTAACAAAAGCAGAATTATCAGGTTACGGGTCATGGAGTCGTATACGGAATACAAGCGGATCAGAATTCAATTGGCCACACGATGTTCACCAGGACCATCCACCGCCGCGACATCGTCCATCTCGAGCCGACCCAATGACTGAGCCAACTGGGCCTTGCCGATACGCCAGTTGTAGTGAGCCTGGACATATTGATAGCGGGCATTGGCCAGGTTGGACTCGGAATTCATAAGCTCGACAATGTTGCCGACGCCTTCCTCATAGCGCCCCAGCGCCACCTTTTCTGCCTGAAGCGCGCTATCAAGAAGTTCCTGGGTGTTCTGCAGATTTTCCCTGGTCGCCGCCAAGGTGTAATAGGCACGCCAGACTTCCTGCGCGATGGATTGCTCCAGCCTGTCGCGGTTTGCCGCCTGGACCTCCACCTGCTCTTCTGCACTCTTGATCTGATACGTGTTGTTGAACCCGGTAAACAGGGGGACAGCCACCTGAACACCGATGGCCCAACTGGAGATATTGGAAACGCCCAGGGTTTCCAGATAGGTATAGTTACCCACCAGCGACAACGTCGGCATGCTGCCGGAACGCGCCTGAAGGATACCAGCCTCGCCAGACTTGACTTGTGCCTCCGCGGCAGCCAAGTCGGGCCGGGAATTTTTGGCCAGATCGATCAGTTCCTGCACATCCTTTTCCCGTTCAGGTACCGGCCCAGTCAGGCTCGGAGGTTCGAAGTGCATCGAATCTTGCGGCGTCATCCCCATCACCGCGGCCGACGTCCCCACCGAGGCTCGGGCATTGCCAGCCGCCGTCTGGCGGTTGACCTTGGCCTGGGCATGAGTGGTTTGCGCCTGCAGCTTGTCGCCCAGCGCCGCCGCACCCACCTGGTATCGGGAGACCGCTGCATCCAGCGCCTTGCGGGTCGACTTTTCGGTTGCCTCGGCGGCTTGCAGCGAAGCATTTGCCGCAAACATCTGATAGTAGGCTTGTATGGCCCCAAACAGTACCGCCTGAAGGGTGGCTGCATGGGTCCAGTTGGCGGCTTCCAGCGCTTGCCGAGCTGCCTCGACTCGCGCTGCCCGGCCACCAAAATCAAGCAGCAGGTAATTGAAGCTCAGCGTGGGGGCCACCCGGGTGTTTTCACTGCGAAAATCCGCACTTCCCGAGACCGGAACCCCATTGCTGATACCCCCACCTGCCGTATTCTGGCTGCGGGAAATTGGCATTGAAAAATTGAAGGATGGCAGATAGGCGGATTCGGCCACACCCAATTGCGAGGACTGCTGTCGCGCTGTAGCCCAAGCCTGTCGGGTCTGCGGGTTGTGGCAAAGCGCCTGCTCGATCACATCAATCAGGGTCCACGTCTCCGGCCTGTGATTCAGGATTTGACAGGGATCTTCTCCTGCCTGACTCGGGGAACGGCCGGGCGTCTTCGAAACCGTGCTGTGAGTATTAAGCGGATCATCGGGGTATTGCACCCAGTCCATGGCTTCCACGGTCCAGCTGGCGATACCCAATGCCAGCTGTACAACGTAACAAATTCGCTTTCCAGCCTGAGCACCCCGCATGAATTGCTCCCCGGAAAATCGGTTGGCAACCGGGCAATGGTTCGACAGTCGGTGGATCAAGGGCATTCAATCGGCGGCACTGCAATTTTTCATGGCAGATAGTGTGCCACAGGAGGCAGGCATCCTGATTTGAATTGGCTGCAGGGCCCTATACAGCCAATGAGCAAGGCCTAAGTAGTCACTTCAGAGCCATGCCCGGTAGCCGTCTGGCGTCTGTCGCGGTCAGACCGACCCCGGCGCCAGGCTCGTCTCAGATTTGGGCATTGGGGGGGCGTCGGAAAATCCAGCAAAGTAAAAGTCAGAACAGTTTCCGCAACCTGAAATCAGAGGGCGTGCATCACGGCACGATAACCATCCCACTCAAGCTGAAAAGCCAGTTCACCATCCGCAATATCTGTCTTGACAGGAAAAATGTTACGCAGGCACCTGCCATCAGCTTCCAGCTTTAGCCTTGCGTGACCATTCAGGGTCATAATCCGCAACACTCCTGAGGGTTCATTGGCGTGAATCAGTTTGCCGGCCACCGCCAATGCGACCGTCGTCAGCACCCAGTCAGGCGCCACTTCGCGGACTGACTCGGAATAGCTGAACACTGAGCTGAGCGGATGGGTGAAGATAGGCTCAGGATGTAAACCGGAATCACGCTGCATCACATCAACCTCCCATTCGAATGAGTAAGCCGAATCAATGCCGGGGACATAGCCCAAGCAAATCAAGTACTTGTTTTAATATTACGGAGCCGGCACGGCCCTTACTGCTGTCGTCACAGCATTGTTGAGAGCGGCCAAGCTGATGTCAGAACACTGGGCCATGACATTGCCGGTGGTCGACAACAGTGCGAGACTGGCCAGGGATAGGACCTTTTTCATGTTATTCATCTCATTTATTGGTAAAGGGCCATAAAGGCTATTCAGGCCCGTCTTCAACAGTGATCCATTCACAGGCTACCGAAGACCCGCAACAACGATCTTAACGACGCAAGATAAATTCAAACTGAAAATCACCTGAAACATGTCTTTGCATCCGAACCTCTCCTGCGTGGGAGGATTTTTCATTTTCCGTACCCCAGCGTCCAACGAATAAACGATATGGCCGTGATATACGACATCTATCGCTTCAAGAGGGACGCCCAGGGACTCTCTGACCAGACCACTTGCTGATTCGACTTTTCGAGAATCCTCCATGTCGACTTTCAACCTGAGAAGAATTGACCTCAATTTGCTTGGCATTTTTGAGGTGGTCTATGAGGAGCGAAACCAGCGGAAGGCCGCCGAACGTTTGTTCATGACTCAGCCCGCAGTCAGTGCGGCCATTTCGAGACTGCGTGACAACGTCCAGGACAGGCTGTTCCTGGTATCTCCTCGCGGGCTTACACCGACACCCAAGGCTGATGAACTTTACAAGGCATTCCACGCGGCGCTGGGGGTCATACGGACCAATCTTGGCAACGGTGAAACATTCAGGCCGGACGAATGCCAGCGAATCTTCCGCGTGGCCATCGAGTATGGCTCAGGAGCGGCTCTGGCCTTGCCCCTCTTCAATCGACTGAGGGCACTGGCGCCGAACGCCCGATTACAGATTCAGACCATTCCCGACGAAATGATCCGGCTTGCGCGGCTTAAAACCGGTGAACTGGACATTTCGATTTCCCAAACTCGAACACTGGAATCCGAGATCGAATCAGCCCGTTTTAATCTTCACCAAGGAGTGTTTGTGGTCAGGGAAGGACACCCAAGAATCAGCCAAAGTCCCGACCTGGGAGCGATGACGCGGGAGGAATACGTTCTGGTCCACGGCCAACCCATGACCTATGAAAATCCGGAAATGGACACCCTGGTGGCCTGTATCCGTGACCGACTCGTCCTGGAGGTCCCCTCGGCTACGGTCATCCCCCAGATTGTTCGGCGGACCGACCTGGCAACAATTATGTCCCGTCAAACCCTGGAGGCGCTGGATTGTTCCCAGGGGCTTCAGATTTTTGATTTACCGATCACCTATGTTCGTGGCACGGCTTTCGTTCACTGGTCAGTGAATGCCGACCAGGCAATGCGGTGGTTCAGGGAGCGGGTACTGGAGGAAATGAGGGAACTGACCGATGCTTCCGAAAGTGCCGAAAAATGAGAAGCCTGATAGTTCGTGCTTCTGACCGCCACCATCGTTTACCGCCGACATGAAACCCGGTCGCATTGTCGCGAGGGAGACCAGCATGGCAGTTTCCCAGCCAGAATTTGGGGACCTTCGGGAGCCCGAGGCGGAGGGTTGCTTCCCTTTTTTGGGCTACAGCACCTCGTGCGTCCGGGTGGACTTAACTTAAATTGCGGCTAGGCAGCACTTTGCTGACGCGCGTTGAGGAAGGCGCGAAGATCGCTGACGATGAATGTGCGCTTTGCCTTGACCACCTTACTCTTCAGCCCATAGGCTTTCCGATTCGCCAGGTATTCAAGCGTCAGGACTTCCAGGCCCAGAAGCGGCGCGGCTTCCTGCAGGGTCAGCACCTGATCGTCAGGGAAATGTGCGAGTCTTTCAAGCATTGATGCAGGGACTTCAAATACGGTTCAAGTGGCCAAAACGGCAAACAACTTAGCAGCCTAAGTATTTGATTGGAGCCGGCGAAAGGATTCGAACCCTCGACCAACTGATTACAAATCAGTCGCTCTACCAACTGAGCTACGCCGGCTGAACTTTGCCAACCGGTTTACGCTCCGACCTTGGCAAGGTGCGTATTCTAACGTCTTGAAGGTCCGATGTGAATGTTAAATTGCCTTGGCCGTCACGGGTGATCTCACCTGGCATCAACCAAGTCGCGCGAACTTCGCACTTGGATGGGCCTCTGAATGAGACTTTCATAATGAACCAGGGGACATCACTGCACCCCAGCGACTGGAGAAAATAATGGACAAAGCCGTTATCACCGCCGTAATCATCATTGGCATGGGCGTTTTGATTTATTTTGCGCTGGATAGCTGGCAGGAGTCGGTGACCATCTACGCTTCAACCTGCGAGACCAGTTCCGGAAGGGAATTGCCGAAATCATTCTGCAAGGCGATCGTGAATTACCGCTACGAGAAGGACAATTGAGACCGCTCTGGCTACCCGACAATCGACAGTCATTGGCCGACCCGATAGCCGGGTTTTCGGATTGACAAAGCGAGCGCATCAGGGCAATTTGCCGCCGTGACGGTCACGCCCGCGAGCAAGGGCGATCTTCTGGCGGGAGTACCGACTCACAGCAGATAAAACAGGGCAAATGCCCACCATAATAAAAATTGCTTGAGGAGAGCCCCATGGCACTGACGACCTGCCCTTCCTGCTCCAACCAGACCTCTGATCTCACCGGCTCCTGCAGCCATTGCGGTCACCCGATAGACACACAACGCGTCGCGCCAATCAAGACGCTCAGCGGCAAGCTTTCCCTGCTTGGCGCGATCATTCTGACCATCGCCATCATTGGCACCGTACTCGGCACCTGGTGGGGACCCGCCGCGCTTCTGCCCGGCATCGCGTTCTACATGATGGCCAAATTCCTCTAAGCCCACTGCCACAGGAGGGCTAGGGGTACAACAGATAAGGCTGGCGCAGTTCCTGCCAGGTGTACTCGTCGGCCTGCGCCAGCGCCTCCAGGTCGGCTGGCATGGCGCCGGCATCATCCACCCAGCGACGCAGCAAATCGCTGCCGTTGATCAGATCGATGGCCAGCCGATCGAATTCGTACTCATACCCAAAATCACGCCAAAGCGGATATTCCGGCCACAGACGCCGAATCGACCTGAAAGCCAGAGCCTGCAGTCGCCAGGGCCTGAAACGATGATGATCATAGGCCGAATCATCCACGTGGATTTGCACACCGGCGCAAAGCTGGCCGGCATGTTTGTGGAATGTCGGCTCAAACCAGCAGGCCCTTAAACGGCAACCTTCCACCCATTCAGGCGCCAAACCCTGCATGTCGGTAATGATGCGTTCGGCATCAATATCCGGGGCGCCGAACAGTTCCAGCGGTCGAGTGGTGCCGCGACCTTCAGAGAGCGTAGCCCCCTCCAGCATGACGGTACCGGCATAGGCACGCGCCATGGAGAGGTTCGGCGCATTGGGGCTGGGATTGACCCAACTCCGCTCCCCTAGCGGCCAACCGAAGCCGGGAGCCTGTCCGGGTCGCCATCCCTCCATCTGGATGACCCGATAATCGACATCCAGCTTCAGGGTATCGACAAACCATAGCCCCAACTCACCCAGCGTCAGACCATGTCGCATCGGCATTGGTCCGGCACCGACAAAACTTTCCCAACCCGCACGCAAGGTCAACCCCTCGACAGGTCGACCCGCCGGGTTGGGGCGATCCAGCACCCAGACCGATTTGCCATATCTGGCAGCCTCCTCAAGCACATACCGCAAGGTAGTGATGAAGGTGTAAATCCGGCAACCGAGATCCTGCAGATCGACCAGCAACACATCGAATGAACCCATCATTGCGGCAGTAGGCCGACGCACTTCGCCGTAAAGACTGAAGACAGGAATTCCCAGCTTCGGATCGTTGAAATCGGAAGACTCCACCATGTTGTCCTGCTTGTCGCCCCGCAGTCCGTGCTGAGGCCCAAAGGCGGCAGCAAGCTGAACCTCGGGCAGGCCCGCCAGGGCATCCAGCGCATGCCGAAAATCCTGGGTCATCGACGCCGGATGCGCGAGCAGGGCAACGCGCCGCCCCGCCAAGGGCTGCCGGAGTTCGGGGGTTTCAAGCAGGCGGTCGATGCCGAACTTCATGCTGTCCTCGGGGAGTGGGGTTCAAATCGAAAGCAAAGGGCGCGAATCAGGGGAGCAGCGTCACAATGAAGCCGTCACGATGGTGAAAATCCGGTTTTCCTGGCGCATGCCGGAGCGCCCAATAGTGATGCCGGCCTGCGCGGGTTTCCAGCACCGCAGTGAACGCAAGACAGAGCGGTGTCCGATCAGCGGCACTTGAGCACATCAATTCGGGGGGCAATGTCACCGCCAGAGCCAGAGATTCGGGCTGCTGCTCAGCCTCAAGCACCAAACCCCGGTCCATCGCTGGAGCCCGCATTCCGGCCCGGTAACCGTCAAAGGCATAGCAGGCCCAGTCACCCGAGGGCGAAAAGTTGAATTCCCGATAGGCGGCTTCCCCCTCTCGGGCCATGAACAACTCAAGGCAGGTATGCCCCCAGAGTTCGTCCCGACGCTCGGGGTAAGGATTAACCTCAGGAATCATCAGCTGATACAGCCCACCGGCCAGCCGGTAACGGAGAGTCAGACCGACTGTCGATGACCAGTCATATTCGACTTCGACCCAGCACGTGGCCGGACCGGGGAAATCAGGATGGGGAATCAGGGAGACGGTCGTCATGGGCTTCATTGTAACGCCTGCCATCCACGTGCCGGGACTTCTCACCAGACATCAATCATTTTCAACCTTTGGAGTGTGTCACCCCTTGCGATGGCATGAGAAACTCCCTGCACCGACTCCGTCACCCCCCGGAGGCACACCCCCATGAACCGCATACGATCCCGGGCAGGACTGGCCGATACTTGCTTCCTTACAAATCCGGCGGCCCACAATGGGGAAAACACGCACGGAACACACCGAACCTGGCGAGCGATAGCTGGCTGGGTGATCTGCCTCACTTTGGGGTCCATGCTGCTAACCAGCTGCGGTTATTTTCAGACCGCCGATAGCGTTGCCACCGTCAGCAGTGGAGCGGAGGCACCGCAGTCACGGGAACTGACTCAGGAACAGTTTCTGAATCAGGTTCACGCCGGCCAGCTATCGTTTACCCGGGACATCAAGCCCATCATCGACAATCGCTGTGTCGTCTGCCACGGCTGCTACGATGCCCCTTGCCAGCTGAAGCTGGAATCGCCCCTGGCGCTCGACCGCGGTGCCAGCAAGGTTCTGATCTACGATGGCGACCGCCTGAAACCCATTGCCCCCAGCCGAATGGGCGTGGATGCCTCGACGACGGCGGGATGGCGCCAGAAAGGGTTTCATCCGGTTCTCGGCGAAGGAAGCGATTCAGCAGATGCCCCGCTGGAAAATTCCCTACTGGCGAAAATGCTGGCGCTGAAACAGCAAAATCCCTTGCCAACTCAGGGCACCCTGCCGGGCGAGTTCGACTTTGGCCTCAACCGCATTCTTGAATGCCCGAGGCTCAACGAATTTGAAGGCTTTGCCCGAAAGCATCCCGGCTGGGGTATGCCCTATGGATTTCCGGGACTCAAACCCGAGGAATCCCGTCAGATCCTGAGCTGGATCAATCAGGGTGCCCGCTACCCGGCAGATCCCCCACCCGCCATGATGACCACAGCCGCCGTCATCCGCTGGGAAAGCTTCATGAACGGCAGCCGCCTGAAGGAACGGCTGGTCGCCCGCTACGTTTACGAACACCTTTTCATGGGGCATCTGCACTTCAAGGGTCATGACCCGCGCGAGTTCTTCCGCCTGGTCCGTTCGTCCACCCCACCGGGGGAGCCCATTCGCGAAATCCCCACGGTACGACCCTATGATGACCCGGGCAGGCAGATGTTCTATCGCCTGCAAGCCTTTCCGCAGACCATCGTCGACAAGAACCATGACGTCTACGAAATCGGGGACGAGCGCATTCGGCGTCTGCGAGAACTATTTCTTGACCCCGACTATGAAATAACCGAGTGGCCGGGTTACCAAGCCGGCCAATCCGCCAATCCATTCCGCATTTTTGCAGCCTTGCCACCGCAATCACGCTATCGATTCATGCTGGATGACGCCTATTTCTTTATATCCGGCTTCATGAAAGGCCCCGTCTGTCGGGGTCAGGTGGCGCTGAATGTCATCCGCGACCAGTTCTGGATTGTTTTCTACGACCCAGGCAAAGATCGGGTCAGCAATGATGCCAATTTCCTGAAATCCGAAGCCAACTGGCTAAGACTGCCCAGCGAAAAGGGGGACGAGGTTGAACTTGACGACCTGATCGTCACCTATACGGAAACCCAAAAGCGTTACCTGACGGCCAAGAACTCGCTGCTGGCGGGACAGCCCGACAACGACCGCAATACCCTTGCCTCCCTCTGGAACGGCGACGGTACCAACCCCAATGCCGCCCTCACCGCATTCCGCCACTTCGACAGCGCATCACTCCTGTGGGGCTTTGTCGGAGATCGGCCGCAGACGGTATGGGCCGTGGATTACCCGCTGTTCGAACGTATTCACTACCTGCTGGTGGCCGGATTCAACGTATTCGGCTCAATCACCCACCAGGCCGCAACCCGTCTTTACATGGACAACCTGCGCATGGAAGCAGAAAACAACTTCCTCAGCTTCTTTCCCGCTTCGGCAAGGCCGGGCATCTATCATCAATGGAACCGGGGCGGCCTGCTGTCCGACATCAACTCGGCCCTGGTCAATCCTTACTACGGCTATGGCAAAGACAGCGCAGTGAGCTTCAAAACCGGGGACTATGCCACCGAAATATTTGAGCAGATGGAGAACCTCATGGGTCGATTGACCGGCCCCGAAAATACACTCTATCGCTGCCAGAATCCGCCCTGCAACCGAACAGGGGCCAAACTCATGGAGCTTCAGGCAGACCAGATGCTCAAGCCGCTGACCTACCTCAAGGGTGGCGGTATCCGCTACCTGCCGGAGCTTTCGTTCCTTCGCATACACAACACTGGAGCCAGTCCGGATCAGGGCGTTGTTTACAGCCTGGTCCAGAACAAGGCATTGGAAAACGTCTCCTTCATGCTTTGGGAAAAGGCCCGCAGATTGCCCGAAGAAGACACCCTGACGATCGTTCCGGGCTTTGCCGGGAGCTACCCCAACTTCTTTTTCGATGTCGATCTGGCTCAGCTTCCCGACTTTGTCAGCCGGATACTCAATTTGACGGACGAAGGCGCCGCTCAGCAACTGGAGGACACCTATGGCGTCCACCGCACCCATCCAAAATTCTGGTCCTATTCCGATTTCTTCAATCGCCGTCATCAGCAGGCCAACCCGATCACCGCGGGGCTGTTTGACCTCAATCGCTACGAGAATCGCTGATCATCAGGCACCCCCCACAGATCAAAAAAAAAGCCCCAATGAAGGGGCTTTTCTAATTGAGTACGGGTTTCTTCATTGAAGTACCAGATTGTCCATACGATCAGGTTAATCGGGAACGGCGGGTCTTTTTGATCTTCACCGGCACCAGCTTCTCCCCGGTCTCCCGGGAACTGGGCAGGTCAACAGTGGCCATCGCCGCAACAAGAATGAACGTGAGAATAAGCAATTCCATGATGTTTCCAGGTTGTTGAACACGCCAACATTATGACCCAGAAACGAAACAGAAGATCAGGTTTTACCCTGATTGTTTCCATTTTATTTTCTTATGGGGATGATAAGCGATCAGCTCAGTGCCGGAAGCCCGTCGCCGGGCGGTACCGTTCACCCTGGTTCATCAGCAACTCAGCAAGCTCCATTTCCTTGGCTACGATCATAAAAAAGCCCCAATCAAGGGGCTTTTTTCGCTAAGCAGAAATGACTGGGTGCTCAGGGTGTTGTCGTCGTTGTGGTGCTGGACTTTGCTGCAGTGTCCTTATCGTTGCTTGAAGAACTCTCCGAAGCTTTCTTGGCCACTCGCGCTACCGCCATCGCAGGACAGCCAGACAGCGATACAACAACGGGCACGGCCATCAACCAGCAGCCAATTTTCACAAATTTGTTCATCATCTCGTCTCCTTAAAAATGCCAC
>Ga0172373_10003488_pt1 | contig 22995 bp, 23 predicted proteins | sample Lak10m_2_FD_114546 | JGI IMG/M metagenome (GOLD analysis project Ga0172373, IMG submission 114546) | Freshwater microbial communities from Kabuno Bay, South-Kivu, Congo - kab_092012_10m | ecosystem: Environmental > Aquatic > Freshwater > Lake | place: Democratic Republic of the Congo...
CCAGGCGCGCCGTTGGGGGCGGAAACCGGCTTCGGGCTCCGCCCTCCGCCGCTTCCCGCCCCCAACAGAAAAAGCGGACAATTCATGTGCTACAGAACCGGACAAGTCTAAAAACCCGCGACACCTGTTTCCGCGCCAACCTTGACAAAATCATCGCAAGCGATTGTAATCTGCGGTTTTTCTGGATTTGGGGAAATGTCATGAAACGCACCTATCAACCTTCGGTCGTACGTCGCAAGCGTACCCACGGCTTTCTCGTTCGCATGCGCAGCCGTGGTGGCCGTGCCGTGATTCGTGCGCGTCGTGCGAAGGGCCGTCATCGCCTCGGCGTCTGAGGAAGGACGCGCCCGCTTTGACACGGGGCGGCGCCTGCATACGCCAAAGGAGTTTGCGGCGGTGCTGGCACACAGGAAAGTCCTGCGCGGCGAGAGTTTCGACCTGCATTTCGGCAAGGCGCCACCGCCCGCTCAAGGCCGGCTGGGGCTGATCATTCCGAAGCGGCTCGCGCGCAACGCGAGCTTGCGCAACGCCGTGAAGCGGCAGGGACGCGAGGCTTTCCGTCTCCTTGGTTTGGCGCTGGGGAACGATCTGGTGCTGCGACTGAAGCGACCCCAGACCAAGTCGAAAGCCGATCCCCGACAGCAGAAGAAACTTTGGCGACAGGAGATCGAAACACTGATGAAACGCCTCGCCAGCCCGGACCGATGAAGGCTTTCCTGGTGCGTCCCCTGCAGTGGCTGATCCGCGCCTATCAACTGGCGATCAGCCCGATGTTGGGCAATCGGTGTCGCTTCTTTCCGAGTTGCTCGGAATACACGCATGAGGCGCTGGAGAAGCACGGCTTGCTGCGCGGCGCCTGGCTGGGTCTGCGACGCATCGGTCGCTGCCATCCCTGGCATCCGGGCGGTTATGATCCGGTTCCCTGAACAGAAGGATGTGGGGGCAGAGTTTTCTGCCCCGGCATGGCTTGAACGGATGGTCATGGCCATCCGCAATGAACATCTGCCGAGACAGAAATGGACAATCGACGACTGATGCTGCTATTGGTGTTCAGCTTTTCGCTGATCATGCTCTGGGATTCCTGGCAGCGATACAACATGCCCAAGGCGCCCGCCGTGGCAGCGGCGGCAGGTACAGCCGTGCCAGCCTCGGCAGTGCCAGGGAAGCCGGCCGATGCGACCGGGGCAATCCCGACGACGACGCTGCCCGGCAGCGTTCCACCGATCCCCGCTGCGGCACCGGCTGCACCCGGCGGCGTGACGACCAGCATCAGGACGGATTTGTATGTGGCGGATATCGCGTCGCTCGGCGGCGACATCGTCCGGCTTGAGCTGGTGCGCCATGTCGCCACGGAGGACAAGAAGAAGAACTACGTCCTGCTCGACAACGGTGGGAAGCATATCTATCAGGCGCAATCCGGCCTGATCGGCGAAGGCCTGCCCAACCACAAGTCGACCTGGACGCTGGTCAGCGGTGAAAAGGCGCTGAAGGATGGCGAGAACAGCCTGGAAGTGCGGCTTGAAGCCGCCGCTGTCGATGGCTCCAGGGTAAGCAAGGTGTATACCTTCCATCGCGGCAGCTACCTGATCGACGTGCGCCACGAGGGCGTCAATGCGGGCACCCACGCCTACTACCAGTTCACACGGGATGGCAAGCCGGCCGACGGGCAAAGCAATTCAATGATGATGGGTGTGGTTACCTTTACCGGCCCGGCGGTTTACACCGAGGCCGAGAAGTTCCAGAAGGTCGAGTTTGCCGACATCGAGAAGGGCAAGGCCAAGTTTGCCCAGAAGGGAGACAACGGCTGGCTGGCCATGGTCCAGCACTACTTCGTCTCGGCCTGGCTGCCGCAACCCGGAACACCGCGCGAGTACTACATGCGCAAGGTCGGCAACGACCTTTATTCGGCCGGCGTGATCCAGCCGGTTGCCGCCGATGGCAAGAGCGCCATCGGTTTCTATTCCGGCCCGCAGGAGCAGGAAAAGCTGGAAAAGATTGCCCCGGGGCTGGAACTGGTGGTGGACTATGGCTGGCTGACGGTGATCGCGGCGCCGCTGTTCTGGGTGTTGGGCGCAATCCACAAACTGGCGGGCAACTGGGGCTGGGCCATCATCGGCCTCACGGTACTGCTCAAACTGGCTTTCTTCCCGCTCTCGGCCGCCAGCTACAAATCGATGGCGAAGATGCGAGTGCTTACTCCGAAGCTGATGAAGTTGAAGGACACCTATGGCGACGACAAGCAGCGCCTGAACCAGGAAATGATGGCGCTGTACAAGCGCGAGAAAGTGAATCCGCTGGGCGGCTGTCTGCCGGTGCTGGTGCAGATTCCGGTGTTCATCGCCTTGTACTGGGTGCTGCTCGGCACGGTCGAGATGCGCAACGCGCCCTGGCTGGGCTGGATCACCGATCTTTCGGTGCAGGATCCCTACTATGTGCTGCCGCTGATCATGGGTGCCACGATGTTTATCCAGACCAAGCTTAACCCGACGCCACCGGATCCGATCCAGGCCAAGGTGATGCTGGCCATGCCCATCGTGTTTACCTTCATGTTCCTCTGGTTTCCGGCCGGACTGGTGCTGTACTGGACGGTCAATAACGTCCTCTCGATTGCCCAGCAGTGGCAGATCACCCGCATGATCGAAGCGGGCGAGGGCAAGTAATTTATCTGCGCGGCGATGGCGGCGCGTGACGACACGATAGCTGCCATCGCCACCCCGCCGGGCCGCGGCGGGATTGGCGTGGTGCGGGTTTCGGGCGGCGCTCTGGAAAGTCTTGCGCTGGCCCTGACCGGCAAGCAGCCCGCTGCACGACACGCCAGTCTGGCCAGTTTCCGTGCCGCCGACGGCAGCGTACTGGATCGTGGCCTGCTGCTTTACTTCCCGTCACCACATTCCTTTACCGGCGAGGATGTGCTCGAGCTGCAGGGCCATGGTGGTCCGGTGGTGATGCAGCTGCTGCTGGCACGCTGCCTTGAACTTGGTGCGCGCATCGCCGAGCCAGGCGAGTTTTCGCGACGTGCTTTCCTCAACGACAAACTCGACCTGGTTCAGGCCGAAGCGGTGGCCGACCTGATCGGCGCGGAGACGGCTGCCGCCGCGCGCTCGGCCATGCGGTCCCTGTCTGGTGAATTTTCCACGCAGGTGCATCGGCTGGTGGATTCCCTGATCGACCTGCGCTTGCGCGTCGAGGCCGAGCTCGACTTTCCGGAGGAGGAGGTCGACCCGATCCACCGGGCCGACGTGGCGGTCAAGCTCACCGGCCTGCGGCGAGACCTTGCCGGTCTGCTCGAACGTGCGCGTGCCGGCAGCCTGTTGCGCAACGGCTTGCAGATGGTCCTGGCGGGCTTGCCGAATGTCGGCAAGTCCTCCTTGCTGAATCGCCTGGCCGGAGAGGAGCGCGCTATCGTCACCGAAATCGCCGGCACCACGCGCGATGTGTTGCGCGAGGTGATTCAGCTCGAAGGCATTCCGATGCACGTTATCGACACGGCGGGCTTGCGAGCCACCGACGATCCGGTGGAGAGCATAGGGGTGGCGCGTGCCTGGCGCGAGATCGAGCGCGCCGACGTGGTGCTGCAGCTGATCGATGCCACGCAGGGCGAAACAGCGGCCGACCGGGAAATAGCCGCCGGCCTGCCGGGTGGGGTCGAGCGCATCGTGATCGAGAACAAATGTGACCTCGCCCGCCTGGAGGCTGGTCGGCTGGAAGAGGGCGGTCAGGTGCGGATTCGGCTTTCGGCGAAGACCGGGGCCGGCATGGTGCTGCTGCACGACGAGTTGCTGCGGGTCGCGGGCTGGCACGGGCGTGGTGAAGATGTGGTGTTGGCGCGCGAGCGCCACATCGAGGCGCTCCGGCTTGCAAGTGAGAAGTCGGCGCTGGCGGTACGGCAGATTGGTCAGCTGGAGCTGTGCGCGGAGGAACTCCGGTTGGCGCAGGAGGCGTTGGCGCGGATCACCGGGGAGTTCACGCCCGACGACTTGCTGGGCGAGATTTTTTCGCGCTTCTGCATCGGTAAATAGGCGGCAACGGTGGGAGAAGTGGATCTCGCCTTCCTGTTGCTGGCCGCCCTGTTTGCGGGTTTTGTAGACGCCGTCGCGGGGGGCGGCGGCTTGGTGCAGGTTCCGGCTTTGCTGGTTGCCGTACCCGCCGAGGCGCCGGCCGTGGTTTTTGGCACCAACAAGATTTCCAGCATTTTCGGCACGGCGAACGCTGCCTTGCGCTATGCGCGGCGGATCACCCTGCCCTGGGGGCTGGCGCTGCCTGCCGCAGCCTCGGCGTTCGTGTTTTCGTTTCTTGGTGCGGCGGCCGTGGCCTGGATGCCGATGGCCGTAGTGCGTCCTCTTGTGCTGGTGTTGCTGGTGCTGGTGCTGGCCTACACCGTGGCGCGGCCTTCTTTCGGCAGTGGGGGCGGGCAGCGGCTAGAGGCCGGGAAGGAACGGGTGCTGGCACTTTTGGCAGGGGCGGTGCTCGGGTTCTACGATGGCTTCTTCGGTCCTGGTACCGGGAGCTTCATCATTTTTGCGTTCGTGCGCTGGTTCCGGCTTGATTTCCTTCATGCCTCCAGCGCCGCCAAGATCGTGAATCTGGCCACCAATGGGGCGGCGCTGTGCTATTTCATCCCGGCGGGGATGCTGTTGTGGGAGGTCGGGCTTTGGATGGCGGTTTTCAACGTGGTCGGGGCGATTCTTGGCTCGCGTATGGCGCTTCGTCACGGCAGTGGCTTTGTGCGCTGGGTATTTGTCGGCGTCGCGTTCCTGCTCATTGTTCGCTTGGGATACGACACCTTCAAGTGAGGATCTGACGGACCTGCGGGGTCGTGTTTCACGTGAAACATTGGCCGCAGGGTTTCACGTGAAACATCCCGATCGGGCGTTGATCGCCGCCTAGTCGCTGCGTATCGAAAGCGGGAGGCGTATGATTGCGCCTCTTCAAATCCCGGACGTCCAGCGTGCAGTTTCCAGCATCCTTCGATGTGATCGTGATCGGCGGCGGCCACGCCGGGACCGAAGCCGCCCTGGCGGCCGCGCGAAGCGGTGCGCGGACCCTGCTGCTGACCCACAACATCGAGACCCTGGGGGCAATGTCCTGCAACCCTTCGATTGGTGGCATTGGCAAGGGCCACCTGGTAAAGGAGGTCGATGCGCTGGGTGGGGCGATGGCCGCCGCTACAGACGAGGCAGGCATACAGTTCCGCACCCTGAATGCTTCCAAGGGGCCGGCGGTACGCGCCACGCGGGCCCAGGCAGATCGCCAGTTGTATCGGCAGGCCATCCGCCGTCGCCTGGAGAACCAGCCGAACCTGACCCTGTTCCAGCAAGCGGCCGACGACCTCATTATCAGTGGCACGCGCATTGCGGGGGTGGTTACGCAGCTCGGCCTGAGCTTCGAGGCGCCGGCAGTGGTCCTCACGGCGGGAACCTTTCTCAATGGCCTGGTCCATGTCGGCCTGGAAAACTATCGCGCCGGCCGCTTTGGCGATCCGGCGGCGATCTCGCTGGCCGAGCGCCTGAAGGAGATCAAACTGCCCGTCGGTCGGCTCAAGACTGGAACGCCACCGCGCCTGGATGGCCGGAGCATCGATCATTCGCAGATGCAGGTCCAGCCGGGCGACAGCCCCGAGCCGGTGTTTTCCTTCCTTGGCGACCGCAGCCAGCATCCGCGCCAGGTGCCGTGCTGGATCACCCACACCAACCCGCGCACCCACGACATCATCCGTGCCGGCCTGGACCGCTCGCCGATGTTCACCGGTGTGATCGAAGGGGTTGGTCCGCGCTACTGCCCCTCGATCGAGGACAAGATCCATCGCTTCGCCGGCAAGGATAGCCACCAGATCTTTCTTGAACCCGAGGGTCTCGACACCCACGAGGTGTACCCGCAGGGCGTGTCCACCAGTCTGCCTTTCGATGTCCAGCTGGCGCTGGTGCGTTCGATACGCGGCCTGGAGCATGCCCATATCACACGTCCGGGTTACGCCATCGAGTACGACTACTTCGATCCGCGCAATCTCAAGGTCAGCCTGGAAACCAAGTCCATCGACGGCCTCTTCTTTGCCGGCCAGATCAACGGCACCACCGGCTACGAGGAGGCCGCCGCCCAGGGCCTGCTGGCCGGCCTCAACGCCGCGCGCCTGGCCAGGCAGCTGCCGCCGTGGGCGCCACGGCGCGACCAGGCCTATCTCGGCGTGCTGGTCGATGACCTGATAACGCGTGGCGTTTCGGAACCCTACCGCATGTTCACCAGCCGCGCCGAGTACCGGCTTTCGCTGCGCGAGGACAATGCGGACCTGCGTCTGACCGAAGTCGGCCGCGAGCTTGGCCTGGTTGATGATCGCCGCTGGGACGCCTTCAACCGCAAGCGCGATGCGGTGGCGCGCGAGGTCGAGCGACTGCGTTCGAGCTGGGTCAACCCGCGCCAGCTACCCCAAGCCGATGCCCAGCGCGTACTCGGCCAGCCCATGGAACGCGAGTACCGCCTGTTTGATCTGCTGCGCCGGCCGCAGGTCAGCTACCAGCAGCTGATGACCCTGCCCGGTGCCGGCGAGGCCGTGAGCACGCCGGAAGTGGTCGAGCAGGTCGAGATCCAGGCCAAGTATCAGGGTTACATCGAACGCCAGCAGGACGAGATCGACAAGAGCCTGGCGCATGAAGCCATGCCCCTGCCGGCCGAGTTGGACTACGCCGAGGTGCACGGCCTGTCATACGAAGTCCGCCAGAAGCTGGCGCAGGCGCGCCCGCAGACGCTGGGCCAGGCATCGCGAGTGCAGGGCGTGACGCCGGCGGCCATTTCCCTGTTGCTGGTCTACCTCAAACGGCGCAAGGCGGCGGCATGAGTCTCGCCGCCGAATTACAGGGCGGGCTGGCCGCCATGGGACTTGAATTGCCGGCTGCGGCGCAGGACAAGCTGCTGGCGTTCGTCGCCCTGCTCGGAAAATGGAACCGGACCTACAACCTGACCGCCATCCGCGACGAGCGGGAGATGCTCAGCCACCACATCCTCGATTCCCTCGCGGTCATCCCGGCGCTGGAAAAGTCGGCGCTGGCGGGACGGCGCTGGTCGGATGTCGGCAGTGGCGCCGGGCTGCCCGGCATACCGCTGGCAATCGCCTGCCCGGAACTGCAGCTGACGTCGGTCGAGACGGTCGAAAAGAAGGCCAGTTTCCAGCGCCAGGCGAAGATCGAGCTGGGCCTGCCCAACCTGGCCGTCGAACAACGGCGCGTCGAAACGCTGCCCGGGGGCACCGTCGATGCGGTAATATCGCGCGCCTTTGCCGAACTGTCCGATTTCGTGCGCCTGGCGGGACACCTGCTGGTTTCCGGCGGTCGCCTGTACGCCATGAAGGGCGTCCATCCCGCAGCCGAGATCGGTGCCCTGCCGCAAGGCTGGCGCGTGCTGAGCGTCCTGCCGCTGAAGGTTCCATTGCTGGACGCCGAACGTCACCTGCTGGTCATCGAGAAAGCCTGAACATGCATATTTTTGCCATTGCCAACCAGAAGGGTGGGGTTGGCAAGACCACCACCGCCGTCAATCTTGCCGCCGCGCTGGCCGCCAACGGGCAGCGCACGCTGCTGGTCGACCTCGACCCGCAGGGCAATGCCACCATGGGCGCCGGCGTGGACAAGCGCAGCCTGGAAGCCTCGGTGTACCAGGTGCTGCTGCAACTGGCGACACTGGAACGGGCACGTGTCACTTCGCCATCCGGCAAGTTCGATGTCCTGCCGGCGAACCGCGACCTTGCCGGTGCCGAGGTCGAACTGGTCGATCTGGAGCTGCGCGAGATGCGGCTCAAGGCCGCGCTCGCCGCGCACCGCAGTGACTATGACTTTGTCCTCATCGACTGTCCGCCCTCGCTGTCGATGCTGACGCTCAACGGCCTGTGCGCCGCTCATGGCGTCATCATACCAATGCAATGTGAATACTACGCGCTGGAAGGACTCTCCGACCTGGTCAACACCATCAAGAAGGTGCATGCCAACCTCAACCGCGAGCTGCGCATCATCGGCCTGCTGCGGGTGATGTTCGACCCGCGCAGCACGCTGTCAAACCAGGTCTCGGCGCAGCTCGAACAGCACTTCGGCGACAAGGTGTTCAAGACCATGGTGCCGCGCAATGTGCGCCTCGCCGAGGCGCCCAGCTACGGCGTGCCCGGTGTGCTGTTCGACAAGGCGGCCAAGGGCGCGCAGGCCTACATGGCCTTCGCCGTCGAGATGATCGAACGTGTCAAAACGTGGAAGGAAACGACGTGAATCCACCCAAGATGAAGGGCCTCGGCCGTGGCCTCGACGCACTGCTCGCGGCCAACAATGCACCAGAAAGCCAGCGCCAGGATTCGTTGCCGGTCGGCGCGCTGCAGCCCGGCAAGTACCAGCCGCGCACGCGCATGGACCCGGGCTCGCTGGAAGAACTCGCCGCCTCGATCAAGGCCCAAGGCCTGATCCAGCCTGTCTCGGTGCGCCCCGTCGGCAACGGCCGCTTCGAAATCATCGCCGGCGAGCGCCGCTGGCGCGCGGCACAGATCGCCGGCCTGTTGGAGGTGCCGGTGCTGGTGCGGGACATTCCCGACGATGCCGCGCTGGCGATGTCGCTGATCGAAAACATCCAGCGCGAGGATCTCAATCCGCTCGAAGAGGCGGCCGGCATCCAGCGCCTGATCGACGAGTTCAGCATGACCCACCAGCAGGCGGCCGACGCCGTCGGCCGCTCGCGTTCCGGTGCCACCAATCTGCTGCGCCTGCTGCAGCTGGCGAAACCGGCACAGGACATGCTGATGGCGGGCGACATCGAAATGGGCCACGCGCGCTCGCTGCTGCTGCTGGCCAAGGGCGAGCAGGGTCGCGTCGCCGCCCTGGTGGTGGAGAAGGGCTGGTCGGTGCGCGAGACCGAGCGCATGGTGGCGCGCGAACTCAATCCGCCAGCCAGAAAAGGCGGCGAGCGCAAGGCTGACCGCGACCTGTTGCGGCTCGAATCCGAGCTTTCCGACCGCCTCGGCGCAACAGTGAAGATCGCGGCCAATCGCAAGGGCGCCGGCAGCCTCAACATTCGTTTCGGCAGCCTGGACCAGCTTGAGGGATTGCTGACCCGTCTTGGCTAAGGTTTGCCGGTCTCCATGCGGCGCCCGGAAATCGCCTGGGAAAACTTCTGCCGGGAAATACTTTTGCGCGCTGCAACATAAAATAATTGACAACCTATGATCAATGCCCTATATTCGCGGGCTTTTGGACGCGGCCCGGTCTTATAGATGTTTAGGGCGGTGTTCCATCAAAGTATCGCGGCCTTGCTGGCCGCGGTAGCGGCCGGGCTGGTGGCCGGCTGGCATGGTGCAATGTCCGCCTTTTTGGGCGGTGCAGCAATAGTCTTGCCGAACCTGATGTTCGCCTTGAGTCTCTGGGCGGCGGCGAAAAGCGGCAGGGCATCGGTGGCGCGTTTTTTTGCAGGTGAATTGATCAAGGTCGCGGCGACGCTGGCGTTGCTCGCGATCGTGGCAGGGGCGTATCCGGAACTCAACTGGCTCGCGATGCTGGCCGGCGTGTTCCTCGCGCTCAAGGCGAATCTGTTAGTGATTTTGATTAAGGCACGATAGACCATGGCAGCCAACGGTCCGACCGCATCGGAATACATAGTCCACCACCTGACCCATCTCAAGAGCAGTACGCAGACTGAGCTGGTCGACTGGTCGGTGTTCCACCTCGATACCCTGTTCTGGTCGATCTCGCTGGGCCTGCTGGCCATCCTGATCCTGGCCAAGGCAGCGAGCAAGGCGACCTCCGGCGTGCCGGGCCGATTCCAGGCCGCCGTCGAGATTCTCGTCGAGATGGTGGAATCGCAGTCCAAGTCCATCGTTCATGGTGACCGCAGCTTCATCGCCCCGTTGGCGCTCACCGTGTTCGTCTGGATCTTCTTCATGAACGCGATGGACCTGCTGCCGTTGGATCTGGTGCCCAACATCTGGGCTGCGATCTTCGGTGCCGCCGGCCACGACCCGCACCACGCCTACATGCGCGTCGTGCCCACCGCCGACCTCAATGCCACGCTCGGCATGTCGCTCGGCGTGCTGATCCTTTGCCTTTACTACAGCGTCAAGATCAAGGGCTTCGGCGGCTGGATGCACGAACTCTTCACCGCCCCTTTCGGCAGCCATCCCGTGCTCTACCCGATCAATTTCGCCATGCAGATGATCGAGTTCGTCGCCAAGACCGTCTCGCACGGCATGCGACTGTTCGGCAACATGTACGCTGGCGAACTTATCTTCATGCTGATCGCCCTGATGGGTGCTGCCTGGGCCGGTACCGCCGGCAGCGGCCTGCTGTGGATCGGCGGCGTCTTTGCCGGGGCCATCTGGGCCATCTTCCACATCCTGATCATCACGCTGCAAGCTTTCATCTTCATGATGCTGACGCTGGTTTATATCGGCCAGGCACATGAAAGCCACTAGTTTCACGCATCACTCGTCACCACCTCAAATCTGCTACTAAAGGAGTTGTCATGGAACAAATCGTTGGTTTCGTTGCACTTGCCGCCGGTCTCATCATCGGTCTGGGCGCTGCTGGCGCGTGTATCGGCATCGGCATCATGGGCAGCCGCTTCCTCGAGGCTTCCGCCCGTCAGCCCGAGCTGATGAATACGCTGCAAACCAAGATGTTCCTCCTCGTCGGCCTGATCGACGCCGCGTTCATTATCGGCACCGGTATCGCCCTGTGGTACACCACCGCCAATCCGTTCATCAAGTAATCGGCTCCAACACTGACTAAGGAGCGATTACCGTGAATCTGAACGCAACGCTGTTTGCCCAGCTGGTTGTGTTCCTCATTTTGGCGTGGTTCACGATGAAGTTCGTGTGGCCGCCCATCATGAAGGCACTCGACGAGCGGGCGAGCAAGATAGCCGACGGGCTTGCGGCCGCGGACAAGGCGAAGGCCGACCTGGCCCACGCCGAGAAGAAGGCCGGGGACGAGCTGCGCAAGGCGCGCGAATCCGCCGCCGAATTCCGCAGCGGCGCCGAGCGCCAGGCAGCCCAGTTGATCGAGGAGGCGCGCACCGAGGGCGCCCGCATCGTCGCCGCAGCCCGCGAAGCCGCCGAGTCCGAAGCCGGGGCCGCATCCCAGCGCGCCAAGGAAGCCTTGCGCGAGCAGGTAGCTGCCCTGGCCGTGGCCGGTGCCGAGCGCATTTTGCGCAAGGAGATCAACGCCCAGGCCCACGCCGAGCTGCTGACGCAACTCAAGTCGGAGCTCTGATCCGCCATGGCCGAAAACGTCACCCTTGCGCGTCCCTATGCCGAAGCCGCGTTCCAGCTGGCCAAGGCCGGCAACGCACTGCAGGCCTGGTCCGATGTGCTCGCGCGCCTCTCGGCGGTGGCCGCCACCTCAGAGATGGAAGAGTGCATGGGCAATCCGCGCCTCTCCGCCGCGCAGCTGGCGCAGCTCTGCCTTGATGTGGCTGCCTCCGGCGGCAAGCTTGACCTGTCGGCCGACCAGCAGAACTTCGTCCGCGTGCTTGCCGACAACGACCGGCTGGTCGTGCTGGGCGAAATCGCCGCACTCTTCGAAGAGCTGAAGCACGGACACGACGGGATCAAGGATGCCGAAATCTCGTCCGCCTTCGCGCTTGACGACGCGACACTGAAGAATCTGGTAACGGACATCGAGCGCAAGTTCGGTTGCCGCATCCAGGCAACCGTCAAGGTCGATGCAGAACTCATAGGTGGCGTCCGGATCGCCGTCGGCGACGAAGTGATCGACGCCTCGGTCCGCGGCAAGCTTGCCGCCATGGCCACCGCGCTAAAGAACTAGGAGCAATTCCATGAATCTCAATCCATCCGAAATCAGCGACCTGATCAAGAGCCGGATCCAGAACATGCAGCTGGCCGCCACGGCCCGCAACGAAGGTACCGTGGTCTCGGTTACCGACGGCATCTGTCGCGTTCACGGCCTGACCGACGTCATGCAGGGCGAAATGCTGGAATTCCCCGGCAACACCTTCGGCCTCGCGCTGAACCTCGAGCGCGACTCCGTCGGCGCCGTGGTCATGGGCGACTACGAGCACATCTCCGAAGGCGATACCGTCAAGTGTACCGGCCGCATTCTCGAAGTGCCGATCGGCAAGGAACTCCTCGGTCGCGTGGTAAACGCCCTGGGCGAGCCGATCGACGGCAAGGGCCCGATCAACGCCACGATGACCGACAAGGTCGAGAAGGTGGCGCCGGGCGTGATCTGGCGCAAGTCGGTGTCGCAGCCCGTGCAGTCCGGCCTCAAGGCGATCGACTCGATGGTGCCCGTCGGCCGCGGCAGCGCGAGCTGATCATCGGCGACCGCCAGACCGGCAAGACGGCCGTCGCGGTTGACACGATCATCAACCAGAAGGGTCAGAACATGTTCTGCATCTACGTGGCGGTCGGCCAGAAGGCCTCGACCATCGCCAACGTGGTGCGCAAGCTGCAGGAGTACGGCGCGATGGAATACACCATCGTCGTCGCCGCCTCGGCCTCCGACTCCGCCGCGATGCAGTTCCTCGCGCCGTACGCCGGCTGCACGATGGGCGAGTACTTCCGCGACCGCGGCATGGACGCCCTGATCATTTATGACGACCTCACCAAGCAGGCCTGGGCCTATCGCCAGATTTCCCTGCTGTTGCGTCGTCCGCCGGGCCGCGAAGCCTACCCGGGCGACGTGTTCTACATCCATTCGCGCCTGCTCGAGCGCGCTGCTCGCGTCTCCGAAGCCTGGGTCGAGAAGCTGACCAACGGCGAAGTCAAGGGCAAGACCGGTTCGCTGACCGCGCTGCCGGTGATTGAAACCCAGGCCGGCGACGTCTCCGCCTTCGTGCCGACCAACGTGATCTCGATTACCGACGGCCAGATCTTCCTTGAGACCGACCTGTTCAACGCCGGCATCCGTCCCGCCATGAACGCCGGTATCTCGGTGTCCCGCGTTGGCGGTGCCGCCCAGACCAAGGTGATCAAGAAGCTCGGCGGCGGTGTGCGTCTCGCCCTGGCGCAGTACCGCGAACTCGCCGCCTTCGCCCAGTTTGCCTCCGACCTCGACGAAGCCACCCGCAAGCAGCTCGAGCGCGGCCGCCGCGTTACCGAGCTGATGAAGCAGCTGCAGTACTCGCCGCTGTCGGTGGCGCTGATGGCCGTTTCGCTGTATGCCTCGAACGAAGGCTTCATGGATGACGTCGATGTCACGCGCATCCTTGCCTTCGAGAACGAGCTGCACCAGTTCATGCAGACCAAGCATGCGGCGCTGATGGACAAGATCACGGCGACGAATGATCTCGACAAGGATGCCGAGGCCGAGCTGAAGGCCGCTTGCGCCGAGTTCAAGAAGTCCTGGTCCTGATCATCAACGTCTAGCGGGGAGCGATCATGCCGGGCAGTAAAGAGATCCGCACCAAGATCAAGAGCGTCCAGAACACGCGCAAGATCACCAAGGCCATGGAGATGGTGGCCGCATCCAAGATGCGCAAGGCGCAGGAACGGATGCGGGCCGCCCGCCCCTACAGCGAGAAGATCCGCCGTCTGGCGGCCAATCTCTCGCAGGCCAACGTGACCGAGTACCGCCACGCCTTCCTCGCCCACGGCAGCGCCGAGGTGCCGAAGCGTGTCGGCCTCATCATCGTGACCACGGACAAGGGCCTCTGCGGCGGCCTCAACACCAACATCCTGCGCCAGGCCCTGAACAACATGCGCCAGTGGGAGGCCGCGGGCGCCAAGGACATCCGCGTCACCTGCATCGGCAACAAGGGTCTGGGCTTCATGCAGCGCATGGGTGCCAATGTCATTTCGCATGTTACCCACCTGGGCGACACGCCCCACCTGGACAAGCTGATCGGGCCGATGAAGGTCATGATCGATGCCTTCCAGAAGGGCGAGCTGGATGCCGTGTATCTGGGCTATACCAGGTTCATCAACACGATGAAGCAGGAGCCGGTGCTGGAGCCGCTGCTGCCGCTGTCGGGCGAGCGCATGGGTACGCCCGAGCGCAGCTGGGACTACCTGTACGAACCGGACGCGCAGACCGTCATCGACGAGCTGCTGGTGCGTTACGTCGAGGCCCTGATTTATCAGGGCGTCGCCGAGAACATGGCCTCCGAGCAGTCGGCGCGCATGGTGGCGATGAAGGCAGCCACCGACAACGCGGGCAACGTCATCAAGGAACTGCAGCTGGTCTACAACAAGGCGCGCCAGGCGGCGATTACCAAAGAGATTTCCGAGATTGTCGGCGGCGCTGCGGCCATCGCGGGTTAAGTATTTAATTTAAGGAAACGACCATGAGCAACGGAAACATCGTTCAGTGCATCGGCGCGGTGGTGGACATCAAATTCCCCCGCGAGGCCATGCCCAAGGTATACGAAGCCCTGACCCTCGACGAAGCCGATTCCGGTAACGCCGAGAACGGCCTGACCTTCGAAGTCCAGCAGCAGCTCGGCGACGGCGTCGTCCGTACCATCGCCCTCGGCTCGTCCGACGGCCTGCGTCGCGGCATGTCGGTGAAGCCCACCGGCGCGCCGATTTCAGTCCCGGTCGGCACCGGCACCCTCGGTCGCATCATGGATGTGCTGGGCCGTCCGATCGACGAAGCCGGCCCCATCCCGGGCGGCGAGCTGCGCCCGATCCACGCCAAGGCACCGAAGTTCGACGAGCTGTCGCCCTCGGTTGACCTGCTGCCCACGGGCATCAAGGTGATCGACCTGGTCTGCCCGTTTGCCAAGGGCGGCAAGATCGGCCTGTTCGGCGGCGCCGGCGTCGGCAAGACCGTGAACATGATGGAGCTGATCAACAACATCGCCAAGTCCTACGGTGGCTACTCGGTGTTCGCCGGCGTCGGCGAGCGTACCCGCGAGGGCAATGACTTCTACCACGAGATGGAAGAGTCGGGCGTTCTCGACAAGGTGGCCATGGTCTTCGGCCAGATGAACGAGCCTCCCGGCAACCGTCTGCGTGTGGCGCTGACCGGCCTCACCATGGCCGAGAAGTTCCGCGACGAAGGCAAGGACATCCTGCTCTTCATCGACAACATCTACCGCTACACCCTGGCCGGTACCGAAGTCTCCGCGCTGCTCGGCCGCATGCCTTCCGCCGTGGGCTACCAGCCGACGCTGGCCGACGAAATGGGTCGCCTGCAGGAGCGCATCACCTCGACCAAGGTCGGCTCGATCACCTCGATCCAGGCCGTGTATGTGCCTGCCGACGACTTGACCGACCCGTCACCCGCCACCACCTTCCTCCACCTCGACGCCACCGTCGTGCTGTCGCGTGACATCGCTGCCCTGGGTATCTACCCGGCCGTCGATCCGCTCGACTCCACTTCGCGTCAGCTTGACCCGCTGGTCGTCGGTGAAGAGCACTACAGCGTCGCCCGTCGCGTGCAGTCGAACCTGCAGCGCTACAAGGAACTGCGCGACATCATCGCGATTCTGGGCATGGACGAACTGGCGCCGGAAGACAAGCTGGCCGTGACCCGCGCGCGCAAGATCCAGCGCTTCCTGTCGCAGCCCTTCAACGTCGCCGAAGTGTTCACCGGCACCCCGGGCAAGATCGTGCCGCTGGCCGACACCATCAAGGGCTTCAAGATGATCGTCGATGGCGAGTGCGACAGCATTCCCGAGCAGGCCTTCTACATGGTTGGCCCGATCGAGGAAGTCTTCGAAAAGGCCAAGACACTTCAATAAGCGCGACGCGAAAGGGGTACGGTAATGGCCATGACCATTCATGTTGACGTCGTAAGTGCCGAAGAGATGATTTTCTCCGGCTTGGCGCAGTTTGTTGTCCTGCCGGGCGAGGCGGGTGAGCTGGGCATCCTGCCCGGCCACATGCCGCTGATGACCCGGATCAAGCCGGGTGCCGTGCGCGTGCAGACGCAGGAAGGCAAGGAAGAGCTGATCTTCGTCGCCGGCGGCCTGCTCGAAGTGCAGCCCAACCTCGTCACCGTGCTGGCCGACACCGCAATCCGCGGTGCCGACCTCGACCAGGCCAAGGCCCTCGAAGCCAAGAAGCTGGCCGAAGAGGCGATGGTCAATCGCGGTTCCGAGATCGACTACGCGCGCGCGCAGGTCGAGCTGGCGGAAGCCATCGCCCAGCTCGCGGCTATCGACAAGTTGCGCAAGCAGCGGCACTAAAGCCCCGGCAGCATCAGGGCGTTGCGCAAAAAAGGCAGCTGTGGCTGCCTTTTTTGTTTGCGACATGAAATACTCGCGCTTCCGCCTCCCGCGCGGGGGCGGAGTGCGGCATGATCATGCCGTGCGCATCATGCACGGAGCCCGTAATGAAGAATGTATCCGCGATCCTGTTGCTGCTCGGCCTCGCCGCCTGCGGCGATGGCAGCCAAAAAACCGCTGGCCCGGCCGGCGGCCCCGGCGGCGCTCCGCCGCCGCCGGAAGTCGATGTCGTCATCATCGCTCCGGGCACCGCCACCCTGACCCAGGACCTACCGGGTCGCCTGCTTGCGGCGCGCAGTGCCCAGGTTCGCGCGCGCGTCGAGGGGGTGGTGGAGAAGCGCCTGTTCGCCGAGGGTAGCGACGTCAAGGCCGGCACCTCGCTGTTCCGCATCGATGCACGTACCTATCAGGCCAACCTCGCCGCCGCCGATGCCGATCTTGCCAGCGCCGCCGCCGGCTTCAAGCGCCTCAAGCCACTGCTGGAGATCAAGGCCGTCAGCCAGCAGGAATACGACCAGGCCGCCGCCCGCTTCAAGCAGGCCGAAGCGGCCCAGGCGCGCGCCAAACTCGACCTCGAAAATGCCCAGGTGCTGGCGCCCATTTCCGGCCGCATCGGCCGCGCACTGGTGACCGAAGGTGCGCTGGTCGGCAAGGGCGATGCCACCCATCTCGCCACCATTGAACAGCTCGACCCGATCCGCGTCGAATTCACCCAGAGCTATTCCGACCTGCTGCGCCTGCAACAGGCCGTCAAGGCCGGCAAACAGAAGCAGGCCAGGGTGGCCGCGGTGAAGCTGCTGCTCGAGGATGGCAGCATGTATCCCGAGGCTGGCACGCTGCGCTTCACCGACCTCGCCGTCGACCCCGGCACCGGCTCGGTGCTGCTGCGCGCCGAGTTTCCCAACCCGCGCCGCGAGCTGTTGCCCGGCACCTTTGCCCGCGTCCGCTTTCCGCAGGCCGAGCTCGATGCCGCGATCCGCATTCCCCAGCGCGCCGTCACCGTTTCGCCGCTGGGTCAGGCGGTGATGGTGGTCGATGCCGAGGGCAAGGTCAGCCCGCGGCCGATCAAGACGGCCGGCATGGCCGGGCCGGATTTCATCATCGACAGCGGCCTCAAGGCCGGCGACCAGGTAATCGTCAACGGCCTGCAGAAGGCGCGGCCTGGCAGCACCGTCAAGCCCGTGCCATGGGATCCGGCGAAGGTCGCCGCGCCGCCGCCGGGCGCCGTCCCGCCAGCGCCGACTTCCGTCGCGGGCGGCCAGCCGGCCGCGGCCGCCAAGAACTAGGCCAATCCCGCATGTTTGCCAAGTTCTTCATCGACCGGCCGATCTTTGCCTGGGTGATCGCCCTGATCATCCTCCTCGCCGGCGGGCTGGCGCTGCGCCAGCTGCCGGTAGCCAGTTACCCGACGGTGGCACCGCCCGCGCTCTCGATCACGCTCAACTATCCGGGCGCCGCCGCCCAGGTGGTAGAGGAATCCGTGGTGGCGCTGATCGAGCAGGAAATGAACGGCATCGAGCGCCTGCTCTACATGGAATCGGCCTCCGAGCAGGGCATCGGCACCGTGACACTGACGTTTGAGGCCGGTACCAATCTCGACTTGGCCTCGGTCGAAGCGCAGAACCGCATCAAGCGCGCCGAGGCTCGCCTGCCCGAGGAAGTCCGCCGCCTGGGCATCACGGTGAACAAAGCGGCGCGCAACTACCTGCTGTTCATCGCCATGTTCTCGCCCGACAACAGCCTGAACAACGTCGACCTCGGCAGCTATGCCGCGGCCAATGTGCTGGAAAGCATCCGCCGCACACCAGGGGTGGGCGAGGCCATCCTGTTCGGCACCGAATACTCGATGCGCCTGTGGCTTAAGCCGGAAAAGCTGCAGGCCTATGGCCTGACCCCGGCCGAGGTGGCGCGCGCCGTGCGTGCCCAGAACACCCAGCTGGCCTCCGGCGAGCTCGGCCAGCTGCCTTCCCCTGCCGGCCAGCAGCTGAATGCCGTGATCGTCACCCGCTCGCGCCTCGCCACCACCGACGAGTTCGGCGACATCATCGTCAAGGCCAATGCCGGTGGCGCCACGGTGCGCGTCCGGGACATCGCCCGCGTCGAACTCGGCGCCCAGGATTACTCGATTGCCGCGCGTACCGACCAGCAGCCCTCGGCGGCGATTGCCGTGCGCATGGCGCCGGGTGCCAATGCGCTGGACACGGCCAAGGCGGTCAAGGACCGCATGGCCGAGTTGTCGAAGTATTTCCCCAAGGGCATCTCCTGGGTGATTCCCTACGATACCTCCCGCTTTGTCGACATCTCGATCCGCGAGGTGCTGAAGACCCTGGCCGAAGCCATGGCCCTGGTCTTCCTGGTCATGTACCTGTTCCTCGGCAACCTGCGCGCCACCTTCATTCCGGCCATCGTCGTGCCTATCGCCCTGGTCGGCGCGCTGGTCGGGCTCTACCTCGTCGGTTACTCGATCAACGTCCTGACCCTGTTCGCCATGGTGCTGGCCATCGGCATCGTGGTCGACGATGCCATCGTCGTGGTGGAAAACGTCGAGCGCATCATGGTCGAAGAGAACCTTCCCCCGCGCGAAGCCACGCGCAAGGCCATGGACCAGATCGTCGGCGCCATCATCGCCATCACCCTGGTGCTGTCCGCCGTGTTCGTGCCGATGGCCTTCTTCGGCGGTTCCACCGGCGCGATCTACCGCCAGTTCGCCGTGACGCTGGTGCTGACCATGGGCTTCTCGGCCCTGCTGGCCTTGTCGCTGACACCGGCCCTTTGCGCAACCATCCTCAGGCACAAGGCCGGGGCCGACGACCTGGTGCCGACGCATGGGGTACTGGGCTTGTTCAACCGCGGCTTTGCCGCCACGGTCAAGCGCTACCTGGTGGCCACCCGCAGCATGATTGGCAAGCCGGGCCGCTGGATGCTGATCTATGGCGCCATCGTCGTTGCCACCGGCTGGCTATTCACCAAGCTGCCCGGCAGCTTCCTGCCCGACGAGGACCAGGGCTATTTCATCAGCGTGATCCAGCTGCCCTCGGGCGCCACGCGCGAACGTACGCTGGAAGTGCTGTCCGAAGCCGAGCAGTATTTCCTCAAGCAGAAGGAAGTGCAGCACGTGATCGGCGTCGCCGGGTTTTCCTTCTTCGGCCGGGGGCAGAATGCCGCGATCACCTTCGTTCGCCTCAAGGATTGGGACGAGCGTCCGGGCAAGGAGGCAGGCGCCGCCGCTGTCGTGCGCCGCGCCAACATGGCTTTCTTCCGCATCAAGCAGGCGATGATCTTCGCCATCAACGTGCCGCCGATCCCGGAACTGGCGGCGGTCGGCGGCTTCGATTTCCGCCTGCAGGACCGCGCCGGCCTGGGCCGCGAACGCCTGCTCGAAGCACGCAACATGGCGCTGGGCATCGCCGGGCAGAATCCGGTGCTGGCCGGCGTGCGGCCGGAAGGCCAGGAGGCCGGGCCGCAGCTTTTCCTCGATGTCGATCGCCTCAAGGCAAGGGCCCTGGGCGTGGACCTCGCCGATCTCAATGACACCCTGCAATCCGCGCTCGGCGTCGCCTACATCAACGACTTTGTGCGCCAGGGCCGGGTGCTGCGCGTGCAGATGCAGGCCGAACCCGATACCCGCCGCACCCCGGAAGACATCCTGCGCATTCCGGTGAAGAACGCGCGCGGCGAGATGATCCCGCTGGCCGAGCTGGCGCGCGCCTCCTGGGTTACCGGCAGCCCCAAGCTCGACCGCTTCAACGGCCTGCCGTCGATGAAGATTTCCGGCGGCGCGGCACCGGGGCGCTCGACTGGCGAGGCCATGGCGGCGATGGAACAGGTCGCCGCCAAGCTGCCGCCCGGTGTCGGCTTCGAGTGGTCGGGTACCTCGTATGAAGAACGCCAGTCCGGCAGCCAGGCACCTTTCCTGTTCGCCGTTTCGCTGGTGGTGGTCTTCCTCTGCCTCGCCGCGCTGTATGAAAGCTGGTCGATCCCGGTTGCGGTAATGCTGGTGGTGCCGCTCGGCATCCTCGGCTCGGTGCTGGCGGTGCATATGCGCGGCCTGCCCAACGATGTCTATTTCAAGGTCGGCCTGATCGCCATCATCGGCCTTTCGGCCAAGAACGCCATCCTCATCATCGAGTTCGCGCGCGAGCTGCAGGAGCAGGGCAAGGAGTTGCTCGAAGCCACCCTGGAAGCCTGCCGCCTGCGCATCCGTCCCATCGTCATGACCTCGATCGCCTTCATCTTCGGCGTCCTGCCGCTGGCGATTTCCACCGGCGCCGGCGCCAACAGCCGCCATGCCATCGGCACCGGCGTCATGGGCGGCATGGTTGGGGCGACGGTACTGGCGGTCTTCCTGGTACCGGTGTTCTATGTCGTGATCCGGCGCATCTTCCCCGGGCACTCCCGCCACCACGAGGAGAAAGGCCATGAGTAAGCGCCTGCTCCCGGTAGTGGCCCTGCTGGCTGGCTGCAGCCTGGCGCCGGAATACCAGCGTCCGGCGCCGCCGCTACCCGACTCCTGGCCGCCCCTGCAGGCTGCTGGCGCGCTGGGTGAATCCGGCCGTGCTCCGGCCGCCCGCGACTGGCGCGAGCGCTTTCCCGACCCACGCCTGCAGGCCCTGATCGCCGCTGCCCTGGAACACAACCGCGACCTGCGCATCTCGCTCGCCCGTGTCGAAGAGGCCCGTGCCCAGGCCGGCATCGCCCGGGCCGACCGCTTCCCGCAGATCGACGCCGTGGCCCAGCGCGCCGCCTCGCTGACGCCGGCCGAGCTTTCCGGCACCGGGCGCCAGCTCAACGCCCAGCGCTACGACCTGAACCTCGGCCTTGCCGCTTTCGAGCTGGATTTCTGGGGCCGGGTGAAGAGCCTCGACGAGGCGGCGCGTGCCGCCTTCCTCGCCAGCGAACAGGCCCAGCGCAGCTTCCGGCTTGGCCTGATCACCGACGTCGCAAGCGCTTACTTCAGCGCCATTGAGCTGCAGGAGAGGGTGGCCCTGGCCGCCGCGACACTGGCCAGCCGCGCCGAAAGCCGCCGTCTGATCGCCGCCCGGCGCGACGTCGGCCTCGCCGGCGAGCTCGATGTGCTGGCGGCCGATGCCGCCCAGCAGGCCACCCGCGCCGAGCTGGCCAACCTGACGCGCCAGTCGGCCGCCGCCGAAAACGCCCTGCGCCTGCTGGTCGGCAGCAGCCCGGCGCTGCCCGCCGGCAAACGGCTGGCCGAACAGGGCCTGGTCGCTGATGTCCCCGTCGGCCTGCCGGCCGAAGTGCTGCTGACGCGCCCCGATGTGCAGGCCGCCGAGCAGCGCCTGATTGCCGCCAATGCCAATGTCGGCGCCGCGCGCGCCGCCTTCCTGCCGCGCATCCTGCTCACCGCCGTGCTCGGTACTGCCAGCCGCTCGCTCGGCGGCCTGTTCGATGCCGGCAGCGGTGCCTGGAGTTTCAGTCCGGTGCTGCGCTACCCCCTGTTCGATGCCGGCCGTGTCGACGCCGGCGCCGATATCGCCGAAGTGCGCAAGAACGTCGCCGTCGCCGACTACGAAAAGGCCCTGCAGCAGGGCTTCCGTGAAATCGCCGACCTGCTCGCCGCGCGCGAGCAGTACGCCGAACAGCTTGCCGCGCAGGAGGCCGCCGTTACCGCCCAGGCGCAGCGCCAGAAAATCGTCGAGGCGCGGCACGAGGCCGGGCTGTCGAGCTACCTCGAACTGCTCGACGCCCAGCGCGACCACTTCGCCGCGCAACAGTCGGCGCTGGCGATACGGCGCCTGCAGCTCGCCAACACCGCGAACCTCTTCAAGGCCTTGGCCCTGTTGTGATCAGAGCGGGCGCTTGATTGTCAGCGCCCCGCGGATCTGGCCCTCGGTGTAGCCGGTGGCCTTGTCCTGCGGGTAGAGCTCGGCCAGCCGCGCCTTCACCTCCGGCTTCAGCTTGTCTTCGGTGCCGTGGCAGTTGAGGCACAGGCCCTGGGTCGGCAACGCCTTCATGTAGCGCAGCGTTCGCTTGGCGCCTTCGGCGACGATTTCGGCTTTCTCCAGCATCACCGGGTTCTCGCCGGCCGCGCGGCGGCGGTCGAAATCCTCCAGCACCGCACGCTTCCAGGCATCCGGCACGGCCTTGGGATTACGGTTCTTCAGGCTGACGCGGCGGATCGCCCAGCCGGTGTTCTGCGAGGCGGCGGCGGCCATCTTCGGCGCCTTGTCGTTGCAGGCGGCAATCGCCCCGTCGTAGCTGCCCTTGTCGATTTCCTCCTGCACCATTTTCAGCAGCTTGGGCGGGATGGTCAGCGCCGTCTTCTTGGTCTCGGCGATCAACGCGCCGGCGTCGTCGGCGACAGTCACGGCGTCGTTGGCGAACGCGGACAGGCTGGCGGTGAGCAGCGTCGCGGCAATGAGTTTCTTCATGGTCTTTTTCTCCCTGGATGATGGCGAAGCGGGAGGATTGTCGGCCCAGGCCATGGCGCGCGCGATAAAAGATTTAAATGTGAAGAGCATGCAGGCCGCGTGTGTCCCGTGCCCGCTGCCTCAGTGAGGCCGCGAGCGCGGCGGACGGCGTGACTGGCGGATCCCTTAAGCCAAAACTGGCCGATGTTTTCCCTTGTGTGTCTCGGGCCGAAAAACCTGCCGGCCCTTAGCCTGTCGACGAACCGGCATGGTCGAGGAAAACGCAGCCCGACGATGCCTTGTTGAAGTCATCGAAAGGGCGGGAGGCATCATGGCGACACCGGAAATAGCATTGATCCTATTTTCCTCACTTGAACACCCCAAAAGCGCTGCAACCCGTGATTTGATGCGGGTTTGCGGTTATTGAGGAAGGACACCCGATGGGTGAAGGCGAATTCAAGTCGAATGGCATGGCGGA
>Ga0172373_10003489_pt1 | contig 22995 bp, 19 predicted proteins | sample Lak10m_2_FD_114546 | JGI IMG/M metagenome (GOLD analysis project Ga0172373, IMG submission 114546) | Freshwater microbial communities from Kabuno Bay, South-Kivu, Congo - kab_092012_10m | ecosystem: Environmental > Aquatic > Freshwater > Lake | place: Democratic Republic of the Congo...
ATAATAATTATTATATAATACTGGGGTAAAAAATAGAGGTACTGACATTGAAATTCTTACAGCTAAAATAATAGACATATCTGGTGTATTAATATAATTAAATATTTCTTCTTGACTAAGAGTATAATTACAACCAATAATATTTAATTTTTTTTTTGTTAATTTATGATGTTCATAAAATGTCATATCATCAACTTGATATTTATTTTTAAGAAAATGCTTAAAAATTAATGTTAATTTTTCAGCATTATCGATACCATTATTATTAAATAATAAATCAATATCTAATTCAGGAACTAAAATTTTAAAATTAAAATTAATAATAAAATCTTTAATGTCATTAATGGTATAGTTTAAAGAAAATAAAAATGCAGTTATTGCACCTGCTGAAGTACCAAAATATGTATTTATATTACACATTTTAATTTTATTTACTTTTTCTAAATATTCTAAAGCACCAATAAAAGCTAACCCTAAAATTCCCCCACCACTTAAACATAATGTATCATATATCATTTATATACTAATTATACCAATTTTTAAAATATTTTTCTAATATATTATAATGATCAAAGCAAATGAATTAATAAAACATCAACAAGAACGCGAATCTAGAAAATATATAACTTTTGAAAAAATATATAAAAGAGTTGAGAAAAAAATCACAATAGCTAGTTCAGGTAATTTATATTATACATGGTACATTATACCTGAATTTTTAGTAGGATTGCCTATGTATTCTGTAGATGAATGTAAAAATTATATAGAATATAATTTAAATAAAAATGGATTTGATATTGAATATTTCTATCCAAATATATTATTAATTAAATGGTTTCCAAAAAAATAAGTGTATAATTGATTATTTAGTTAAATTATTTAATAAATTAAAAAATAATAATATTGCAATACCAATTAATATTAAAATTATAATATCATTATTATTATCAATAAATTTTTTTATACTATTTAATAATTTAGGTTGAAGTAATTTTCTTAATTTATCTTGACATTTTTCACAACTTTTAAAATGGTGCATAAATTTATCACATTCTGATAAATTATCAGATTCAAAATTTTCTACAATATGTTTATCACTACGTGTATTTGACATATAATCTTTATATTGTTTGCTTATATTATGACCCCATGCATCCTCTATAGAACAATAATTTATCATATTGTTTTATATTAGATAATAATTTCTGAAATTTAAAATCTCACTATATTTATATGTTAATAATTATAATTTTAATTATGTATGCAATATTTATTAATCAATATAATTTAAATATTTATATATATAAATTATTTAATAATACTATATTTAAAATTGTTTATATGTATTCAATTTTAATAATTTATAATTATGATATATTTAAAATGAAAGAATATAACATGTTATTTATTATATTACTTTTAATTAATTACACATTAACTATGGATTATATTTATGTAATAGACAACCAAAAATTAATTAATAAAATTAAAAAACTTAATATTAGAAATAATTTTTATTAAATTTAATAAAAAATAATGTTTTGAACTTATTAAAATTTATACACGCATTTTAAAATTCATAATAAATAAACATATCAAAGATTTTCTATCTTTAATCCTATAGATGTATATTTAAAATATATTTTTTATATTTTAATTGATGGATTATCATGCAATAAGGTTTAATGTATAATATAAAAATGGATGCAATTAGAAAAAAATATAAAAGAATACATTTATTTTTATAAAAATTAAAGATTTTCTGCCTTAAGATTGCGATAAATCTTCAATTTATCGCAATTATGCATTTAATAAATGTATATAATTTGTGCGAGTAATAAGTATTTTATTTAAAAATAGATTTAATGTGCATATAAAAAATTATTAATAATTTTCATAAAAATAGGTGTATTATAATAATTTATAGATTCATTAGAAAATCTCTTATTTTATAACTAATTAATTCAACTAATATACAAAATTTTCCAGGTTCAACAAAAAATTAAAAATTTTTTGTCTTATAAATAATAAATCTTTGATTTATTATTTATCATTATTTAGATTTCAGTTATAATACACTCATTTTCATGAAAATTATTAAAAATTTCATAAAAAATATTTATCTTTGTTAAATATATGCCTATTTTATTATATTCATTTTAAAAATTTTATTTAGAACGACAGAAAATCAAAGATTTTCTGTCTTTAGATTGTGATAAATCTTCAATTTATCACAAACATGTATTTAAAAATAATATTTAATAAATTTATATAATTTTGTAAGTAATAATGATTTATTAAATAATAGGTATATTTAATGAGCATAGAAATAAATATTTATATTTGATTAATATTTTTTATGAAATTTTTAATAATTTTCATAAAAATAACATCTTTAGATAAAAAAATCGAAGATTTTTCATCGAACCCTATTATTTACAAATATCTAAAGGATTTATTCATCGTGCTAAAATAATGAAAGATATATTTTTGTGAAAATTATTAAAAAATATTTTTTTTATGCTCATTAAATATAAATATTTTTTAATAAATCATTATAACATATAAATTTATTAAATATTATATTTAAATATACGATTGTGATAAATCTTCAATTTATCACAATCTAAAGATAGGAAATTTTTAATTTTCTGTCATTCTAAATAAAATAAATATTAATCTAATGTAGGAACTATCAGCAAATTATATTTTTTTTAAATTAATTTAATTTTAATGGAAAAAAACCAATTAAAGGTAATAAATTATTTAATTTTTAAATAATGAGTATTTTATTCGTAGTTCATTTATATAATAATTACATTTATTTTAATTAGTCGACCGTCATTCCAGTAAACTCTATTATCTTTTGTTTAACTTCTTCAGTTGATAATTCAGTGACGTTAACTAAATCACTGGTAGCATCAGGTACATGATTATTATTATTTAAGATATACATTTGATAGTTTTGTGCCTTACAATTTGAGTGTAAATTTATCATATTTTTAATTATTTCATCATATATTGAATCAATTATCATAAAATTAGGTAATCGAGGATTTCCATTTTTATATTTATCTAAAAACCGCTTAATTATTCTATGTTTTATTGTATTTATATTGACAAAAACATGAACTATTATTAATTCATATTTGTTAATGTAATCTTTACTTGTTAATATTTTTATTATCCATTCCATAGATTTATTACATGTAGACTCAAATATTATATGCTCATGATTTTTTAAAGATTTACATAAATTTATATCATTAATTACATTACAATTACATTTACTTGGTTCTTCATTAAATATGATTTTACATTCTCTAAATTCTTGATTCAAATCTATACCTTTACATTGTTCTTTACAACCATCTTTACGTATATCAAAATATGAGTCTGTATATTTGTTAATTATAGACGTTAAAATATCTTTCTTATTTTCTATCATATTATCTACATCTTGTCTATCATCTTTTGTTATTTTTTCTAAATCTTTTATTATTACATCCAAATCTTGTTTATTATTTTCTTTTATCACAGCTAATTGATCTGTATATTGATTATCTTGCTCAATTAAATCATCAATTAATATTTCTTTTATATCAGATATTGAAAATTCTGATTCCATTATTTTTTTAACACTAGATTTACCACTTCCAGTAGGACCACATGTTAATATAAATTTTTTTTTTATTAATGGATTACTACTGCTAAGGGAAGATGGATCACGTACTATATCAGTTACTTCATCTGATACTACAGGTACTGGTGCAGGTACTGGAACAGGATCTGCAACAGGAACTGCAACATGATCTGCAACATGTACTGATGCAGTATCTGCAACAGGTACTGTTGCAGGATCAACATGTACTGGACCAGGAACAGAATCTGTGACAAGATCTCGTGATATTGATGTTTTATTTTCATTATCAAGATGTCCACCTATTTTATTTTTCAAGTATAAATATTTTTTTTTATATTTAATATATTTATTTAACATATTATATTAATACCTAGAAAATTATTTATCCATTTTTATAAAAATTATTAATACAATCATATTTATGAAAATTATCAAAAATACTGTTTATCCATATAAATATTATTTTTATGAAAATTATTAAAAATTTATTTTGTATATTTAAAAAATAATATTTAATAAATTTATATATTATTTGCTAATAATAATTTTTCATTTTTTATGAAATTTGTGATAACTTTCATAAAAAATGGGTATATTTATTAATAAAATAATTATTACTCACAAAAATTATTTTTAAATACACTAATTAAAATTTATAAAATAATTTATCGAAGATAAATTATTTTTATAAACCTAATTTTTCATTTAATTCTTTTATATCAACACCTAATTCATTTTCCATAAATGAATCCATTTCATTTTTAATTTCATTAATATTTCCATTGTTAGAATTATTCATTTTTTGCATAATATTCATCATTTTACTAAAATCAGGTATTTTATTATTACCTAAAATTCCGGATAATATATTTTGCATATCAGGAATATTTTGCATATCAGGAATATTTTGCATATTGGGTATATTTTCGATGCTTGATGATTTATTACCAGGAATAATACCAATTTGATCAGCCATTTTTAATATATTACCGATCTTAAAATTATTATTATTTTCTTCAATATTACCAATATTTACATTAGCAGTAGAAAAATTTTCATCAATAATTATTTTTTCTTTAACTTCTTGATTACTAAAACTTAAGTTACTTAAACTTTCTGTTAAATTAGAAAATGTTTTATCCATACCAGGAATTTTTTTCAATAATGATTCTAATAATTTATTTATTTCAATATCGCCATTATTAATTTTATTGGAATATTTGGATGATATTTTTTGGCTTATATTAATAATATGTGAGAATGGATTATCTAAATTACTAGATAACATATCATCAAATGAAATAATAATATCATCTATCATTTCATTAGTATTATCATTTATATTTTCACCTAAAACTTTATAAAGAGTTTGTCTAGCATCATCTTTATCAAATTTTAAATTTTTTTCCAAATTATTAATATTATTGATATTTTGTTCATCATCAGATTTTGATTTTTCAATAATTAAATATAGTTTATGTAATTGTAACCATATAAATCTTTTTATATCATCTGTTTGTGTATTGAGTAAATCTTTTAATGCTAATTCTAGACCAAATAAACTTTCTGATATTTGTTGCGTAGTTTCATTTTTGTGAGAAAAAACTTTTATTTTTTTATTTAAAAATAAATCAAAATTATCATTTATATTTTTATTAAAATTATAACATCTATTAAATTTATCTTGATCATCTAAATTTTTAATTTTAGATATTGATATTTCATTTGGAAATATTTTTTCTAGTTCGACTAAAAAATTATCATACTCTATAATAATATCACTCATAATATTATTATAAAATATAAATATCTTTAAATATATATTAATCATCACTATATTTATTGATTAAAAATTTAATATTTTTTTTTTTATTAGATACATCTTTATATCTGACATATAATAATACTATTATAATAATACTAATACTGATCCAGATATAATTACTTTTAAAATAATTAATAATAATATCTAAATATTTTTTATAATAATCATTATTTATTGATTTTAATTTATTTTGCATAATTTTATCACTATAATATTTAACTATTTTAGGTTCAACTAAATGAGGTTTATTATTATGAAAACTCATATTATAATATTATAGAATAATATTTATTAAAATAAATTAGAAATCATTAGATAAATCAAAAATATTATTTTTAGATTTATTTAAAACAGATGCTTTTTGATATTGCGTTGGTCTAAATTCAAAAAAGTTTGTTTTTCCTTCTACAGATATACTTTCCATAAAATCAAATGGATTTTTTGAATTAAATAATTTAGAATAATTTAATTCTACTAATAGTCTATCTGCTACGTATTTAACATATTCTGTCATTAAATCAGAATTCATACCTAATAATGAACAAGGTAAACTTTCACATATAAATTTAATTTCAATATCAACAGCTTCACTAAACATTTGATGTATTTCAGTTTCAGATAATTTATTTTCTATCATTGAATATAATAATACAGCAAAATTAGTATGCATTCCTTCATCTCTAGCAATTAATTCATTAGATGAACATAAACCAGGCATAATATTTCTCTTTTTTAACCAAAAAATAGAACAAAAACTACCTGAAAAAAATACACCTTCGACTATAGCAAATGCTATTAATCTTTTTGCAAAAGATTCATCTGATTTAATCCATTTAAAAGCCCAATTAGCTTTTTCTGCTACAAATGGAAAATCTTTTAATGAATTAAATATTTTATTTTTTTCTATAGGATCTTTAATAATATTATCTATTTGTAAAGAATATGTTTCACTATGTATAGATTCCATAGCCATTTGCCATGTATATGTTATAATTGCTTCTCTTATTTTAATATCATTTATAAATCTTTCACCTAAATTAATATTAACAATTGTATCTGAAGATGAGAAAAAAGCTAAAATCATTTTAATAAAATGTTGTTCATTTTTATTCAATTTTTGAAAATCTTCATAATCTTTAGAAAAATCTATTTCTTCAGCTGTCCAAAATGCAGCTTGTTGTTTTTTATAAGAGTTCCATATGGCATTATTTTGAATAGGATATACAGTGTACCTATTATTTTCTTCATTTAAAAGATATTCTTGATTTGACATTACTAATAATATCTATAATTATTACGATATTTTTATATCAATTTTTTTAATAAAAAAATTGATATAAAAATTAATTATTACATAATATTACGTATATAATGTCGTTTGTAACTAAAAGAAATGGAATAAAAGAATCCATTCATTTTGATAAAATAACTGAAAGAATAAAGAAATTAATTAATCCAATTGAACTAGAAAATTATACCAATATAGATGAAAGTTTATATTTAGATCCAATATTAGTGGCTCAAAAAGTAGTAAGTAATATATATTCTGGTATAACAACAGAAGAATTAGATATTCAATCAGCAGAAATTTGTGTAAATTTATCAACTACTAATCCTTTATATTCATACTTGGGCGGTAGAATATTAATTTCTAATTTACATAAAAAAACATTATCTTCATTTTCTGATAAAATAAATATATTACCTATTATTAATAATGAATGGTCAGATTATGTTAGAAAAAATTCTGATATATTTGATAAAATGATTGATTATAATCGTGATTATTTATGTGATTATTTCGGATTTAAAACTTTAGAAAAAGCATATTTATTAAAATTAAATGATGTAATTATAGAACGTCCCCAAGATATGATTATGAGAACTGCTATTACATTACAATTTGGAAATCTTGAAATGATTAAAAAAACATATGATTATATATCATTAGGTTACTATATTCATGCAACACCTACCTTATTTAATTCAGGTACTAAAAATATGCAATTATCTAGTTGTTTTCTTGATTGTACTGAGGTTATTACTATAAATAATGGAATTAAAAAAATTAAAGATGTTGCAATTGATGATATAATTATAACACATACAGGTAGAGTTAGTTATGTTAAACAAATTCATAAAAATTTATTAAATGATAGAAAAATAATGTTATTAAATGTTTATAATTCTAAACCTATATTTGTTACTGAAAATCATAGATTTTGGGCTATTACATCTATAAATAATAACCCTGAATGGGTTCCTATTAATAAATTAACACAATATCATTATATAGCATTACCTTCATATCAAGGTCATATAAATAAAGATAAAATAAATATTAATTCGATTATAAACATTTTTAATATAGTGCCTTCAAATTTAATGGAATTAATTAAAAATTATATTTATAAAAATAATATAAATAATTATTATATTAATTATTTAGATATCAAAAATAAACAATCTATAGGAAATATAACTAAAATTGAGAATATCATATATCAAAATATATATAATAGACGTATTATTTATTCAAAATTATATATAGATGATAATATTGCTCAACTATTTGGTATTTATTTTGAAACATTTATAAACTTTAATTTAGGAATTATATTTAGAATTCCTAAAAAGGTATCAAATATAATTGAAAAAATAATTAATATTATTTATAATTATTTCAATCTAATTCCAATAATTTATGATAATTTTAATACTTTAGATTTAATATGTTTTTCTCCAACAATAAATAAATTATTTGCTTATTATTTTGATAATGATTGTATACATTTATTTGAAAGAATGATGTTATGGAATAATAATTTAATTGATAATTTTATTATTGGCCTAAAATCTACTAATAATTCTAATTATAGAAAAAATGAAAAAATAAATAATATTTTATATCATATCTTGAGAAATCATGGTATAAATTATCCTTTTAATAATCATAATAAATTTTGTTTTTCATGGATTAAAAAGATATTTAATATTATACCAAATACTAAAATTATAAATAATGTAACTTATTTAAGAGTTATTAATATTTCACTTACATCCTTTAAACCTGAATATGTTTATACTTTGGGTATTGATGATGATCATTCATATAGTGTAGAAGGTTTAGTATGTGAAAATTGTTTTTTATTAGGAACAAATGATGATTTACATGATATAGCAAAAACTTGGAATTCTTGTGCTCAAATTTCTAAATGGGCTGGCGGTATAGGTCTTCATGTATCTAATATTAGAGGAAACAATAGTATTATTAAAGGAACAGGCGGTAAATCAAATGGTCTTGTACCATTTTTAAAAGTATTTAATGAAATCGCAAGATGGATTGATCAAGGCGGCAAAAGACCTGGTTCTATTGCCATATATTTGGAACCTCATCATCCTGATATTTTAGATTTTTTAGAATTAAGAAAAAATTTTGGTGCTGAAACTGAACGCGCCAGAGATTTATTTTTAGCGTTATGGATTTCTGATCTATTTATGAAACAAGTCGAAAATGATAGTGATTGGTATTTATTAAGTAGTGATGATTGCCCTAATCTAACTGATGTATATGGTGACGAATATGAAAAATTATATTGGAAGTATGTTAAAGAAAATAAATATAGAAAAGTCATACCAGCTAGAAAAATATGGATGACTATTCTAGAATCACAAATAGAAACAGGTATGCCATATATGTCATATAAAGATTCAATAAATAAAAAAAGTAATCAAAAAAATATTGGAACTATTAAATCTTCTAATTTATGTGTACATGAGAATACAAAAATTTTGACTGATAATGGATATCATTCTATTTTATCTTTGAAAGATAAAAGAGTAAATATATGGAATGGTACTGAATGGTCAAATGTTATTATTAAACAAACGGGAATTAATAAAAATTTAATAAGAATAAATTTATCAAATGGTTCATATTTAGACTGTACACCCGAACATAAATTTTATATTAAATATAATAATAGTGAAATAAAAATAGATGCATCAAAATTAAAAGTAGGGGATAATTTAATTAATTTTGATCTTCCTGAACCTATAGAATATAAAAATATAATTAACTTAAAATATGCATATACTCATGGTTGTTATTGTATTTTTGGTATATTGTATCATGATTATTCTAAAAATAAAAAATATCCTAAAATATATTTACCTAATAATAAAAAAGACTTGTTAAAATATATAAATTATATCGATTATAAGAAAAATGATAAATTAAATAGAATAGAAATTATATTACCTAAAGATTTTAATTCTAGTTTTATGATACCTAGAGATACATCCATTAATGATAGATTAAGATGGTTTGAAGGTTATTATGATTGTGGTAATTTATGTTCATCAGATAAAGAATTTTTATTAGAAATTAGATTGATGTTACATACATTAAGTGTAGATTCTATTATTCATACGTATAAAAATAATAAAAGGAAAAATCAAAATTATTATCAATTAGAAATTATAGATATGCATAAATTAATCAAGATTGGTTTTAAACCAAAAATATCAGAAATTCAAGATTATACACAAACAATAGTTAACATAAAAGTAGAATCTATTGAAAAATCATTTCAAAATGTAAATACATACTGTTTTACAGATCCTCTTAAAAATAAAGGAATGTTTAATGGAATTTTATGTAGTAATTGTAATGAAATTGTTCAATATTCTGATGATAAAGAATATGGTACTTGTAATCTAGCATCCATATCATTACGATCATTTATCAAACCATTTACTAATGATAGTAATAATAAATGGATAATATATTCAAAACCTAAATGTAAATATTGTGAATATGCAAAAAAATATATGCAACATTTTAATATAATATATACTGAAATAAATTATAATGAAGTATCTCATACAGAATTATTAAAAATATTAAATACTACTAGAATTACTTATCCTCAAATATTTATTAATAATACTGTAATTGGAGGATGGACTGAATTATTCAATTATATTGCTGGTACATTTGATTATGATAAATTATATGACTCGGCTTATATAGCAACAACTAATCTTAATCAAGTAATAGATATTAATTATTATCCAGTATTTGAAACAAAATTTTCAAATATGAGACATAGACCAATTGGATTAGGAATTCAAGGGTTAGCTGATGTGCTTGTTCTAATGAAAATCCCATTTGAATCAGAAGATGCAATATCATTTAATGCTAAAATGATGGAAACAATATATTTAGCTGCAATGACAGCATCAAATGATATGGCTATAAATAGATATAGTGGTATGAAAAAATTAATAGAATTTAAGAATAATAATTCTATAATTTTTCCAGAATTTTATGAAAATACTTTTACAATAAAAGATGATACTATAAATATATTATATCATAATTTAAAACCTAATATTTATGAATTAAATAAAAATATAAATAGTACGACCTTAGGAAGTTATTCTACATTTGAAGGTTCGCCATATTCTCAAGGAGTATTTCAATTTAATATGTGGAATAAAGAACCATTATATAAAGATAAATGGAATGAATTAAGAGAAAAAGTCATTAAATATGGAACTCGAAATAGTTTATTAACAGCATTGATGCCGACAGCATCAACAAGTCAAATATTAGGTAATAATGAATGTTTTGAATTTTTTACTAATAATATATATACAAGAAAAACTCATGCAGGTGATTTTATAATTGTAAATAAATATTTAGTAAATGACTTGATAGCTATTGATTTGTGGTCTGAAACTCTGAAAAATAAAATAATAGCAAATAATGGATCTATACAACCAATAATTGATATTCCTCTTAATATTAAAAATTTATATAAAACCATATGGGAAATAAAACAATTATGGGTTTTAAAATCTGCATTAGCAAGATCACCATTTATTGATCAAACACAATCAATGAATATATTTATGGACGAACCAGATTATAAAAGATTAACTTCAATTCATTTTTGGGGATGGAAAAATGGTTTAAAAACAGGTATGTATTATTTAAGAACGAAACCTGCAATGGATGCTATTAAATTTACTATTGATCCAAATTTATTGAAAAATACTTGTGAAAATTGTTCTGCATAAAACACTTTAAAAAATTGAAATATATATTATATATATAATAAGTAATTAGTTTAATGGCTACACATCAAAAAAAACATATTCAGAATAGACAATCAAAATTTAATGAATTTATATTGAAATCTGAGAAAGATGGTGAAGATTATGCAATTATAAATAAAGCAGTAGGATCAGATGCTAGATTTGAGGTAACAATAATTTCTTCAGGACTGATAACAGTAGCCAAAGCAAGAGGCATTTTAATAAAAGGTCCTAGGAAAAGAAAATTAGATAATGGATCAGTAGTTTTAATTCAAAAAGATAATACATTTACTGCAGAAGATAAATATTATATAATTCATAAATATGATGATAAAGATGTTAAACGTCTTGAATCAACTGGTGAAATTAAAGTAAATACAATCAATGATAATGATTCAAATTATTCATTTGATGAGAATAATATTGATGATATTTAATTATTAAATTTATTTATAAAATATTGTAATAATTTAATATTATTATTAAAAGAATAATAAGAATTGGTAACAGTTTTATCTATTTGTATATCTTTCATATATTTTATAATTTTTTTATAAATTTGATAGGAATAATTTCTTATATATTCTTTAAATGATATATTTAAACTATTTAATTTATTAATTAGTTTAATTACTAAAATTTTTGAATTTATATTAGGATTTATTAATTTACTTTCGACATACCATAAACACCAAGCTAAACAATATCCACCAATATCTCCTTTTTTCATATTTAATTTATTTTCTTCATTAGATATTGTTTGAAATCCTGCAGATGGTAAATATTCTGAAGGTTTAATATAAGTAAATTCTGTATTCCATGTTAATTCTTCTTCAAGAATATCATCAATATTTTTATAAGGATAATTACCATAAGGTTCAAATCTTTCTATTGTTTTATTAATAAAATCATAAATTAAAACATTAGCATGACTAACATAATCATCACTTATACAAATAAAAATAATTCCATATTTAAATTTATCACTAGATATACTATTTATCAAATTATTTAAATAAGGATGAATAAAATAGTCATTTTCAGAATTATATGTTATAATCCAAGGAAATTCATTAATACTTAATAATATATTATTATAATCAAATATATTATTATTATAGTCAACATCTTGTAATTGTATAGATTTAATATTTGGAATATAAAGTTCGTTATATTTATTATCTAAATGTAAACAATATAAACATAAATCAGTAAATTTTGCGTCAAATAATGATGTATATCTATATTTATAATTTTTAAAATTAATATCATTATCTACAGTATATTCAGACATTTTAAGATATAGTTCTAACCATCTTAAATCTAATAATTTTTTTTTTTTAATTTTTTCACGAATATTCGATAATATAGATATTTTATTATTTATGATAACAGATGAATATATATCATAATTTAATTCAGTTAATAATTCTAAAGGTGATAATTTATGAATATTATTTTGATTCCACATTTCATTCGTAGCTTTATTAAATATATTTATATCAATATTTCTATTTATATTGATATTATTTATAAATTCATTACTTTTATTAACGTCATTATATATATTTGATATTGATCTATTTGTTCTTATATATAATATAATATGTAATATATTATTTAGATTATCATCATGAAAATCAAATGTTAAAATTTTTTTTTCTAATAATATTTTACTATAAAGTTCTTTATTATTAAATATATCTACTATTACAGAAATTTTAAATGGTGTATTTTGTGTAATATATGTAGAATAATCATAATCAATATTTCTTTTTAATAAATAATCAAATATTTCATAATTGTTATTTCTAATTGTCGATAATAATAAACCAACACCTTTAGAAGATTTTAAATTAATTTCATTATCTGTAAAATAATTTAATAATTTAATAATATATTTATTTTTTAATTTTTTATTATCAAATAAATATAATAAATATTGTTCTCGGTGTAATTTTAATTTATAATTTTTTAAAAATCTAATTAAATTTTTAAATTTTGTATTTGTTAATATTTTTTTTAATAATATATCTGAATTATGTGATGCATCTAATAATAATTTATCCCAATCTAAATTAGGATATTTATCTAATATTGTTATTATATATTTAGGGTCTAAATAATATGTAAATAAATTATTATTTATATTAGTATTATAAATATATTCAGGATAATTATTTATTAGATATAATAAAATATCTATATTATTATATTTAGCCGCTAAAAAGAATCCATTTAATCTATCATTATTTTCTATATGAATTGGAAAACGTTTCAATTTTAATGCATTTAAATTATTAAATTCTATTAAATAATGAAATAAATAGTTGTTTTTATATATTGGTTTATCTAATGAATATTTATTAATATCATTAATATTTTTAATATTTATAATATTTTTGATATCCATAAATTTAATTAGATATTTTATTTAATATTTAAAAAATTGATATTAGTAATTATTATTATATAGTATCGTTATGGCAATGAATTTGAAATTATGTAGATATTCAAATATTGGCAATACCTGTTATATTAACTCTATATTACATATATTACAAAATATATCATTATTCACAAATTATATATTAAATATTGAACATATATTAAAAAAGAAATATATAATAGAAAATGATGAATTTTTAAATAAAATAATTATATATCAATTATATGGTTTATTAAAATTAAGTTTAACTAATAATAATAGAAAAATAAAACCATATGGTTTCAAATTAGCAATATCAAATAAAGATGATAGATGGGCAGAACCTGACCATCATGATTCTAGTGAATTTTTTAATTTTTTAATAAATATTATACAAGAAGATATTGCATTAAAAAATATTAAAATATATAATTTAAATGTAACAAATAATATTTCTAATAATTCATATGAAAATATTATTAATTTATTAGGATATGATCAATGGTTTAAATCAAATGAGTATTCAGAATTAACACCAATGTTTAATAATCAAATATGTAACAATATAAAATGCGGTTTTTGTGGAAATATAAATATAAAATATGAATTAATTATTACATTAGATGTAGCAATACCAGAAACATCTAATAATGAAATATCTATTTATGATTGTTTAGATTACTATTTTACAAATCAAATTGAAGGAACATCAACATGTGATTTTTGTGGTATGAGATGTAAAAAAGATAATATAATGAATTTATGGAAATCATCTGATATTTTAGTAATAACTATCAAATGTTTTAATAATAATCTTGAAAAAAAAATTAAAAATATAAATTATCCAATTAATAATTTTGATATTTCTAAATATATTAATAAATCAAGTCCATTTAATAATAATAATATATATGATTTAATAGGAATTAATATTCATCTATCTTTACTTAAAAATAATATAAATATTGGTCATTATATTTCATATATTAAAAATTTTAATAATAATAAATGGTATTTATATAATGATGATTCTGAACCAGTAGAATTATCAGAAGATAATTTGATTACTAATAACGCATATATGCTTTTTTATCATAGAAAAATTAGTTAATCATTATAATAGAATAATTTCTTATATAATATCTTTTATATTTAAAAATATCAAATTCTGTAAAATTATAATTATTTGGTAATTTAAAATAAATTTTTGCATTATTAATATTACGTATATGTTTAACTAAATCAGATAATTTATAATTATCTATCATAAAACTTAATTTATTATTATTTTTATAATTTATACCTCCCCAAGGAGGATCAAAAAAATAAACATCATAATCATTATTAAGGTAATTAATACAAGTATCATTTATTAACTCTACATTTGTATTATTACAATATATTTCTACATTTTGTTTTAATAATTCAAATCTATCTAAATTTATTTCTACACTTACTACATTTTTAAAATATTTAGCAAATCCTATAGTATTTCCTCCAATACCAGCCATTGCATCAAATATTTTATAATTATTTACACTTTTTGAAATTATTGATGTTATTAAATCTGCATCATTTGGTAATGATATTGACCATAAACTTTCATCATCATAAACCATTTTTTTATATTCTGAATTAAGTAAAAATGATAAATATTTATTAATAATCATTATATGTATTTAATATTTCTATCTTTAAAATATTATAAATTATTTCCATTTATATATAATATATATGAATGAAAAAATAATCCAAGAATTTGAAAAACTAATACATTTTTTAACAGAAGAATATGATAAAGTTAAAACAAAGAAAGAACAAATAGCTGATTATTATAGATTAAAACAATTAAAAAATGCATTATATGTTATAAAAAAATATCCATATGAATTTACATTAGATACTTTTACAAAAGATTTTAAATTACCTGGTATTGGAAGCGGTACAATTAAAAGAATAAAAGAAATTATTATAAAAGGTAAACTGTCTGAAATAAAAAATTATAGATATATATCAGCAAAAAAGGATAAAATAATAGAAGAATTAGAAACTATAGTAGGTGTCGGTAGATCAATAGCTTTAGATTTATATAATAAAGGTGTTAAATCTGTCAAAGATCAAAAAAAAAAATTAAAAATAATGAAATTAAAGTATCAGAAAAAGTATTATTAGGTATTAAATATTATGGTAAATTTTTTGATAATATTCCGCGTATTGAAACTGATGAAATTAAAAATATTATTTATAATGTTATTAATAATTTAAATAAAAAATATAAATATGATGATAAAAATAAATTAATTTTTGAAATTTGTGGTTCTTATCGTAGAAATAAAAGTGTATCGGGTGATATTGATATATTAATAAGTAAATATGGATCAAAAGAAAACGAAATTGATAATTATTTACAAATAATTATTAATATTTTAAAAAATCCTATTAATGAAAATGATAATAAAAAATTAATAATAGATGATATGACTGACAAAAATTATAAAACAAAATATATGGGATTTCTTAAATATAAAAATAATCCAATTAGAAGAATCGATATTAGATTTGTAACTTTCGACTCATATTATCCAGCATTATTATATTTTACAGGATCTGCTGAACATAATAAAAAATTAAGAAGAATTGCAAAATCTAAAGGATATAAATTATCTGAATACGGTTTAGTAAATATTAAAAATAATGAAAAAATAATGATAAATTCCGAAAAAGAAATATTCGATTTTTTAGAACTTGAATATGTTGAACCTAAAAATAGAATTTAATTTAAAATATTTAAATTAAATTATCTTATATTATATATATAATGCATTATTCGATATCTGGCACTTTTATTAAATATGAAAAAAATATTATAGAACATTTGGATACTAATATTGGACAGGAAACAAATATAACTGATATACCAATTACAACACCGAATAATACGGGTCAAACAATGACAAACCCAATAATTCCTAATGTAACTGAAATACCAACTAATAATCCAACTAATCCTAACAGAGTTCAAGATTATAGATATATTAATAATAATATGTTATTTTCAGGTAATGAAATAAGAACTGATAATACTGATTTAAATACATGTCTAGATACATGTTTCGATGATAATAATTGCGCAGGTGTATCATATTCAAATAATAAATGTGTGTTAAAAAATAAAATGGTTGAAGATGGAATAATAGAAAATAGAACAAAAAGTTATATAAAAAAATATAATAATTATACTAATAAAAATTATCCAAATAATAATTTGCAAAATAAACCATTTAATTTAAATGATATTGAATGTATGAATTTATGTGATGCAATTAGTGAATGTGAAGGTGTTACATATATTAAAGATGGCGTAAATAATAAGTGTTATTTAAAAAATAATTCAATAGATCCTTCAAAATTAACTTCACTTAATAATGCTGTTACATTAAAAAAATTACAAACTTATACACAACCAATGAATATGGATAATAATAGTTTTAGAGGACAAATTTTATCTAATACAAAAGAAGATAATATTATCAAATGTGTTAATAAATGTTCTAATAATATTAATTGCTTAGGCGCATCTTATGATAATAATAAAGACTGTGTATTATACAAATCCATAATAAATAAAATTAAAAATAATAAATCTAATTATAATTCATTTGTAAAAAAATTAGATTTAAAAGTGAACAGTAAAGATTTAAATGATATGTTATCTAATAATGATTATAAATTAATTTTAAAATATTTTAATATTTTTATATCCAATTTAATATATATAATTCCTAATGGACCAAAAAATTATATAGAGCATGATATTTTTATTAGAAATTTATTTGATTTTTATAATAATAAATTTTCTCAAGATGATAAAAAAATTATAATAGATACAATGAAAAAATTAGACCAAATAACAAATATAGATTTATTAATTAAAAATATTGTATTATTAATGGTATCGCCATATACTATTATTTCTTCAGACTTTTCTATTAATAGTATGAATTCATTATATTTTACATCATTATCTAAATCTATAGTTGATATTATAAATTCTATAAAAAATATAATACCAAATAAGAATTTGTATAATAATATAATTTATGTATTTTTATTATTTTATAAAATATTAAATTATAATAATAGAAATATTCCAATAAATATGTAATCAATGTTTCGCCGAGAAATAAATCGAAGATTTATTTCTCGTTGTTTCAATTAAGTATTAATAATCATTTTTAAACTAATTATTTAGATAAATAAAAAATATTCATAATTTTTCATTTATTATGAAATTTTTAATAATTTTCATAATAAATAGGTGTATTTGATGAAATAATTTATATATTTTTTAATTAATTTATCATCAACAATTATTATATCAGACAACATTAACAACACCTTAAATAAACTTTATAAAATGAATATGGTAAAATACGCATAAAAAAAGAATATGAATATTCTTTTTTATTTTTTATGAAATTTTTGATATTTTTCATAAAAATAATTAAGTATTGTGATTTATTGAAACAATTAAAATTTATAAAAATATTATTAATGTTTTAATTTAAAATATTTTTGTTTATATTTTAAATATTTGTCATATAATATTGATGATTCATATATTATATTAATTTTATTAAATATATCTGTAAAAATATTAATATTAGTACCACCTTCTAATATAGGAACTTTTAATTCATTTGGAATTTCATAATTAATAAATTTTTTTGAACCAATAATATCTTTTACAATTTCTTTAATGCTTTCTGGTCTAATATCTAATTCAGGATCTGTATCTAATACAAATATTGCGAATTTATCCCATTCGTCTATAGATGCTAATTCTTTGGCAATATTGTTAAATTTTCTATATATGTCAGAGGTGATAGTGTATGTATAACTATTGTTTTGAACCCACTCGCCAGGTATATTATAACCTTTATATAAGAGAGCTTTCCATATTAGCATACACATTATGAGTTTCTTATCTACCGGAGAGAATAAATCTAAACTATTCTCAGTACGCGCTATAGTTTTAGAATTGAAACTTAATATTAGATATTCTAAGTTATACTTAATTTTTCCATTATTAGTAACATCTACATTTTTTGCCCAGTTATCGATTTTACCCTTTGCATAGGCACTAATTTCTAACTTTGCACTATATTTATTTCCTTGAATGGTTTCAAAAACATTTTTTATATCATTAGGCGTTCTTAATATTCCTATATTAACATTAGGTGGTCTTACATCATAAAAACCAGAATAATAATCACCAGAATGACATTGTAAAATGTCTTTACCATAAAGATATGAATTTTGAAAAGATTCAATAGGTGAATTAAAAACTGTATGACTACAATTTATATTTAATGTATTCAGATTATAATAAGTTAAATCTAAATTATGTAAATCTAATATACTCATAATTTTTTCTTTAAAATATAATTTATTCATTAATGATGTAAATAATAATTTATTATCTTTATTATTAAAAATAGTATTAACTATTTGATATTTAGAAGGATAAATACTAATTAATAAATTTAAAATATTAAATTCTTCATTATTTGCTGCCATATGGTCATAAAGATTAGATTTTTTTATGTTTCGGATATTTTCAATTTCATTAATTAAATTAAATAAAGTAAAATATTCTGATAGTTTATCATATACATAATTAAATAATAACGCAGTAGTTTTACCAAGTACAGTACCTAAATTTTGTCTAATTAATTCTTCATCTATTGTTCCATCACTATTTAATATTATATGTCTATTATCATATAAATTTGCTTGCTGTGAAAATCTATAATTTAAATATATTGATTTTGATAAAAAATGAGGCATATTGAAAAAGAAATCAAATATATATTCTTCTATACCATATTCATAATCTTTCAATATATTTTTTCCATAAAGTTGATAAGGTCTATGATTTTTTAATATCAATTTATTTCCATTTATCATAAATGCTAATCCTATAGATTGGAAGTATATTTCATTATTAATCCAGTAATTTGTATTATTAGAATTTATCATTTGTATATGTCCTGCTATTACTGATTTTGATTCTATTTTATCCAAATATTTATGTTTAACTAAATTATGCCAACACTTAGTATATCCCAATTCATTTAGTGGTAATAAATAAATTTCAGTTGTTTCATTAACTAATTGATGGAATGATTTTATCCATTCATTATCATTATACCCAATACAATTAGTATGTGAATCTCTAAATATTAAATGTTTAGGTCTTTGTATAGTCTTATCTACATATTGATAGTTTACTTGACGCATAGAAATAAATCTTATCACTTGTCCTAAATAACCATTTGTTATATGACCTTCACGATGCGTTCCATAATTTTCAATAAATGGACCTTTAAATTTGTAAACAAAAAAATCTCCTGTTCGATCAGTTATATTATTATTATAAAATCTACAAGCAATATCATATACACTTAAAAATCTTTCTAATGCATTATTATATTGTTCATTTTCTATATTTTTTAAATATAACATAAAATTTTTTAAATGTGTATGTGCATTTTTAACGTCATCATTACTCTCATAATCATTATAATTTAATTCATTAATCAAGGATAAATTAAATAATTTTTTATCATCTTCAATTGATTCTAAATAATCAAGTAAATATTTATCAAAATATATTCTATAATTACTATGGTATTGATAATATGTAAATAATGCACAATGTGTAATCTGATTAATAAAATATTTTTTATACCATTCATGATTAATATTTAGTTCTTCTTTTTTATCATTTGGTATAAATAAACTCATTGATAAAGTTGGTTTATCATTACTTCTCGGCGGCTGAAAATTAAAAGTACTAATAGAATAACGATATAATTCAAAATATTGTTTGTCATTTGGACAGATATCTATTCTCAGCCCTCTTGAATCATCATTTAAAGCTTCTGATATGTAGTGTTGCTTATGAAAAATATTACCATGTGCACAATCTTTGTCTAAATCATATGAAGAACCATCACCTAACCTTTCTATAATAGTATTTAATGTATCAAGTCTGTCCTCATCTCTATCTGGGAAAACAATGTTAGTAAGTAGTATTAATTTTTCATGACCAAAATTAGTATCTGATTTTTCTTTTATTATGATTGATACAGGTGGTTTTTCTCGTACTATATTATCTGATTTTAATTCTAATGGCTTTGGCGGTTTTAAGTCCAATTTTGGTGAATATAATATATCATATATTTTTAATAATTCTGAATATGCATGAAACAAATATAATGAATTATTATATAATATTTTTTTATCATGATAATATTTAGATGGATTTATTAACATTTTAACAAATTCATTACTTCTTATATCTAATTTAGGAAATTTATTTGATAATATATTTATCATATAAAAATTTATACTATTTCTGTGTTTTATATCAAATTTATTATAAAGTTTCATAATATTTTGTTTAAAGATATCCATAATATTAATTAATTTATTATAATCTTTAATCATACTTTCAGGTTTTGTCAGTAAATCTAAAAATATTTGTATATGGTTCATTATATATATATATATATATATATATATATATATATAATTTTTCTGGATATATATTTTTTTTAAATTTATTTATTTTTGATATAATGATATTTTTCCCATTCATTTTCAGGCAAGTATAAACATTTAGTTCTGAGTTCTGTTTCCATGTGACTAATTACATAACTTAAAGTATTAATAGTTTTTAATATTTCTTTATTATGAGGAATAGTAATACCATCAGTATTTATATTATTTATATAATCTAATAATAATTTAATATCTAATGAAACCATATTATGAACATAATGATCTTGATAACATATCTTTTTTGATGTAAAATTATAATTAAAATTACAATTTTCTTGATATGTACAAAATTTATATGAACATCTAGTTAAATTATTATTATTATTTTTATTATAAATTATTTCTTTTTGATTTAATCTTATTCTAAGTGTATCACTAAGTTCTAATAATAAATTTAAACAAGGTATATAAAAATCTAGATTTATAATTTTATTTTGAAGAGTATATCTAGTTAAAATTTTAATAATTTCTAATTCTTTTTGTAATATTATTAAACTTTGTTCATTAGTAATTGATTTAATAAAACTATCAATATTATTAGCCATATCTTTGTATTCATTCATTTTTATATTATAATTATCTTCCAAATCTATGATTTTTTGTTCTGTATGATTTTTAATATTATCATTATTTAATTTGTCAATATGATGTTGTATATTCGCTTTTAATTCAATATTATTATTGATTATATTATATTTAGAAAACCATATTAAATTACTCATTTATATATCAAAATATAAATCTCTTTATATAAAGATTTTATCTAATATTATAATATATATATGATAAAACAATATGTGAGACCTACTAAAACTCACCAAGAATTATTATCAAAACAAGATATTAAAAATAAATTAAAAGATTATAAGCAAGTATCAAATATTATGAATGTTCCTATAGGAACACATATTAGATATTTTACTACTAAAAATAAAGAAAAATTATTTAGATTAGGAGGTTTATTAACAAAAATAGATCCTCAAGGTAGATTTATAACCTTATCAAATGGACAATTATCTTGGTCTGTACAAATAGCAGGTTCTATATTTTTTGAAAAACTATCAGAAGAAGAAGTTAAAGAAGAAATAAAAAAAGAAGTTACTCAAGAACTTTTATCTGAAGAAAAAAATAAGACAACTGAAATAGAACAATTACAAAAAGAAATAAATAAATTAAAAAAAATAGCTGATAATTATCATGAATTAGAAAAAAAATATAAAAATATTTTTAAAAAAAATGAAATATTGACAGATCAACTATCTAAAATTAAGGAAGAAATAAAAAAAAAAAAAAAAAAAAAAAAATAAAAAAAAAAAAAAAAAAAAAAAAAAAAAAAAAAAAAAAAAAAAATAAAAAAAAAAAAAA
>Ga0172373_10003492_pt1 | contig 22978 bp, 23 predicted proteins | sample Lak10m_2_FD_114546 | JGI IMG/M metagenome (GOLD analysis project Ga0172373, IMG submission 114546) | Freshwater microbial communities from Kabuno Bay, South-Kivu, Congo - kab_092012_10m | ecosystem: Environmental > Aquatic > Freshwater > Lake | place: Democratic Republic of the Congo...
CGCCTTCGTGCCCGGGGCATCCAAGCCAAGGAATATGGGCCGGAAACCGCATAAGCATATGGCCTACAAGGCCTGCGCATAGCCGGTCAGGTCCTTAAGTTGAGAGGATTGACTCCATTCCCCCCTGTCATTTCGCCATTGCTTCGATCCCAATGCAGCATAGCCCTTAGCTTGCTCGAATGTGATCCTAAACCCTAGTTCTTGATACTGGCTGCCAGTGAACCCCGCTTGCTGGCCCTCCCAGGCACCAAGCAACTTGTCGGCATACTCAACCGCAACAGCCGGCTGTCCAACCATTAACAATAAGGCACTGATTAATATGATTGTTTTCTTCATGGATTGCCTACACAGTTAGATGAATTTTCAAGGTATACGGCTGGGTGGTTTCCAGCCAGCGGGGTATTCCCCCAGGATTAGGTTGACGAACTGGATGGCTCTTGTCGATTAGCGCGACAAGATTGACCCTCCTTAGAAATTACGCCGTAGATCCATCCCGGCATACAGACTGGCGACCTGCTCTCCATACCCATTGAATGGCAGCGTGGGGCGCTTCAGAAAGTCGCCGATACGCCGCTCCTTGGCCTGACTCCAACGGGGATGGTCAACCTCAGGATTGACGTTGGCATAAAAACCATACTCTTCAGGACCGGCTTCCATCCAGGAAGTCACCGGCATCTTTTCCACCAGACGAATCCGGACTATGGACTTGGCACTCTTGAAGCCGTACTTCCACGGCACAACGATGCGCACCGGCGCCCCGCTTTGATTGGGCAAGACATCGCCGTAAAGCCCGACGGTCAGCAGCGTCAACTGATTCATAGCCTCGTCAATGCGCAGGCCCTCGCGGTAAGGCCAGTTCAGCACATTCCTCTTCTGCCCGGGCATCTGCTCCGGGTCTTTCAGTGTTTCGAATTCAACATACTTCGCATTACCCCGTGGCTCTACCTGCTTCAGCAACGCACCCAAGGGAAAACCGATCCAGGGAATCACCATCGACCACGCCTCCACGCAGCGTAACCGGTAGATACGTTCCTCCAGGGGAGCCAGCTTGAGCATCTCCTCGATATCGAAGGTGCGCGGTTTGTTGACTTCACCTTCGACCGTTACCGTCCAGGGGCGCGTCTTCAGCGAACCGGCATTTTCCGCCGGATCCTCCTTGCTGGTACCGAACTCATAAAAGTTATTGTAAGAGATCACCTTGTCCCGGGAGGTCGGCTTGTCCTCCGGTCGAAAGTCAGGGTTAGCCCTGGCCTCCAATGCAGCCCGGACTCCGAAAGGCGTCAGGGCCAGGCCAGCCGCGGCCGTCACCACCAGCGAGTGGTGCAGAAACTCCCGTCGGCTCTCCCAAACCGATCGGGGGGTTACCTCATGCTCAGACAAATCAGGGCGGTAGCGCATATCAACCTCTCTCAATACTGGGACATCCCCAAAATAACTGGACGAAAGCCATCGACCATCATGACCGGGCTTTCGTCACCCTCTGATTCTCCCCGGATTGCCGAGCGTAAAAAGCACGAACTGCCAGAGAAATCGTCAACAGAACCGCAAAAATTACCGGCTGGCTGATGTCCTTTTTCACCAGCCACCAGAAGTGAGCCACTCCCGCCGCCGTAATCAGGTAGACCAGTCGATGCAGCTTACGCCACCGCTTCCCACCCAGGCGTTTCAGCATGGCGTCGGTGGATGTCACCGCCAAGGGTGTCATCAGCACCAGGGCACTGAACCCCACCGTGATATAGGGTCGCTTGCTGATGTCCTTGACGATGTTGGCCCAGTCAAAGAACTGATCCAGCACCAGATAGGTGCTGAAATGGAGCACACCATAAAAAAAGGCGAACAACCCCAACATTCGTCGGAAGCGACCCAGCCAGACACGCTGGGTGAGCTGCCTCAGCGGCGTCACGGCCATGGTCATGGTCAGGAACGCCAGGGTCCAGAACCCCGTGTTCCTGAGGATCTTCTCGATGGGGTTGGCGCCGAGATCATCCTGATAGCCAAGAACCATCAATTTCGCCAAAGGCCAGAGGGCCAGCAGGAAGATCACCCCCTTCAGGCGAGTAATTGCGGGCTCACTCAGCCGCTTCAAATAATCCGACATCACAGCATGCCTCTTCTTCCAAAATTTGCAGGACAGCGATCAAATATGTGTGAGATGACCCTTGGGCACCCAAAACACCAACGTTAACAGGGAGATGCCCGCGGCGGTCAGAAGCCAGTAGGCCGGCGCTACAGGATCATTGGTCACCTGAATCAGCCAGGCAGCGATCAGGGGCGTGGTGCCCCCAAACAGCCCCATTGAGGTGTTATAGGCAAAACCCAGTCCGGTGCATCGTACCGGCGCGGGGATGAGTGAGGCATTCAGGACCAGGATGCCCCCGGTCCCCATGGCCACCAAGGCCGCAAACACAAGCTCTGCCGTCAGGATCAGCGAGGGTTGATCGGAGTGGATCAACTGAAACAGCGGGTAAGCCAGCAACACGAGAAGCATATTGGCCAGCGTCAGGATGCCACGACTCCCGAACCGGTCCGACAACCAGGCCACGATCGGCAACAGCACCAGCAACATCAGCATGGATATCGTATTCAACTCCAGCGCCACCGACTCTGTCAGGTGGTCCACATTGCGGATGTAACTCACCGCATAAATGAAGACCGTATAGAACGCAACACCGGTACCCACATTGAGCAAAGCCACCCGCAGGATCGAGCCGCGATGCCGGGTAAAGACCTCTTTGACAGGGCTCTCCGAACGAATCGGGGGCAAGTCCACATGCAGCCCATGGCGGACCAACCAGGCCAGGAGCGCGAGCAATCCGCCAATAGCAAAAGGAACACGCCAGCCCCACGACTGAATTTGCGCCTCCGTCAGCCAAATCGTCACCAGCCAGCCAACGCCGGAACCCAACAGAATTCCGAGCACCGCCCCCCAGTTGCCCCAAATGGCGGTCAGGGAGCGTCGCCCGGGGGGGGCATGCTCGGCCAGGAAAATCAGGGAACTGGTGAATTCCCCACCGACCGAGAGGCCCTGAATAATCCGCAACCCCACCAACACCATGGGCGCGGCAATACCCACCGTCGCATAAGTGGGCAACATGCTCATCAGCACCGTCGGCACCGCCATGGCAATGACGGAGAGCAGCATGGCCCGCTGGCGCCCGACCAGATCACCAATCCGGCCAAAGACCAGCCCGCCAATTGGCCGCATCAGAAAGCCGGCAGCAAATGCCCCGAAGGAGGCAATCAATGACACCGCCGGATCAGTCGCCGGAAAGAACTGATCACCGATCACCATGGCGAAATAGCCATAGACGGCAAAGTCATACCACTCCATCACATTGCCTATGAGCCCAACGAGGATGATCCTTGTCAGGGAGGGTTGGGGTCGAGTGTGCGATGGAAAGGATGGTTTCATGAATCTGCTCGTTGTCAGCCCTACGCTTACTGAATTAAGAAGGAAAAGCCGGCCGCATCAGTGGCTACTTGACCTGCCGGCCTACCCGCCGCTCGGAACAGACACCGAGATTACCCGATCTGGTACTCATTGAAGCACAGGTGAAAGGGTCCCCCCGTGGGATCCACATAACACACAATTGGCATTCAACTGGCAAGAGTCCTTCGGGACGACGATCTGACCGTTCGTGTCTTCATAGTTTTACTGATGATCATTCCCTCAGACGTGCATATTGAATTCGACCACTTCATTAGAAGGAATGCAAAAGAAGTCCGGGGCTCGCGAGGAATTTTTCAACAAGAAGAGAAATATGAATTCCCTCCATATTGGCATGTCTTGGATGCTACCCACCCGCGGCCTGATCCGGCTGAAATAATAGCCAGAAAATGCATCAGTCGGCTCCAGAAGACCCAGCTTTTCCATTTCGCGAATCGATTCTGGGACATTCTGTTCCTGCATGTAACCAAATCGAATGATGACTCGCTGAAACCCCTTCCCAATATCCTTGACTATAAAACGTGAGGGGCCATCTTCAACCGGTACTTCAGTCGGTTCAACCGTCAGAATGACAAGACGTTCATGGACTCGACCGTAATGGTTCAATGATTTGATCAGTGCATTCGGGACACCCTCGCCTGGCTCGGACAGGAATACCGCAGACCCGGGCAGCTTTTGGTTTACCCCTATGGCAGAAACCAGCGTGTCAAGGGTCATTTTTGAAGGATAGACACTATTTATGACATTCAGACGCCCCTGACGCCAGGTGGACATCAATACAAACAATCCAAACCCAACCAGCAGAGGCAACCACCCACCCTCGCTAATCTTGGTCAGATTGGATGAAAGAAATATCACATCGACACTAACAAAAACCAACACGATAGCTGCTACAGAGATCATAGACCACCCGAGCGTTCGCTTGGCCACAAACCAATACAACAAACTCGTGGTTAGCATTGTACCCGTCACTGCAATGCCATATGCAGAGGCCAGATTACTTGAACTCTGAAATCCAAGTACCAACAATACAACGCCAAAATATAAGGACCAGGTAATGGTTGGCAAATAGATCTGACCTCTTTCCAACTCAGAGGTATGACGCAGTATAAGCCTTGGAAGGTAGCCCATTTGATACGCTTGCTGCGCCAGCGAATAGGCTCCCGAAATAACCGCTTGGGATGCGATCACTGTTGCAGCGGCGCTCAAAATCACCACAAACAAGTGTGACCCTTGAGGAAACATCAAGAAGAATGGGTTAGTAGCAATCTCCGGATTGGCAAGAATGGCCGAGCCCTGCCCAAAGTAGTTGATCACCAGACACGGCATCACAAATACAAGCCACAACAATCGAATCGGCCGTACGCCGAAATGACCCATGTCGGCGTACAAAGCCTCCGCACCAGTCACCGCCAGCACAACGGCACCCAATATTCTTAATGACAGCACCCCCTGGTTTCGCAGGAAGTCAAAAGCGTACCAAGGATTGATTGCAGCCATTACGATGGGGTTTTTCATAATATTCCAGACCCCAACCAAACCCAAAACAGCAAACCACAGCAGCATGACTGGTCCAAAGAGCCTGCCTACCTTGTGCGTACCATGCCGCTGCCCCAGAAATAGGAACGTTATCAGCATCAAGGCCACAGGAATGACATACGCCTTTAGCCAGGGTGCTACGACTTCCAGACCCTCAACAGCGCTGAGGATTGACATCGCAGGGGTCATGATGCCATCACCGAAAAATAATGCAGCCCCCACAATACCGATAGACGAAAGCCAAGCCTTTTTTTCAAAAAGCTTGGCTTCTTGGGTGGACGCCAGTTTTAGGAGCGACATGATGCCACCCTCTCCCTTATAACTGGCCGCCATGATAAACGCGACATACTTGAGCGTTACCACAAGGGTCAAGGCCCAGAAAACCAACGAAAGCAGGCCAAGAATGGTATCGGGCGAAACTGACCCACCAGAGGCGCTGATGCACTCCCTGAGCGTGTAGATTGGGCTGGTACCTATATCGCCAAAAACAACCCCCAATACGGGCAACAGCAATTTATAGCCAGATCGAGAATTCTGCATCAGCGCACTCAGTAAATCCTTTTATACCGCATCAAGCTCAGGCAGCTCGGCTCATGGGAACCTCGAAAACCATCCTTTCATACCCTTCGACTTAAGGGGAGCCTTGTCCAAGGGCAGTTTTCCGCAGCGCCCTACTGCTTATAGGCGGTAAGCGTCCCGCCAAAGCTCACCGCCTTGCCGGTCGGGTCTGTCTTGCCCACTATGGACCCATAGACGGTTCTACTATTTTGAATGGCGAGAGAAAACTTGACCGTATTCATCATAGGCATTGAGGCCAGTATACGTATGAGCTCATCCGGGCACTCGGCACTGGGTTCACTGATCGGCTCGGCTCTTAACTGCACCGTTGCTTCCGCAGTACCATTTGGTTTCACAGAATAAGTGCCCTCACCATCATGCGAGACGACGATGCATGCACCAATGTTAAATGTTCCGGTAAATGACGTTAGATGTCCCTTACCGTCCGCCTCCACAACCCCCGTGAACCATGCAGGCAGTCCGACCGGAGTCTTGTCAAAAAAGGTATAGATGCCTTCAATACTTGCAGCATAAGAACCCTTTAATGACTTATTGTCAAAACGTGCCGCAGAAGCACTTTCCGATAAAATAGCAGCAGCCAAAACAAGAATGAATCCGATTTTTAATTTAGCGCTCATATCATCACCTCAATTATTTATAAAAAAATACAACACCAAAACGTTCAGCAGATATCAAAGGTCTATTCCTTTACAAAATTCATGACTCCTACGCCACCCGTCGTGTTTTTCGTTGTAGCAAGAATCTCCTTATTACGCAGTGCCAAGTACCCACCAATCCATCCCTGGCCACCACCGCTCCAGACCACATCCGCCTGCAGCTTACAATCTTTATCCAGCCGGATAATAGAAGAATCAATTTTATTAACTCGGCCATCTATAACAGGGTTGCTACTGACTGCCGTACATTCGCCCTCAACCAACTCACGCTTATCAAATTTCAACCTACAGGTAAGCGCGTAATTCATAGCCGAATTGGCCGAATTGACAATGCTACTGGTTCCATACCAAACACCTGCCAGATCGGACATGCGGCATGACCTCGCATAAGCCTCGCTTGCGCCAACTCCCGATATAATAATTAATCCAACTATTTTGCGAATCAACATAAATACCTCGTTATTTTTTAATAATTACAGGGCTAACCCATCGCCCCGTTCTTTCTATGTCAATACTCATAGTACGTGTCTACCAATTAAATAAAAACCACTAATTTTGTGATGTCATTAACTCGATAGATGAAAACATTTGGCTATTCTTCATCACTCCTGCCGCCAAGGCACTCACTTTGATCGATGTTTTGCCCTAAACGGTTCCGTATAGGTCATGCTCTTTCGCTTCAGGACTTCGGCGTTTCAGCTGCACGAACCAAATAGTTACCAAATGCCGTACTCGATAGTACGAACGAGAGAGCCATAGCACCCAACGCAGTTGTCAATGGCTCACCCCAAGATCCGCCAAAATGGGACGGATGAGCGAGCAGATCGCCCACAAATGTTCCGAGAAAAGCTACCAGAGCGAAGAACCAACGGTTTTGCTGAAGGTGTAGCCACCGCTCAATAGCAAACAAGAGTGCCAGAAATCCGGCGATGGCGCCCGTGTAAAGCGCCGTCTTCCAATGATCCAGTGTCAACGTGTGCAGATTGCCCTTGGTCATCACCACCAGACATGCCGAGGTCGACTGCCCCAGGTGCCTGAAAAAAATGAAAATCCGCATTTTTACAGCAGCGATTAACCCGGCCATCACAATCCCTCCGCTTGTTCACAGGTGTTCCGACCGGCAGAAGCGGGCCGTTTTGATTCAGGCAAGTGTGGCGTTATACCGCAACCAAACCACTACGCCACTCGATCACCGACTCACCTCGACTCTAATGCCAGCCACACCGGACCATCAGTCGACGCAGTAATCTGAGGTCGCACACTGGGCCTCGCTGCCCCGCTTGCCCAACGCAGACGGAACCGATGACAGATCAAGGCCACCATCATCTGCATTTCGACCAAGGCAAAATGGATGCCGATGCACGTATGCCGCCCCGCCGCGAATGGCATGTAGGCATCTCGCGCAGGTCGGCGATCCGGAAGCCAGCGATCCGGATCAAACTGCTCCGCAGTCTCTCCCCAATGGCATCCCCGATGCATGCCCCAGACCGAGATGAGTATATCGACCCCTCCCGGGATGTGTATTCCATTCACCTCATCGTCCTGCCGTGAGTGTCGACCGAGGTTGTAGACCGGCGGATAGAGTCGCAGAGCCTCCTCCACCACGCGACCAGCCAAGGGGAGCTGATCAATGGTGTTTCGACTCACTTCCGCCACCCCAAACGCACCGTCCGCTTCGGCAGCCAATCGATCGCATAGATCGGGGCGATCAGCCAGTTCACACATCACCCACGCCATGGCTGTCGCGGTCGTTTCAAATCCGGCGGCAAACAAGGTTTTGGTCTCATCCAGCAATTCCTGCCGGGTGAAGGCAGCCCCCTGCTCATCCCTGGCGCGAGCCATCGCACAGAGCATGTCATCACCCTCAGGATGTTCGCGACAGTTTTCGACGACCGGACCCAGAAACGCGTCAAGTGCCTGTCTAACCTGATGTATCACCCGATTGTTTGGCGTGGGCAGCCACAACGGCGGCGAAACCAGCGCATTATTTCGCAGTCGCAACCGCAACAACGAAGCCTTGACCAAAGCCCCAAAGTGGTCCATCTGCTCAGCCTCCAATTGCAGATTGCACAGGGCTCGCAGGATCACATCCAGTGCGATCCGCTGACAGACCTGGACCATATCCACGGCGCGTCCTTCAGCCATCTGCTTCCGGCAATCCTGCTCCGCATCGTCCCAGCAGCGGGCCGTTACCGCCGCCACCTCACGCACCGGATCAATCCGAAACACGGGCTGCATCATTTTGCGGCTCCGCCGCCAGGGTTCGCCGTCGACCGCCAGTAATCCGCGACCGAGGGTGGTTGCTGCGGCCTCGTAATGGAAACTGCGCGGATAGTTCTCCGGGTTCTTTTGCAGTATGTGGCGCGCCAGCACCGGATCGGAGATCGCCAGGAACGGGCGATGGAGAACCCGGAACTGCGCGGCACCCCCATGGCGATTTGCGATATCCGCCGGCATTTGCAGGGGATCCTTAGACAACGCCATGGCATGGCCAAACAGCCAATGCCCCTTGGCTTTGGGGATCTTCTTCATGCCAGATGGGGCCGTTGCTGGTCGAGAAAATCAATCAAGGCGGTCACCGAGGCTTCGCTGACCGCGTTGTAAAGAGACGCCCGAATGCCGCCGATGCTGCGATGCCCTTCCAGACCATGCAAACCCGCTGCCCGGGCACTTGCCAGAAAGGCGGGCAACTGCTCCGGTCGACGCAGATTGAACACGACGTTCATGGGTGAGCGGTCGAGTACGCTGGCTCGCGGCACATAACAGTCATCAAACTGGTCCAGTGCCTGATACAGGGCCTCCGCTTTCCGTTGATTGATCGCTTGCATGGCGGTCAATCCACCCACCTCATGACGCAACCAACGCAGTACCAGCAGAGTCGCGTAAATCGCAAAAACAGGGGGCGTGTTGTAGATGGAGCCAGCGGCAATTTGCGGCCGGTAATCCAGCACCGACGGCAAGTTGTCCGGCGCATCACCCAGCAATCGCTCATCCACCACCGCCACGGTGACGCCGGCGGGGCCAAGATTTTTCTGGGCATGGGCGTAGATAAGATCGTAGGCGCCGGCGTCGATGGGACCGGAGCAAAAGTCCGAGGACATGTCGCATACCAGGGGGACGCCGGCGACACCGGGACGCTCAGGGAATCGCAGCCCTTCCACCGTCTCGTTGGACACGTAGTGCAGGTAAGCCGCCTCCGGGGAAAACGCCGCCTCATCGGGGCGCGGCAGTTCACGGAATCCCCTGCTCTCACCGCTCCATGGCACCCTGACATCGGCGAACTTACGCGCTTCAGCAATCGCCTTGCCGCTCCAATACCCGGTGTGGAGATACTCCACCGTGACACCCTTTCGACCAAGCAACAGAGGGATCATCGCGAACTGGGCCGTCCCACCCCCCTGCATGAACACCACCCGCTGCTCGGGTGACAAGCCCAGCAGGGCGCGAAGATGCAACTCCGCCTCGTCGACCACGGCCCGAAACCAGTCACTGCGATGACTCATTCCCAGCACCGAGATGCCGCAATCGTCGACCACATGAATGGCCTCGGCCAGTTGCTCCAGGACTGGTTCGGGCAGTGCTCCGGGGCCACCGGAGAAATTATGTGGCTGTTGTTTCATGTCCAATCCCTCTGGATAGTTCAAGACAGACTCTTCGAGAAGATTTTCAGGGCCCCCAGGGCCGCATCGAAATGGCCAATGGCTGCAGCCAAGTGACCCGGCGTCCGTGCCTGTGTCTGGTCTGCCGCCAGCACCCGCTCAAGTGCGGCCTGTCGATCCGCCGCCATCAGCAAGTCCAGCGTATGTACTGATTCGCGATCGCCCTCCCAGGCGTCGATCGCGGTCAACAAAATGGCTTCCAACGCTTCCACCAGGTTTATGGCATGGATGCCGGGGTATTCGGCGATCAATTCTGCGAATGGCTCAATCGCTTGCCAAAGCGCATTCAACTGCTCCAGTTGTTGGCCACGCAAGCGTGCCGCAAACGCCAGCCGAGGTTCATCTGTCGCCAGAGCAAGGCGTGCCCGCGTGGCCTCGACCATACGATGGGCTCCCTTTGCCCTGGCAGCAATGCCAAAACTTCGATCCACCTCGCCACGGGCCAGATCCATCACCGGCAGCAATCGAGCCAGCAAAACACCCAGTTCATGGGTTGCCTGATTCAGCGCGTCATCCGGATTGTCGGCAAGCGGCGCTGGCCCGGTTGCCGTTTCGTCAAGCCGCGCGGTCCATCGAGCGGTCCGTATCAACTCAAAACGAAGAAAAAAACGTTTCTCCCCCTCGACCTCCCGCTCATCGAGAATGGTCGCGCCCATGCGACGATACAGTGGCAACACCTTCGGCGCAGCGGTGGCCACTGCCTCGCAGTAGCCAAAGCCTTGAAGTGCCCTGAAAACCTCCGTCCATATCGCATGACTATTGGCCAGCGAATGATCGCCCATCGAGAAAAAAGCCAGAAATTCGCAGATTCGGCCGCCTTCGGAGAGCGAGTCCGGGATGGAAAACCCAAACGCCGCCGATTGCAGAAGCGCAAGCCGAACATTAACGGCTATCCCGACAGCCAGATTGTCGCCAGAACCACCGACCCAAATCTTCTGGTCTTCATACGGTACGCGGGTCCGGAGCCGTTGCCGAGGCTCATCCCACTCCCATAACCAGCGAATCAATTGATTGTGGCTGGATTGCCGGAAGCCGCGAAAAAAGGCTTGCTCAAACTGCTCCTGTTCCATCGCGTTTTCTGCGTCCAGCAAGCGCATTGAAGAGTAAGCCGGCTCGATAACACCCGGAGAAAACGTCCGGTGCTGGCCTTCAGTCTGTTTTGGTTCTGTCCGCTTTTCCATCGCATCTACCATAGAACTCAAGGACGGTTAGGCCGGAGACATCAGCGCCACGCCAATACCTCTGCGGTGAGCACATGAATTAAGTCCCCATCCCATTCGGGGCAATTTGAATATCAATCAAGCAGCCAGAGGGCGATGGCGTCCCAAAATGGCGTCCGGGCAAGCGCGATGGCAAACGCTGCACCCCAGATCAACACGGCGTAGCCGCCGGCATACCAATAATCCAATCTGCGGTTGACCAGCCAACTGGCCCCCAGAAACACGCCTCCCAGCACCAACATACCGAAAAAAGGCCCGAACAGCCTTTGCCACACAGTCCCCTGGTAGAGCAGGGTGATGAAATCGATCCGGCTGATCGCGGCCGACAAGGTGGCCAACGTCGCCAACAGCATCAACGGTCGGTGCGCCTGCGGATGGCTTCGCAGGGAGAGTCCCGCCAAGGTCAGCGCTGCAAAGGCAAGGTTGTTGAAAACAGGCACGATCATGAATTGTCGGGGGAGCAAGCCCGCAATCCTAAGGTCGGGTGGACTGATCAGAGTCGACTCTATCGCCATTCGCCAACCCAAAAAGATCAGGATCAGGGCCAGAGCTGCGCCAAATCCTCCCAGAATTTTGTGAAATTCCTGGCGGCCTGCCGCCATCAGCAAGGTCTGCATCTGGAAAAGCAACACCCAGGCGGTCATGCCGACGCCGTGGAAGAGGGTGAGCGTCTGGATGGGGTGGGGCAAATCGTGTCCGCCATAGGCTTTGCCACCGAGATAGAAAGGCAGAAAGCCGATGACCATCAAAATCAGCAGTATTCCCGCGCAGGCCGGATAAAACAGCCTGCCGCAGGAGTAGCGAGCCAAACCGCTCACACCGACCCCGTTCGACAGCACGCAGCGACGATGCAGGCTCGGTCAGGCCCGCACACAATCATTCCGACACCAACCCCGCAGGGGCATCAGGTAACCCCGTGACGGTTTGCTGAAGCTCAAGATGACCGCCAATCCCCACCCGGTAAAGCCCCATGGCATGCTCACCACTCAATATGACGGCCAGGGTTTTCCCATCCCGGCTGAACGTCATATCCCGGGGGTGATTATTTGGCCCGGTATCGACGCTGATGCCATCCGGTTCCAACATGATCGGCTGCCCCTGCTCCCGCAAACGCACTCCCGTCAGGGTATGGCTACCCGCATTGGCGGCATAAAGCAGGCGTCGCCGCGCCGAAAGCGCTGACCAGCAGGCGGCCGTTTGGCCCGAAAAAAGGGGAGATCCCAGGGAAACCAGACCACCACGGCGGTCAACCCGATAAGCGCCCACGGCAGACTGCTCCGGCCCTTGCCCCGCAAACACGCTGTAGATCGTCTTGCCAAGAAACGACAGGGCATAGGGCGATTTCGCCACCGTCTCTGTGATTTGAGCACTCTGCGCGAGCACGCCATTTGGGCCAATAGCATAGGTAGCCAGCCGATTGACGCCGCGTTCGGCAACGACCAGATACCGACCATCCGCGGTGACCCCCAGGCTGGTGGCCCGCGCCTCCGCTGAACTGAGCGGACGAACCGTACCATCCGCCAATGGTTCCAGACGGCCCGCGGCGGTCAGACGAAAACTGGCGACATTATCACTGCCACTGTTCAACACATAGACCCGGCGCCCGCTGACGGCAATGCTCAATGGCTGCTTGCCGCCGCTGTCACGGACGGCCGTCAGTTGCGGCCCGTGAGCACCCAGACGAAAGGCGCTGATTTGGTCACTGCCGGCGTTGACCGCCAGCAACCACTGACGATCTTGACTGACCGCAATGCTGCCGGCCGCCTGGAGGTTGCGGCCAGTGCCCAGCCCACCCGTGGCAAAACGTCCCGCTTCCACCATGACACCGTCTGACCCTGACCGAAAACGTATCAGCTGGTTGTCTCCCGCATCATTGCTGGTGGTGTAAAACACCTGTGAGGCCGCGACAGAAAAGATTTGCAGGCTGAAACACAGCAGCAACAACCCTGGAAGTCTCAGGCGACGATCTCTGGAACGGCAAGTGGCTTGCGACATGAGGTTGCCCTAATCAGGGATGGAAAAAATAGAGATCAGCCCGGAAGTAAGCGGCACACAATCGTACCCCGGGGCATCAAATCTCGGCACATAGGCTGTGCCTGAAACAAGAAGACCTATTTAGGAAAAACCGCGCTCTTGGCACCGTCCAACACCGCGAATTTCATATCGATCTTCACCCAGACGGGATCCACTCGGGTGTAAATGGCCTGGCCTCTAGCGCCATTGAAACGCCCGGTACCCCCGACCACTGCGCGGTATGAGGGTTGGTTGGTGACCATCCAATGATCAGGCACGGCGGCGGTGCTGATCCCATCGATCACAATCGTGTCACTTGGATTGGGAAAGGACATGATCATGTGGAAAAGCCGGGTTTCCAACCCACCCGGCTGACTGGCTGCTTTGGTGATGGTCATGGAGGTATCGGCCGTGGCAACCTCGGGACCGCCAATCGACCGGTGCAGCGTATTGTTGGTTGCCATGATGTCGGCCATGCCACGACCATCACCGTCACCATCCATCATTTTGTACTGCATGATTTGGCTGTACACGGTGAATTTGTAAGTTCGGCCGGCATCTGCCTGGACCGGGGCGACCATGGCCAGCGTCAACAAACACACCAGGGCATGGATTCCATTCAGCTTGATCGTCATTTGACTTCTCCCAAGGTTATCAATGAAAAATTACTGGGGGCTTAACCCAGTTCGAGCGTAGTCACACCAAACACCCGCCGATGTTCAAGGTCAGGGAAGGGCCCCAAATACATGCGCGCACAGCCAAAGACTTCCTCCATTTCAAGCGCTTTAACCAAGGCCAGGGCCTCGGAGTTGTTTTCCGGCACATCGATGTAAATCAGGCCATGGCCAGCAAAGGCGGACAATTCGCTCAAAAGACTAAGGGCAACGGCCTGATCATCGGCAAAGAGCGGACCAATCCGACAGCCATCACGGCAGCGCCGGATCACGCCATAGCCACAGAGCCGGCCATGGCGGTGAGCGGCCAACGCCAGCGACTCTGGCAGAACCCTCCACGCATGCAGGAATTTGTCGCGATTCGACGGAAAACAGCGTCGGTCGTAATCCCGCACATCATCAAACGGGATCCGATCAATCGGCAGGACTTCGATGCCATTGCCCTGGCCTTGGGTCAACACGGGTGCGATGTTGCCGCTGTAGCGGAGATGCCGATGGGAGCGAACGAATCCTCCCCTGGCATAGTAAGGCTCCATGTCGAACACCCCATCCATGCCGATGGAGGCTCCCGGCCGCAATCTGGCCTTGAGTCGATCCCGGCGGGCCAGCCACAGGGCATTGCCGTAGCCCATGCCTCTGTGCTCCGGCCGCACAATGAAGAACCCCATGAAACCAAAGTCGATCCCATAGGCAGTGATGGCGCCGCCGCCAATCAATTCGCCCTGCAGTTCGGCGGCGATAAAGGCTGCGGGATCCGTGGCCCAATAGGCGTCAGCGTCGTGCAACCCCGGGTTCCAACCTTCCTGAGCCGCCCACTCGACAAGTTTGTCGAGTTCGGCTCGCGTCATGTTGCGCAGGACCAGTCCGGACCTCACGCCTTGGTGTCCATGACGAGTGCCGGATGGTTGACAGGATTTCACGCCCATATCACTGCCCATCAGGCATCCACGCTATTGACATCGTCATCATAGGAATCCCAGTCATCCCCGGAAGGCGGAGCATAGTCGTCCCCAAAACCGGCGGTGGAGCCGGTGGGATGGTCGGAATAGCCATCACCGTAATACTGATTGACGGTGACACTTTCCGGTCCGGAGTGTGAGTCGTACCCCGTATTGGAAAAATCGGACCCGGGAGCATGGTGCCCCATCAGGCTTTCGATTCCATGAAAAAGAAACGCACCCCCGGCAACGCCTGCGGCGGTCGCGGCCGCGGCCCCAAGAAAGCTGCCCACCGGACTTCCTCCCCAGGGACCACTTCCCATGGACACCGAACCAGGTGTGCCAGGTCCCAGAGTGGCCATCGGTTGCCCTGCCGGCGTGGACGCTGACCACGGGTCCCGGCCCAAAAAACCGGCCGAAGACGCGGCTGTCGGGGGGCGTTGGGCTCGCTCCAATGCCTGCTGGAGTGTCCTGATCTGCGACTGTGCCGCACGCAAGGCCTGATCCTGAAGCAAGGCTTTCTGTACCAGCAAATAAAGGGCATCGGGTTGTGAAACGGCCGCTTCCTGAATCATCCGGTCAGCTTCGGCGTCCCTGGTGACGCCTTGAATCCGGGTGAGCTGGCCTAAAAATTCCCGGAGCACTTGGCTTTCTTCGTTGTTCATGAATGCTCTGTCGTTGGGTTAAGTCAATCCGGCCTCACTGGGCCGACGGATGAAAATGGGCCTTCATCCTTTGTTACATCAAACGGTCATGTCTACTCTATACGCTTGGTACGACCTCTGAAACCTCACCTCTCGGGAGCACATGCGCTACTGCACTACCTACAGACAGCGTCGCTGGGTCTTTGACGATCTGCGCACGCTGATGGCCAAGGCGTCACCCTATCGTTCAGCAGATGGTCTGGCCGGACTGACGGCCGAATCGGAGGTAGAACGCGCACTGGCACAACAGGTACTGGCGGAGGTTCCATTGCGGCAATTCCTCACGGAACCCCTGATTCCCCCGGAAGCCGATGAAGTGACGCGGCTGATCCTTGAGCAACACGATGAAAATGCCTTCTCGCCCGTTAGTTCCCTCACCGTGGGCGAATTTCGCGATTGGCTCCTGACCGATGGTCATGACGTGGCGATGCTGGCGAGGGGCCTGACTCCGGAGATGGCAGCCGCGGTCAGCAAGTTGATGCGCAATCAGGATCTCATCGCTGTTGCCCGACGCTGCCGGGTAATCAGCCAGTTTCGCAATACCCTCGGACTGGAAGGGCGTCTGTCAACGCGTCTGCAGCCCAATCACCCGACCGATGATGTTCGCGGCATTGCGGCCAGCATTCTCGATGGCCTGATGTACGGCAGCGGTGATGCGGTCATCGGCATCAATCCGGCCACCGATAATCTTGGCAACGTCGATCGGCTGCTGCACTTGCTCGATGACTTGATCCGCCGCCATGAAATTCCGACCCAATCCTGTGTCCTGGCTCACGTGACCACCAGCATGGAACTGATGCGCCGGGGTACGCCGGTGGATCTGGTCTTCCAATCGATCGCCGGAACGGAGTCTGCGAACCGCAGTTTTGGCATCAACCTCGCCATGTTGGCAGAGGCCCAGTCAATGGCGACAGATCTGGCCCGGGGCACTCTGGGGCAACAGGTCATGTATTTCGAGACCGGCCAGGGCAGCGCCCTGTCTGCCGAGGCGCATCACGGGGTGGATGCCCAGACTTGCGAGGCGCGCGCCTATGCCGTGGCCCGGGCGTTTTCACCGTTGCTGGTCAATACGGTGGTGGGCTTCATTGGTCCCGAATACCTGCATGACGGCAAGCAGATCATTCGTGCAGGGCTGGAAGACCACTTCTGCGGCAAGCTGTTGGGTCTCCCCATGGGTTGCGACATTTGCTACACCAACCACGCAGAAGCGGATCAGAACGACATGGACACCTTGCTCACCTTGCTGGGGGTGGCCGGCTGCAATTACATCATGGGCATCCCCGGCTCGGACGACATCATGCTGGCCTACCAGAGCACCTCCTTTCATGACGCCTTGTATCTCCGGGAGGTACTGGGACTGCGGCCCGCGCCGGAGTTTGAAGCATGGCTGATGAAAATGGGGATTCTCGACCAGACCAACCGACTGACTTCAGGACGTGATCGTCTTCCGCTGCTGGAGAATTTTTCAGGGCTACCCGGGAGTTCGATCTGATGGACGCCTGGCAAACCTTGCGGCAGTTCACCCAGGCCCGTATTGCGCAGGGCCACTCCGGCCATGGCATCACAACCGCTGCCCTGCTCGATTTTCAGCTGGCACACGCTGCGGCCCGAGATGCCGTACTCACCGACTGGGACATCAATGCCACCGAGGCGGCCATGCGGCGCTCTGGGCTTTCGACATGGCGACTGGAAACCCTGGCACGCGACCGCAGAGACTACTTGCTGAGTCCCCCGCGCGGGCGCATGTTGAATGAAAAAAGCCGACAAGGACTCGCGCCGCTTAGGAATTCGCCAGTGGACATTGCCCTGATCCTGACCAATGGCCTGTCTTCCACCGCGGTCATGGCGCATGGGGTTGATCTGGTGCTCGCGGTCACGAATGCCCTGCGTGACCGGGGGTTCTCCATGAGTCCCCTGTTCCTGGTGCCCAACGCCCGCGTGGCGCTGGCAGATGAGATCGGATCATTACTGGGTGCCCGCCTGAGCGTGATCATCGTCGGCGAGCGGCCGGGACTCAGCGCTGCCGATAGCCTGGGGATCTATTTCACCCATGCCCCCAACCCGGGCAGAACCGATGCCGATCGCAACTGCCTCTCCAACATTCGACCACCCCAGGGTCTGAACTATCTGACGGCGGCCCTCAAGCTTGCCTACCTGATCGACAAGTCAATCCAACTGGGCTACAGCGGTGTCCACCTGAAGGACGACATGCCCGAAAACCTTCTGCCGACCGGGCAGAGTCATGACCTCCTCACCACGGACCACCTCGCCGGGCTACACGACTCCTTTGGGAAAGACACCTGATCTCAGCAACGCTACTTGGCATTCTTTCTGGCTTCCGCCTTGAACTCGTCCTTGTGCTTTGAAAGCTCGTCGACGATGAGGTCAGCCGTTTTCTGCACATCTTCCCCGGTTGCCTTTTTCTGCATATGGAATTTCACGGCAAGCGCATAGGGATTGTAGGCGGCACCGGGCATCATGCCCGGGTCCTTCGCGGTTCCAAAGCTCATAAAGGGTTTGGTCGGCTGGGGACTGGCCAAATCACTGACACCGACCTGGACCTGCATTTGGGTTGACCCAAGCCCAAACCCGATGGCGGATCGCTCCATTCGATTCCCCTCATCGACGTCGGTAAAGTTACCCTGAAGGAGCCAACCATCAGTGGGCAAGGTCCCCGAGACCGAGCCAATGCGCTCGGCGGCAAGCCCTTTTTCCTGCAGGCTTTTTACCAGATCTTCAGCCATCAGATTGACGATTTGATTGGCCTTTTGCTCGGGGGAACCGCTGATACCGGACTGAAACAATTTCCGTTGGCTTAACCGACCCAGCAGTCCTCCGCTCTGCTCGACCTGATCAGGCATCCCACCCAGACCCGGGTCGGTCTTGATGGTGGCAGCATCCAGTTTGAAATCTGCCACATAAACCTTGCGGGGCGCGCCTTGCGTCGCCTTTCCAGTCAACTTCTCATTGGCAACCTGCATCCCTCCCCGGATTCCGCTTGATCCCGACTTTCCCATCAATTGGCAGCCCGACGTGGAGACAAGAAGACAGGACACGAAGAGCGATAATCCGGTATGGAGACGCATGGTTTGGATACTCAAGTTTTAGTGGATGCTTGATAGGCCTCTCGGCAAATTCGCCGTCGACGGCAACTTTGTGTGGCGCCACCGCGGTTGACCAATGATTTGGGGGATTTTCCAGACCGATCCTCGAAATCGCTTGCAACTCCGGCATAGCCGTCGCCGCCGAACATCCCGATGACATAAGCGTATAACGACACACTCATGCGAGGCCGTTCCAAGGATTCAACATTGGAACACCGGTAAATTGAAAGTCACTTTCATTGCGGGTCACCACGGTCATGCCGTGAACACGTGCGGTTGCGGCGATCATGGCATCCCGTTCTGACCGGGGATCCGGGACATGCAGACTCGCGCAGCACCGGGCCACACGCAAATCCACCGCCAATATGCGATTCTCGAATTCCGGCAGGACGGAAGACTCAAGCCATCGCCGGAGGATAGAACCCTGCCGTGGGTCCTTGCGTTCGAGTTGCAAGATACCCAGCTCCAACTCAAGCAAGGTGATCGCAGATAGAAAAAGACTGCTGGCGTTAACGCTATCGGCCCAAAGGGTCACGTTTGGGTGGGCTGTACCGAGACGAATCTTGCGAATCTCGGATACGACGTTGGTATCAAGAATAAACATCAGGACAGGTCGGCCACCCGCAGACCCAATTTTATGTTTGGCGGCTCGAATTCAATCGGCTCCTGATCGGGCATGGCCAGTGCATCGGCAATTTTTCGGGCGCCTCCGGTAAGTCGCTGGTACTCTTCAATACTCAACAAGACATGAGCGGGTTTACCCCGGTCGGTAATGAAGACCGGCCCGGCCATCGCGGCTTTCTTGGCACGACTGGTGTCCTGATTGAAATCCCGACTTGATAGCATTGTGGTGGTCATACCTCAGACCCTCAGTAGACAGCACGAAATTGTATAATTGTTTCTACATATTCCTCAGCTTGTCAACGGCTTGGAAACGTCCGATTTGGCCAGAACCGCCATCCGGGCCACATTTAATTCCCATTCAATCAAGAGATACCCTCCGAATGAAACCCATTTTCGCAACGCTCGCTACCGTCATGCTGATTACCGCCACACCCAGCCTGGTACAGGCCGGTCCCATCATGAAGATGCTGGAGGAAAAGAAAGCCAAGCAGGCTACCGCAGCGGGCTCCGGTACGACCGCCCCGGCATCCGCCTCAACCCCGGCAGCCACAGCAGCCCCCAAAAATCCTGCTTTCGAGACAGCAAAGCTGAAGTGCAAACAGTTGGGCAACAAGGAAGGCAGCGACAAGTTCAACAGCTGCGTGATGACCCTGATGGAATAAACCCCTGACTCAACCAACGCACCGGGGCTTGAAAAAACGTCGGGAGCTTAGCCTGATTCCAGGCTCACTCTCTCCCCAACAGGAGGGGTAACCCGGTTACCCATCAATGGTTCGCCGGCAAATCCACCAGAGTCGATTTGCCGGCGCCAACAAGCGGGCCATCCCGTGGCCCGAAACTCCGCCTATCGAAGAATCCAGGCACTTGTCCAGGCAGTTCCTACCCCCGGCTCAAACTGGTTGGAGCCGGCAGACCACTGCTTGCAGTAACCACTATAGGGCCACGGCTTGCATTCGTAGACTCGCCCGTCCCGTGACTGAAGCACCCGGGTTCCGGCCCGGTACTGGTTCAGGTTTTGCGGAAATTGGTAGTCATAAGCCACGCCGGTCGGGAGCGCCTCAAAGACGAGAGGGAAGGTTTTCTGTACCACTTCAGCAGTGTTGGGGACCTTACCCACAACGACAAGCTGATAACTCCCCGCACCGGCCGGGTTCACCCGGAGAGCAAGGGTCGTTACCCCTTTTGCCGGCAGGGTGGCCGTCGCAAGACCGACCACGCTAAGGTTTGCGTCATAGAGGGTGGCCGTCACATCAAGAGGGGCGGTCACCTCAATGCTGAAGGGCACGCTCACTGACCCGGCAACGATGGCATAGGATGAAGCCAACCCCGTCACCCGAAGTTCGGGTAACACAATGGGTGCTGCCATATCGATCTGTACTTCGACCCGCTCAATCCCGCTGGTAGCCTTTGCGTAGATTTGGTTGGTTCCCGGCACAGGAGACACCTGTCCATCGGATGCCAGCTGCCCAGCGCTGATCAGCGATTGCTCCTGATTGATCCGGGCTGCCAGATTGTATGACCAGATAGCCGCCTTACCTGACCCGTCTTCCTCTATCGGCAGGATGGTCGCAAGATCACTCCGCTCACCCTGCTGATCAAATACTCGGGTACGCACAATGTCCCCTTTTCCAAGATCCGTGGAGGGATGGATTTGACCCTTCAATTCCCAGGAGGGAAGCGGACCAGGCTCAGCGCCCGTGAAATCGGCATCAATGATGTTGTAAAAGCTGTTGACGGTATCACCGACCTCCCAAACAGCGAGAATGAGTTGGTAGCCATTCCTTGCCGGAACATGGCATGTGTGGTTAACGGTCATCGGTGGCCGTTGCATCTTTCCGTCCACGGTACAGAACGGGATCAGTTCAAATGCGGCACGGGTAAGTGGTTGATTGGGATTCCAATTTGGCTGGGTCAAGTAGTATCGCCAGTTCTTGGTCACATGATTGGCGGTGAACGTCCAAGTGAATGTATTTGGCCCGGATTTAAGGGGCTGGCGACCCCATCGGCTGAAGGTCTGCTCGTCCAAGGGACCAAAAGCGGCCAGGCCGGCACTGGCTATTTTTCCATCGGCTGGCCCGCCATTGGGGAATCCGGAAACGGCCTCCAAACTCTGCGGTTCGTATTGAATGACACCGCAGCTCAGGTTGGTTCCCTGCTTGCAGAGCAGGCTGCGCGATGGGGGGTTACTGACATATCCATGGGCGAATACGGCTTGCGGGATGGCAACTGCGCCAACAATTAAACCCAGGAATCCGCATGTTTTGGCATTCATGGCTTGTTTACTCCATTTTTTCGATGATTCACTGAAAGAAAAGTCTCTATGACTCACCGGAGCAACATAGGAAAGGCCAGACCTTGGGTCCAATGAATCTTTGGCAACTTCGATATTAATCAATCACATTCGGCAGCCAGTGGGACCCTTGACCCCGGCATTCAAGACCGGCCGTAGGTCATTGCAGAAATGCTGTGCCGGTGCCGAAGCGAATCACAACGCACCGGACTGACAGTCGCCTACCGGACCAGGCTTGAGGCCGTGAAGGGCCAATACAGAGATGCCGCCTTGACCCTCATCTTAGCGACGGTAAATAAACTGAAGCTGAATAGGTGTCGCATCACAGAGGACATTTCGCGTGATTGGAACGAGGAAAACCCAGCTATGCGAGGAAGCGCGGACGCAGGCAGATGGGATTCAAAACAATTCGCCCGGAAACCGGGGATCAGTTTGGAGCCGGCAGAATGGCAGATTCGAGCAGGGTCATCGCGCCGAAAGGACGACCGGCGCTCACGCTTCAGGCCAAGAGGGTCACGTTTGGGCGGGCCGTACCGAGCCGAGTCCCGCGAATTTCGGTCTCGGATACGACGTTGGCATCACGAATGAAGATCAGGATAGGTCAGCCGGCCGTGGACCGAGGCCGATACGCAGCGGCTCGAATTCAATCGGCTTCTGATCAGGAAGGGCCAGCGCGACTGGCCCAGAAGTCTTTGGGATCCAATAGGGCAGAGCAGCACCCTCAGAAAACTGGGCAGAACAACACAAGCCAACCGAGACTCTGCTTTGCCCGGCTGACCCTGGAAGAAACGCGCGGATTACGCCAACCCATAACGATCGGAGTTCATCACCTTGGTCCAGGCGGCGACAAAATCACTCACAAACTTTGCCTGATTGTCGTCCTGAGCATAGACCTCTGCGTAGGCACGCAGTACAGAGTTGGAGCCAAAGACCAGATCAACACGGGTCGCCGTCCATCGGGTTGTTCCAGTGCTCCGCTCCACAATAGCGTAGCTGTTGCGGCCCGTCGGTTTCCATTGGTAGGCCATATCGGTCAGATTGACGAGGAAATCGTTGGTCAGCGACCCTACCCGGTCTGTAAACACGCCATCCCCGGTGTTCCCATGGTTGGTACCAAGCACACGCATGCCGCCAATCAATACGGTCATTTCACAGGCAGTCAAACGCATCAATTGGGCGCGGTCGAGCAAGAGTTCTTCCGGCGAGACGAGGTAGTCCTGTTTTAGCCAGTTACGGAATCCATCTGCCAGCGGTTCGAGCACGTCAAACGATTCAATGTCGGTGTGCGCCTGCAACGCATCACCCCGACCCGGCTCAAACGGGACCGTCACGTCGACGCCAGCCGCTTTCGCCGCCTGCTCTATTCCGACATTCCCAGCCAGCACGATCACGTCAGCCACGCTTGCCCCGGAGTCTGCAGCGATGGCTTCCAGCAGGCACAGAACCTTGTTTAGCCGTTCTGGCTCATTACCTTGCCAATCCCTTTGCGGAGCGAGACGAATGCGTGCGCCATTGGCACCACCGCGCTTA
>Ga0172373_10003493_pt1 | contig 22975 bp, 19 predicted proteins | sample Lak10m_2_FD_114546 | JGI IMG/M metagenome (GOLD analysis project Ga0172373, IMG submission 114546) | Freshwater microbial communities from Kabuno Bay, South-Kivu, Congo - kab_092012_10m | ecosystem: Environmental > Aquatic > Freshwater > Lake | place: Democratic Republic of the Congo...
CGATGCTCGTCGAGCAGGAGGGGGGCTCCGCCCCCCTGCGCCCCCCGGGAGCCGATCCCCGACCAATGGGAACCCGTAAGACTACGTGTCGCGCTATCTCGTAGAGATACGTGTCGCTTGACATGGAGTTTGCAACCGGTTCTGACTGTCAACTTGCTCGCGCGTAGTGCAGCCCCCCGACGGGCGCAGGACTCAGGACCTGCGCCCGAGGGTCTGGGCGCAAGGCGCGGTAGCGGCGGGCCCAGGCGAGTGCCTGGCCGTCGTAGAGGAGCGCACGCCATTCGCCCTGGTACCAGGGCTGGAACTCCTTCATGGCGACGAGGCCTACGAGCTCAAGGCGGTTCGAGCGCAACAAGGCCAGAACGCCGCGCGCTCCTCTCTGGCTTTAGCCGAGGCCCACGCGTTGATCTGCTCACGCGTGGAAGTCTGAAAGTTCGGTTGAGGGGTCGTGGCACATTGTGTCACGTCGCTATCCAGAACCCCGCACACGAGGTCTCTACACTTCCGCGAGGTCGCGGCGAATCAAAGGTAGCAAGGACATATCAACTCGCCCACCGTGACATTACCCTGATTGTCGTCGAACACGCAGGATACGGGGTCCTGGTCGCAATCATTGTATAGCGTGAGGTTGCCTTGGAGGCCATTGCTAGCGCCATCCGGCCAGATGACCGTGATATAGGTTGAAGACCCTGAGTAGGTATAGAAGACTCTCGCCCTGCAGAACCGGCACGGGTCACATTGGTGGCCGTACTCCTGGCTCTCTCCTTGACCGTTGAAAAGGTAGGGGACGAAGAACCATCCTGGAGCACCCCCCCACCAGAGCGTAAAGTCAGCGAAACAGGTTTCGCCTGTGCACTGCTGAATATGCCCCTGCGGGCGAAGCAAGGCCAGCCCGGGGGTGAGGATTGCGACGACAACAATGGCCAACGAACGCATAGATTATCTGCTTTCCTCTATTGATGTCCTTGGAATAGACGCGTATGCCATTGCAAGCAGAGCTTCGATTTCTGCATCGAATTCTATGGGCCGAAGTTCCCTTCGCGGACTTCCATCACTTAACGCGCGCGCGTATGCGGAGTCGTAGGCAGGAAACTCCCCGCGGCTAAATCTGAAGACTGCGTTGTCACACGCGAACACGTGCTCGGAATTGCCACTTGGCTTCAGGCTAGACCGCACTCCGGATTGCCCATACTCAAGACGGCCCAAGCTACGGAGGACTTCGCCAACACATCGACCAGCTAGTGTCAGGTCTGCCGCAGTCATATCACCACCGCTTTTCAAAGCAGCCCTCCACTGTTCCTCGCCTCTCCGGAGAAACGCAAGCCGTTGCTCCGGTGTAGGCTGAAGCACCTCATTTGCAGAGGCCGAGTCCTTCGCATCCTTTGCCAAGGCCTGATCGAACATCTCCGAATCTTGGCGTAGAGGCTCCGAGCTCGGCGCGGCCAGCTCTCTTGGAGCGAGGAGCGCATTATCACTGCGGACGAAAGCGGATTCTGATCGATCCAACCGTGCACCTTCGACGCTCACCTCACCCGTGCCGGCCGTTGGACGAAGCCCCTTCGATAAAGCGTACGCCAAGGCCCCCGCGAAGAGCATCAAAGCTACTGCGGATAGGAGCTTAGGATTCTTGTTATGCAGCCTCATGGCTTCCCTCCCAGTCTATCCCCCCCCAATCGCGTCAAGGCAAAAATCATGAATCTTGGCCTGATCCGAGGATATCCGTCCCCGCGTGGGATCTTATCGTGAGCTCAACCTGTTGGTAGGACTGCGTTTGCCGGTTCCTCGTGTGAGCTCCGCTCGGCCTGCCGATCCTGCCGCCGGCGCACACGGGCTCGCCATGCCCAGGCGCTCGGCGTTGTCCGCATCATGGAAGCCGTCGAGTCGACGATCACGAGTTGCCGCAGTGGTTCGCCAATCCCCTCGGCCAGAAGGCCTGAGAGTCTTCGCGGAGGCCGTGCTCGCTTGCCACGTATCGGAGCCAGGTGGTCTGCGGGCGGCGCGCGCGACGTAGTCGGCGTGAAGAGCGCGCAAGGCGCCGACGCCGATCCAGACCCAGGCACCGCGCCGGCCCTGGATGTTCTCGGCGAGGTAGAGGTCGTGGCATGCAGGGAGACCGAGGTGAAGCCCTCCGCGCGCCAGGGCGCGGCGACGAAGCCGAGCACCTCGGTGTAGTAGCGCACGGCACGCCCGAGGTCGGTCACCCTCTGGATCGGATCGATCCGCTCGACGTGAGTCGGGAGTCCGCCCACGCAGAGCTCACGCGGCCGCCGGCCACAGCCACGCGAAAGCGGCACCCGTGGCGAGGGCGTAGAGCACGCCGTCGAAGACGAACTTCACGCTGATGTTCCAGCCGACGCCCTTCCAGATCGAGTCCTGGACGTGTGAGAGGCCGTAGCCGAGCAGCGCGGCCGTGCTGGTGAGGCGGAAGATCGTCTTCGTGTCGGCGCCGGGGCCGAGGACCATGCCGGCGAGATAGGCCGCGCAGGCGCTGATCACGAGCGAGAGCACGAACCACTGCCCGAGCGAACGCCCGATCGACAGCGAGGCGATCACGTTCATGTTGCCGATCGGGCCCTGGGCGAACTTGGCCTTCATCTCCGGGCTCTCCATGTCCTTCATCGAGCTCGCGCAGGGGAACATGTAGGAGCCGGGCGCAAGCTTCTCTGCGCGCATCGCGGCCAGGAGCTTGTCCTCGCCCGGCAGCTTCTGCATGTCGCCCTTGTGGATCGGCAGTGCCATGTGGACGACGGAGCTGACGACGAACACGGCGACGGCCGCCACGAGTATCGGGAGCCACAGATCGACGAGCGGGACCAGCATGCTTCCTCCGGGGGTTCGAGCGGGCCGCGGAGCGCGGCGCGCAGGCCGGAAGGCTACCCGAAGCGGCCTTCCCGCGGCCCGGCCGACCGCCGCGCGACACGCACCGGAGCGGACCGTATCCTCGTGGGACTGTCCTCCCACCCTCCGATCACGCCATGACCGCTACCGTCCCCGCGCTCGTCCTGCCCCACGGTTCCTCCGCCATCTCCATCCAGAACGGCAAGCTCGTGGTTCCCGACCACCCGGTGCTGCCCTACATCGAGGGCGACGGCACCGGCCCCGACATCTGGCGCGCGACGAAGCGCGTGCTCGAGGCGGCGGTCGCGAAGGCCTACGGCAAGAAGCGTCAGCTCGGCTGGGTCGAGGTGCACGCCGGCGGCAAGAGCTACGAGCGCTTCAACAACTGGCTGCCCGACGAGACGCTCGACGCCTTCCGCACCTACCTCGTCGGCATCAAGGGCCCGCTGACGACCCCGGTCGGCGGCGGCATCCGCTCGCTGAACGTCGCGCTGCGCCAGATCCTCGACCTCTACGTGTGCCTGCGCCCGGTGCGCTGGTTCCAGGGCGTGCCCTCGCCCACCAGGAACCCCGGCGACGTCGACATGGTGATCTTCCGCGAGAACACCGAGGACATCTACGCGGGCATCGAGTTCCAGGAGGGCAGCGAGGCGGCCAAGAAGTTCCTGAAGATGTTCCAGGAGGCTTTCCCGCAGGAGTTCAAGAAGATCCGCTTCCCGCTGACCTCCGGCATCGGCCTGAAGCCCGCCTCGCGCGAGGGCACCGAACGCCTGGCGCGCGCCGCGCTCCGCTACGCGATCGAGCAGAAGCGCAAGAGCGTGACGGTCGTGCACAAGGGCAACATCATGAAGTTCACCGAGGGCGCCTTCCGCAACTGGGTCTTCGCGCTGGCCGAGAAGGAGTTCGCCGAGCAGACCTACACCTGGGACCAGTGGGCGCGCACGAAGGCCGCCAGGGGCGAGGCCGCGGCCGACGCCGAGCAGGCCGCCGCGGCGAAAGCCGGCAAGGTGATCGTCAAGGACGCGATCGCCGACATCACGCTCCAGCAGGTGCTGACGCGCCCGAAGGAGTTCGACGTGATCGCGACCATGAACCTGAACGGCGACTATCTCTCCGATGCGCTCGCCGCGCAGGTCGGCGGCATCGGCATCGCGCCGGGCGGCAACATCAACTACATGACCGGCCACGCGATCTTCGAGGCCACCCACGGCACCGCGCCGAAGTACGCCGACCAGGACAAGGTCAACCCGGGCTCGCTCGTGCTCTCGGGCGAGATGATGCTGCGCTACCTCGGCTGGAACGAGGCCGCCGACCTCGTGCTGAAGGGCATGGACGGCGCGATCGGCGCCAAGATCGTGACCTACGACTTCGCGCGCCTCATGGAGGGCGCGAAAGAGGTCAAGTGCAGCCAGTTCGCCGACGCGATGATCGAGCGCATGTGAGCCCGCGGGGCCGCGGCCCCGCTTCCTGCCGGCGCCGGGCCGGGCGAGCGCGAAAATCCCTCGCCCCGCCCGCCCCGGCGGCCCGATAGTCCGGGCATGCATTCGTTCGCCGTCCTGGCGCGCGTCGGGGCAGGAGCGATCCTGCAGCGCTACGAGTGCTACCGCGCCGACTTCCAGGCCCTGACCGCGCGCGCCCGCCGGCGCTTCGAGACGCGCGACTGGCAGGCCGGGCAGCGCGACGCGGCCGAGCGCCTGGCGCTCTACCGCACGGCGGTCGCGGGGGTCGAGCGCGAGCTCGGCGAGCTGCTCGGCGAGCAGCTGCGCTTCGAGTCGCTGTGGCGCTGGATGAAGGGGCTCTACACCGAGTTCGTCGAGCAGTTCCCCGACTCCGAGCTGGCCGGCACGTTCTTCAACTCGGTCACGCGCCGCGTCTTCACCACGATCGGCATCGACCCCGAGCTCGAGTTCGTCAACCTCGACCTGCGGCGCGAGCACTACGGCGCGAGCTCGACCATCCACCGCCACCACTCGCGCACGGGCTCGACCGCGACGCTCGTGCGCGCGGCCCTCGCAGCCCACACCTTCGATGCGCCCTGGCCCGAGCGCGCGAGCGACCTCGAGTGGGCCGCGGCGCGCATCGATGCGATCTGGCCCCCCGGGTACGGAGTGCTCGAGGGCCTCGACCTCCTGAAGCCGGTCTTCTTCCGCGGCTCGGGCGCCTACCTCGTCGGCCGCCTGCGCGGGCGCGAGAAGCAGCTGCCGCTGGTCTTCGTGCTGCTGCACGGTGAGCGCGGACTCGAGCTCGACGCGGTGCTCACCGCCGAGCGCGAGGTCAGCATCCTCTTCAGCTTCACGCGCGCGCACTTCTTCGTGGGCGTCGAGCGCCCCTCCGAGCTGATCGTGTTCCTGCACACGCTCATGCCGAAGAAGCCCCTGCCCGAGCTCTACATCGCGCTCGGACACTCGAAGCACGGCAAGACCGAGATGTACCAGGAGCTCGCGGCCCACCTGAACCACTCGATGGGCAGCTTCGACCTCTCGCGCGGCCAGCCGGGCATGGTCATGATCGTCTTCGATCTGCGCTCCTACGAGTACGTGTTCAAGCTGATCCGCGACAAGTTCGGCGCGCCGAAGAAGAACGACCGCGCGCACGTGCTCGACCGCTATCGCCTCGTGTTCGAGCACGACCGCGCCGGCCGGCTGATCGAGGCCCAGGAGTTCGACCACCTGACCTTCGAGCGCCACCGCTTCACGCCGCGCCTGCTCGAGGAGCTCGCCACGGCCGCGGCCGGCTCGGTCACGATCGACGACGAGCTCGTGCACATCCACCACGTCTACGTCGAGCGCCGCGTGCAGCCGCTCGACCTGTACCTGCGCGAGGCCGCCCCGGCCGACGCCGCGCGCGCCGTGCTCGACTGGGGCCAGGCGCTGCGCGACCTCGCGGCGACCAACATCTTCCCGGGCGACTTCCTGCTGAAGAACTTCGGCGTGACGCGCAACGGACGCGTGACCTTCTACGACTACGACGAGATCACGCTCGTGACCGAGTGCGTGTTCCTCGACCTGCCGACGCCGCGCGACGACGGCGAGGAGCTCGCGGCCGAGCCCTGGTTCTTCGTGGGCGAGCACGACGTCTTCCCGGAAGAATTCCGCAACTTCCTCGGGCTCTCGGGCGAGCTGCGCGAGCTCTTCCTCGCGCACCACGGGGAGCTGACCACCGCCGCCTGGTGGCGCGCCCTGCAGGAGCGCCTGCGGGCCGGCGAGGTGCTCGACGTGCTGCCCTACACGAGCTCGCGCCGCGCGGGTTGAGCCCCCTTGAAGCCGGCCCCGCCGGTCACGATCGACGACACGCCCGTGAACGTCCACCACCTGTACGTCGAGCGACGCGTTCAGCCGCTCGACCTCTACCTGCGCGAGGCCCCGCCCGAGGAGGCCGCGCGCGCCGTGCTCGACTGGGGCCAGGCCATCCGCGACCTGGCCTCGACCGACATCTTCCCGGGCGACTTCCTGCTGAAACGAGTGCGTCTTCCTGGACCTCCACACGGCGCGCGACGACGACGAGGAGCTGGCCGCCGAGCCGTGGTTCTTCGTGGGCGAGCACGACGTCTTCCCCGAGGAGTTCAAGAACTTGCTCGGACTCTCGGGCGAGCTGCGCGAGCTCTTCCTGACTCACCTCGGCGAGCTGACCACGGCCGCCTGGTGGCGCCAGCTCCAGGAACGCCTGCGCAGCGGCGAGGTGCTGGACGTCCTGCCGTATGCCGCGCGGCGAGCGGCGGGTTGACCAAGGCGGCCGTCGGCCCGCGCGCCCTGGTCCACGGACGCAGCCCGAGGCGGATCGAGGCCCCCCGCGCAAGGAGGGGCCACGTGCTCGATCAGGGCGCTCTCCGGACGGTCAAGGGAAGACCACGAGCAGTATCGACATCGCCCGATCCGGGACGGCCAGCGCAGCCTTCAGCATGAAGGCACTGGGTTGCCCACCCCTGCTCGGTTCGCCTTGCATCACTTCCACGGAATCGGCCGAGGAATGGAGACTCAGGATCGGGGGGCCCGACGGTTTCGAGCAGCCTGGCAGCTCGATTTGCACCAGTTCCGCAGTCGTCACGTCTTCCGGGAATTGCAGCTTCAGGTTGCGGGGGAAGGCTCCTGCAAGCATGTGGACCGGATCCGGCCAGCCGGGCTCGTCCGCAGGACGGACGAACAGGACGTGTGCCCCACTCGACCGGACATTGCGGGGCTTTATCTGGGCAACCGTCACCCCGAGGTCGAATGCGGACGGATCCCCGACGATGAGCCCCATCTCGCCCCCGCCGCGGATCTCTTTCGTGATCCCCGCGGGCTCGATCTCCAGGTCCGAGATCTCTTGAAGATCACCGAGCTTGACCCTGCAGGGATGACCGACCCTGGCGAACTGGAGCTTAGGCTCGAGCCCCTTGTAGGCCACGGAATCGAGGGAGAGCCTGACGGTGGTCGTCCTCGGACTTCCTCCCTCGTACGGCTCATAGGTGACCCCGAAGACGTACTCCTTCTTGCCCACGTCCGTGATGTGAATCGACGAATGGAGCCTGGAAGTCATGCCTGGTCGAACGATCATCGGATCGACGACGGAATTCTGGGTATCACAGGGCTGAGCAACACCGGACATGATCAGGACATCGTCCGAGTAATTTCTCACCGGGACACTGACGACAAGGCGATCTCCCAGATGGAAACTACCGAGATGCGAGGAGGCGACCTGCTCCAGTGGCAGCCGAGCTGGGATGTCGCCCGACGATTTCCCTTCGGAAAGGTCGAGCTGTATCAGTGAGCCCTGGCTCAGTGCCTCACCGAGAAGCTCCATGTCGCTGGGAAGCCCCTCCGCGGCAGCGTAGTGCAATGGCACATCGAATCGATTGTCCTCCACGAATATCCCGGCGGGCAGATCACTTCCGTCGAAAAGAGTGGCACGCTGCCGTGCTGACGGCACAGATTCGTGGCTGACGACGAACAGGGGTTCTCCGGCGCCTGCGGTCCAATCGATGCGCTCGATCCGGCTGGGGAAACCGCCTTCGTCTCGCCAAGAAAGGCGATCCGTGTGCAGTTCCACGTTCATGCAGTCTCGGTAGGACACGCTGAGGACGACCTCCCCCCAGGCCCGGGAGAGCCTCAGTTCAGCCGGCCCCGGGGTGACGATCACCCCGTTGCCGAGCGTCGCATTGCCGAACGAATCCAGGATGTACGCATCCCTCAGGTCGACGACGGCCGACCAGGATCCGTCGGTGTTTTCGGCCCAGGAGTTCTGTGCCTTTGCAAAGCGCGCCAGCACCTGAATTTGCCGTCGGACCCTCTCGTAGCCCGCGAGAACTCCCTGCATGGAATCGACTGCGTCCACGACACGCGATCGCCACACATGGCGTGGAGCCGACCCGTCGTAGGAGATCTGCGTGGCGAATCCGCCATCCCAATACACCTCTGCGCCCCAGGTATCTCGGCCCGTGCCTTTGCAATAATGGCGCCAGGCTCCGTCCTTCACGTCGAGCCGTTCGTCTATTCGCTCGACCGCTTGCTCGCTCGGGGCGTTCACCAGACAAACAGGCTCATCGAGTCCGTGGAACTCGACCTCCTTGCCGTCCACTCCTATCCCCTTGACGTGACAACTGCCCCTCGTGTGCTCGTAATGAAGTCGCGCGCGGCTCCTGGATTCGAGGCTGGGAACGAAGCTCTCGACGCGAGTCGACACGAGCCAGCTTCCATCTGGGACCCGTAGGAGGGCTTCTATGTCCGGACTATCCTGGGCTGCGGAGCCCTGCACCAGTGCGATGGCGACTCCGCATAAAAGGGGCAGTGCCATGACAGGACTACTGGGCACACTTCTTGACTTTGACCGGAACGGTCCCGGTGCCCGGCACGAACTTGCAGCAGCGAGTTGTCAAGTTGGACTCGATGGTCCCGCTGACTTCCCCTGAATAGCCTGCCTTGAGGACGAAGGTATCGACCTCGCCCGTGTTGCCAATCTTCAGGCCGAGAGTCGCGCTCCCGGCGGCACGATCCACGGTCCCCGCGTACACGTACTTCGCGGCCTGGATCGTCTCTTCGCCGTCGAACCGACATTGACCGGCCTTCTTCTTGCAATAGGCGTCATAGACACGCCCCTTGATGCTCGACCCGCAGTCCGGGTTCGCGGGGGGACCGAGGAGCTCGACTTTCCACGTCGTGCAGTTCACTTCCATGTCTCCGCCCTGACCGGCATTTCTCCCGGGCACGCAGACCTTGCCGGGCACGCTAACGGGGGGATCATTGTTCGGCGCCGGCGGAGGAATGGGACCGGCCAGCTCGTCGTAGAGCCAGGGCAAGCTGTCAAGAATCTCGCAGGTTTGAGTCTCCGCTGATGTTCCGTCATCGAGCGTCGCCGTCAGGCGAAAGAGCCCTGCTCTCGTACACCTCAGGACCAGACTGTATATGCGCGTCGTCGCGGGAATCGTGAGCTGCCACTGCGTGTCCAGGGTGCCGTCCAGCTTGAGGCGACCGAGCCCGCTGCTTGTCACGGTGCAGGTTCGGGCGGACGTCGTCGTGCCGTTGAACATCAGGTTCACGAGGACCTGGTCTCCCACGGAGAAGTTCCGGCCCTCCACGACGGCATGCAGCGGCGGGTAGTCGGTCTGAAACTGCAAGGTCGCTTGCCACCGAACTCCGAAGGGAACATTCGAGGTCTGACCGAACGAGCCGACCTCGCCCATGACGACCTCGACACTGGTCGCGCCGCGCGGAAGCGGCGGAAAGGTGTCGCCGTCCAGCATCATCGCGACAGGAATGTCGACATCAGCGGTCCCGACGCCCGTCAACGGGTCGAAGGTCGAGAGGGAGACCGGCCAGCCCTGACCTCCCACCCACTCGAAACCTCCGACCGGATTCCCGCTCGAGTTCCGGATGCTCCACAAAGCCACCAGGTCGGGCGCTTCGAACTGTCCGGAACCGGTGAGAGTTGACGTCCGGAAGTCGAGCTGGGCCAGCAAGGAGCCCGGGTATCCAAGGTCGAGCGGGCCTCCGGACTGAAAGGTGACGACTCCCTCGTCCTCCGACGAGTACCGCAAGTCATGAAACCCGTAGGTCTCATCTTGCCAGGGGGCGCCAGAGCTTGTCGTCAAGGCCAGAGCCAGGCCGAGCGGATGGATCATGAGTATGGAACTCCTCGATTGCAGGGATAGCCGGGCAGCTCACCTCTTGAGCCGCTCTGCGCGACCAGACTCTACGCGAAGCATTCGAATTGTCAAGACTCATTTTCGCTTCTATTCTTTCCGGGCATCCGCGGCGAGGCCAGATACACACAAACTGTTGCCAAGCAATGACTTGCAAGCGCTCCGCCGGCCCCATCTCGGGCCCGGTGGAGGGCCGCCGAGCAGATCAAGGATCAGCCCTCCGGACCGCGGTGATGAGGGGAAATCCTGCACGGCGCGGTGGCCGAGACTCGCGGCGCAAGAGCATTGAAGTCGCGGGCCTCCTGGCGTGATACGCTTCCTGTTTGCTGTCGAGGGAGTCGGCGTGAACTGACCCGGGCGCGGCGCGAGCCTGAACTCGAATCCATGAGCGCTGATGACTCTCGGGCACGGCCGAGACTCACGTGAGCGAAAGTCCGATCCCGAATGGAAGCGTGGCTTCCCGAGCGACGCTGCATGGCTCGCTCTTTCCGGCGAGCGACCACCCGGCACGCTCGTCGTGGGCCGCCACACCGCGGGTCGCTGATGCTTGCGGTCACGGAGAGCGGACGGAACGCTAGGCGCATGAGACCGATCGTCGGCTGGATCGTGATTGGCCTGACCGCGCTGTTCGTGGTGTTCAACCTCGAGAAGGCGCGCGTGTGGTACTTCGGCATCCGCGCCGAGATGCCGATCGCCTTCGTGGTGATCGCCTCGGCCGTGCTCGGCGCGATCGCGTCCTCGGCCTTCTCGAGCCTGCGCGGCAAGCGCTGAGCATGGCCGCGCGCATCCGCACCGAGGCCGAGCTCGAGGCCGCGCTCGCCGCGCCGCGCTTCCTGCTCTTCAAGCACTCCTCCACCTGCCCGATCTCGGCCGCGGCCTTCGAGGAGTACGAGGAGTGGCTCGCCTCCGCGCCCGGCATCCCGAGCGCGTGGCTCGCCGTGGTCGCCGAGCGCCCGCTCGCACGCGCCGTGGCCGAGCGCACGGGCGTCCAGCACGAGTCCCCGCAGGCGCTCCTGCTCGCCGGCGGCCGCTGCCTCTGGAACGCCTCGCACGGCGCGATCACCGTCGAGAGCCTGCGGGCCGCGCTGACGCGCGGCTGAGGCTCACTCGAGCACGAGCTCGAGCGTCGCGATCGTTCCGGCGCCGATCGTGACCTCGCGCCACGCGGCCTGACGCTCGCCATCGCTGGCCGTGACGAGCCACGTGCCGAGGGGCAACCCCTCGAGCCGGAAGCGGCCGAGCGTCCCGCTCGTCCCGAGCCGACGCGGCCGTTCTTTCGAGCCCGGCGTCGCGAGCCACAGGTGCGCTCCGTACACGCCCGTCCCGTCGCGCCGGCGCACGTGGCCCTCGAGGCGCGCGCCGCGCTCCAGCGTGAGCTCGATGCCCGTGACAACCTCGCCCGCGCGCACGACGACGCCGGGAACGCGGGTCGGCGCGCTGGAACCTCCGCCCTCGGTCGACGGCCCCTCGCGCGCCTCGAGCACGTGGACCCCGGCCGGGAGCTCGAGCGCGAACTCACCGTTCGCAGCGCTGCGCCCGGAAGCGCTGCTGCGCTGCAGGCCGTCCTCGCTGGAGGAATACGCCTGGACCTCGACACCCGCAAGGGCCTCACCCTCCGCCCCCCAGACGACGCCCTGCAGGCGCCCGGTGTGGAGCTCCAGATCGAGCGGCACGAACTCTGCGTCCGGCACGAGCACGCGCCGGCTCTCCACGAATCCGCGTGCAGGATCGCGCACGGAGATCCAGTGCTCACCGCTCTCGGCGAGGTCGAGCACGAAACTTCCGTCCAGATGGGTCGTCGCCGAGCCCACCGTCGCTCGCGAGTCGAGACGCCGGGCCTCGAGCTCGAGGTCGCCGCGTGGCACGCCATCCACGCGCACCCGCCCTTGAATCCGCCGGACCACGGCGGGCTGGATCAGCTCGACGTGACTCGTCTCGACCGCCTGCACCGCGACGCTCCCGGCCAGGCGCATGCGCGACGACAGGTCCGCCACCAGCACGTAGTCGCCGGGTTCAAGCCCCTCGAAGTAGGCGCTTCCGTCCTCGCCGCTCAGCGCGTAGCGGGGAGTGCCCGTCGGACCCGAGGCGCGCACGCGCGCACCGGCGACCGCGCGGCCGCGATCGTCCAGTACCCACACCTCGAGCGCACCCGAGCGCGGCAGGACGAGCGCGATTCCCGTGTACTCCTCGCCCGGCTCCAGCTCGACATCCAGGCGCGTCTCCGACATCTCGCCCGCACGCCGTGCCACGACCCGCAGCGTGCCGGACAGGAGCTCGTGGAGCGCAAAGCTGCCATCCACCGCCGTGCGGGTCGCCGCTACCGGGCCCTCGAAGTGGTGCGCCACCACCTCGGCGCCTGCGACCGGCTCGCCTGTGTCGTCCAGCACGCGCCCCGCCAGCGCGGCGCCGCGCTGGAGCTGGAAGACCAGCGGCTCGCTCACGGGCAGCTCGAGCGTGCGTTCCTCGGCCAGGTAGCCGTCGCTCTCGGCCCGCAGCGTCCAGAGCCCCCGTTGCAGTCCGAGCAGCAGGAAGGCTCCGTCCTCGCTGGTTCCGGCGCTCTCCTGCTCGGGTTCGTCTCGGTCCGACGCAGGCATGGCGAATACACTGCCACGGAGCGGCTGGTTGCTCGTGTCGCGGATCCAGCCTCTTTGCTGCAGCCCCGGGTCGAGCACCAGCTCGAGGTCCCGCGCGGCTCCGCTCCGCGGCCCGTGACGCGCCCGCCAGGAGATGAAGTGGACCTCGCCCGGTTCCACCTCCAGCTTCCGAGGGGCTTGCGCGAAGAGCTCCCACGGCTCATCGGGCGCGGGATCGAGCCAGAAGCGACCATCCCGCGCACGCGAGGTGGTCTCGCTCAGCGGCTCCCCGTCCCCTCCGCCCCGAACAAGGGTGACCGTCGCCCGGGCGGGTGTCCCGTCGGGCCAGCGCACGTTGCCAGTGATGGCCACGGCAGCGCCATCGCCCTCGGGTTTCACGCCGGACTGGCGCGCTGCGGGCACCCCCGGTGCCTGGAGCTCGCTCTCCTCGAGCGGCTCGCCGACCGGCTCCAAGGTCGCCGACGCAGAGGAGTGCCGGCTTCCGTCCCCGCGCGGCTCACTCCGCCCCTGTACCCACAGCCACAGTCCGAAGCCGAGCAAAGCCAGCCCGAACAGCAGCGTCGAGATCAAGAAGGCTCGCCCCATCACTCCCGCGCCAGTCTACAGCGCACCCGCGCAGGACGGAGGAAGGTCGGCCCTTCCGCGCGCGCCGTGCGTTCGCCACACTCGCCCGTCCGATGCCCCCCGCCCGCCTCGCCGTGCTCGGTCCGCAGCGCCAGCAGCGCACGCTCGCTGCGGTGCTCGAGCGCTTCGACCTGGCCGGTGCGGCGCGCGTCGCGACGGTCACGGCCGGCTGGGAAGAGCGCGAGGACGAGGACAGGGAGCTGCACGAGCACCTGTGGGGCAAGAGCGTCAACCTGCGGCTCTACGAGCGCAGCGACGCGGCCCTGCGCGAGGACCACGAGCTGCGCCTCGGCGTGCGCTGGCGCACCGAGCGGCTGCGCGAGGTGCAGGAGCTGTACCGCGTGCGCGTGGCCCATGCGCTCGAGGCGGCGCGCGAGCTCTTCCGGCGCGAGCCCTCGCGCAACGGGGCGGATCTCCTGGCGCTCGAGCGCGCCGGAGCGATCGAGACCCTGCGTGACCTCGACCGCGAGCACGAGAAGCTCGTGGGCACGATCCGCGACGAGTTCGTGGCGCGCTGGAAGCCGCTCGAGCGTCCGGCGGTCGTGCGCCAGCGCAGCGAGGTCGAGGGGTTGCTCGCCGACGTGCCGGTCGTGTGCGTGGCCGGCGGGCACGTCGCGATCCTGCTGGACGTCCTGCGCCTGTTCGACTTCCCGAAGCTCGTCGGCGAGCGTGCGCTCGTGACCTGGTCGGCCGGCGCGATGGCGCTGTCCGAGCGCGTGGTGCTGTTCCACGACTCGCCGCCCCAGGGCCAGGGCTCGGCCGAGGTGCTCGAGACCGGCCTCGGCGTCGTGCGCGGGCTGCTGCCGCTGCCGCACGCCTGCCACCGGTTGAAGTGCGACGACACGCGCCGCGTGGCGCTCTTCGCGCTGCGCTTCCGGCCGCTCCTGTGCGTGCCGCTCGACTTCGGGAACTACCTGACGCGCGAGGGCGAGACCTGGCGCGCGCACGCCGGCACGCGACGCATGTCCGAGGAAGGTTCGCTGGTGGCACTGTGAGGGGTGGCACTGTGAGGCGCACACCGTGAACGGCACGCAGGCGATCCAGGAGCTGAAGAAGCGCCGCACCTCGCCCGAGGAGCTCGAGCTCTACCTGCGCGCCAACGCCTTCCCGATCGTCGAGGGCCAGAGCGTCACGTTCGTGTGGCGCGGCGAGGCCGATCGCGTGCACCTCAGGCACTGGATCTACGCACTGCCCTCGTCGCAGGCGCTGCGGCGCCTCGAGGGCACGGATCTGTGGTTCCTGTCGCTCGATCTGCCGCTCGGCTCGCGCGTCGAGTACAAGTTCGAGCTCTACCGCGGGAACCACCTCGAGCTCGTCACCGACCCGCTCAACCCGCACGTCGCGACCGACCCGATGGGTCAGAACTCGGTCGTGCACGCGCAGGGCTACGAGGTCCCGGACTACACGCTGTTCGACGCGCAGGCGCGCCCGGGCACGCTCGAGAAGGTCGTGATCGGCAGCCGCGCCCTGGGCGAGGCGCGCGCGGTGCAGGTCTACCTGCCGGCGCGCTTCCGCGCGACGCGCCGCTATCCGCTGCTCGTCGTGCACGACGGCGGCGATTTCCTGCGCTTCGCGGGCCTGAAGACGGTGCTCGACAACCTGATCCACCGCCTCGACATCCCGCCCCTGATCGCGGTGATGACCGATTCGCCGCGCCGCCTGGTCGAGTACGCCGACGACGCGCGCCACGCCGATTTCCTGGCGCTCGAGCTCGTGCCCTTGCTCGAGAGCCGCTACCCGCTCGCGCGCCTGCACGGCGCGCGCTGCCTGCTGGGCGCCTCCTTCGGCGCGGTCGCCTCGCTCTCCGCCGCCTGGCGCCACCCGGGCGTGTTCGGGAACCTCGCGCTGCTCTCCGGCTCCTTCGCCTTCACCGACATCGGCGCCCACGACCGCGGCCCAGTCTTCGACCCGGTCGTGCAGTTCGTCAACGCCTTCCGCGCCGCCCCCGGCCGCCCCGCCGACCGCGTCTACCAGGCCTGCGGCATCTACGAGTCGCTGATCTACTAAACCGCTCGCTCTACCCGCTGCTGCAGGACACCGGCATGACCGTGCGCTTCACCGAGGTGCGCGACGGCCACAACTGGGAGAACTGGCGCGACCGCCTGCGCGAGGGACTCTCGTGGCTCTTCCCGGGCCCGCTGTGGATGGTGTACGAGTGACGCGCGGCGCCCTGGCGCGCTGAACCGCTGCGAGCGAACGACGCCGGAGTTCCTGCGCGAGTCGCTGGACGGGTCGAGCGCGCCCTTCGGCTTCGTGAGGAGGTTCTCCCTGGCCGGAGGAAGCACCCGTCCGCGCCGGATCGAGTATCCTGCCGGCATGAAACGTGCATCGCTCGTGCTCGGTTCGCTCGCGTTCCTTTCGGCCTGTGGTTCCGGCGAGGACAACGCCTCGGTCGTGCAAGCGGCGACCAAGGCGGCCGGGGAGCTCGGCGAGCAGGTGGCCGAGAAGGCGACCGTGCTGGCGCAGAAGGCGGCCGAGGCGGCCGCGCTGAAGGGCGAGGAGGCGCGCGTGAAGCTGCAGGAGTTCGTCGACGAGGCCTCGGCCGAGCTGGCGGCGGCGCGTGATTCCGAGGCGGTGCAGGCGGCGCTGGTCGAGCTCGATCAGGCGCTGGTGCAGCTGGCGGAGCTCGTGAAGGCGCTCGGCGCGAAGCTCGACCTCGAGCGGCTGCGTGTGGCGCTGGGCGAGGCGCTCGAGCGCTTCCGGAGCGACCCCGCCGTGCAGCGTGCGAGCGAGTCCCTGCGCGCGAAGCTCGACGCGTGGACCGCCCCGGCGGACGCGGAGGCCGCTCAGTCCGCGCGCACGAACTCCGAGTCGAGGTAGCGGATCGCCCGGGCGCGCTCGGACTCGGGCTCGAACTCGGCCCAGGCGGTCTCGGGCTCGCCGAGCACGTCGAGCGAGAGCTTCTCGCGCTCGGGGTCGTCGATCAGGAGGGTCCCGCAGGCGACGCCGAGGCGCGCCTCGAGCCGCTCGCCCGCGAGCGTGACGACGAGCGTGCCGTAGTCCGCGTTCACGTAGCGCCCGGCATAGGCCGCGCCGGGACGCACGGAGGCCCGGGTGGCGCGTGCCGCGACGCCGGCCGACGCGCCGGCACGCTCGGCCCGGCGCTCGACCGTGGTGAGCTCGGCCATCAGGCGCTCGAAGGCGTCCTCGTGACCGAGGCAGTGGTCGTACAGCGCGTGCAGCAGCGCCTCGGAGAGCGCCATCGAGAGCGAGCCGCCGCTGGCGAGCACGACCACGCCCACGCCGCGCTCGGGCATGAAGGAGACGTTGCTGTAGAAGCCTCCGAAGGACCCGGGGCGATGCAGCAGGCGCTCGCCGCGGTAGTCGCCGACGTCCCAGCCCAGGGCGTAGCCGTGCCGTCGCACACCGAAGAAGTCGCGCTCCTGCTCGACCTCCTTGTGCTGCGTCGCCTCGATCACCTCGCGAGGCAGCACCTGGACACCCTCCAGGCGCCCGAGCGAGAGCTCGGCCAGCACGAGGCGCGCGAGGTCGCGCGCGCTCGAGAACATGCCGCCCGCCGGCCCCATGTTCGCGTCGTCCTTGCGCAGGACCACGGGGACGAAGCCGTCTGGGCCGAACTCGTGCCCCGTGGCCAGCCGTACGGAATCGAGCTGCGAGCGCCGCAGGTACGAGGACTTCATCCCGAGCGGAGCCAGCACCTCGGCCTCGACCACACGCTTCCAGCCGCCCTTCTCGGCGGGCGCGAGCAGCAGTCCGACCAGGTCCGTGCCGAGGTTGGAGTAGACGAAGCGCCGGTCGGCGGCGGGCGGGTGGCGCGCGAGCAGGCGCATGAGGTCGGCGTTCTCGTACTCGCCGGTGAAGGCCACGCGGAAAGTGACCGGCCCCTGGCCACTGATGCCGTGGGTGTGCGTGAGCAGGTGGCGCACGGTCACGGGAACACCGGGGATGCCGGCCGGCAGCGCGAGCTCGGGCAGGAGTTCCTGGATCGGGCGGTCGAGCGCGAAGGCGCCGCGTGCGGCCAGACGGGTCGCGGCCAGCGCGGTGAAGGCCTTGGTGGTCGAGGCCAGGTAGTAGAGCGTGTCCCCGTCGACTGGCCGGCCGCCGCCCACTTCCTGCTCGCCGAAGCCTCCGCTCCACAGGATGCGCTCTCCCTGCACGACGGCCACGGACAGCCCCGGAGAGAAGCCGCTCGACATGGCCAGCTCGGCGAGGTCGTGCAGCTCGCCGGCCTGCGGACGCGCAGGTCCGGCCCAGAGGAGGGGAAGCGACGCGAGGGCGGGGAGGATCTGCATGGCAACTCGAAGGGAGGGGGCGCCACGCGCTCGACCCGGGCGTGCATTCCGCGAAAGGCGGGGTCCGGCCCACTTCCTCGTGTCCCGGAAGCGCCCCGTCCGTTGGGAGCCACCTCGCTGGCCGCTACACTCTTCGCCCCGAAACGCCGGCCCCGTGGCCGGTCACCCCCCGGAGAGACAGCCGTGAAGACGACGACGCGCAAGATCGGGCTCTCGCTCGGTGCCGATTTCTGCTGGCCGATCTGCTACGAGGAGATCGTGAAGTCGCTCGCGCTCGAGCTCCCGCTCGGGAAGGAGCGCGTGACCTTCGACGTGCAGCGCCTGTCGATCGATCCCTTCAAGCTCGATCACGCCTCGAAGTACGACCTCGTCATCGACCGGCTGACGCACTGGTACCAGCCGTCGCGCGAGTGGATCAAGAAGGCCGTGATCCTCGACGGGGTGTACGTGTTCAACAACCCCTGGTCGGTGCAGTCGAACGAGAAGCACACGACCTACGCGGCGATGATGCGCCTCGGTCTGCCGATTCCGGCCACCTGGATGGTGCCGCCGAAGAGCTACGAGCCGAAGGCCGACCTCGAGGTGACGCTCGCGCGCTACGCGAAGCTGTTCGACATCGCGGAGGCCGGCAAGGACCTCGGCTATCCGCTGTTCATGAAGCCCTTCGACGGCGGCGGCTGGGTCGGAGTGAACAAGATCGACGACGAGGCCGCGCTGCGCGACGCCTACGAGAAGTCGGGCAAGTTCCTGATGCACCTGCAGGCCGGCGTGTACCCGTTCGATTCGTTCGTGCGCTGCATCGGCCTCGGGCCGCAGACGACGACGGTCAAGTACGACCCCGCGAAGCCGCTGCACCAGCGCTACCTCGAGGACCGCGAATTCCTGGCCGACGAGGACCGCGAGCTACTCGAGGACATGACGCTGACGATCAACGCCTTCTTCGGCTGGGACTTCAACTCCTGCGAGGCCCTGCACAAGGGCGGAGTCTGGTACCCGATCGACTTCGCGAACCCCTGCCCCGACAGCCAGGTCACGTCCCTGCACGTGCACTTCCCCTGGCTCGTCAAGGCGAAGATCCGCTGGTCGCTCTTCTGCGCAGCCACGAAGAAGGCCTTCCGACCGAACCTCGACTGGACGCCCTTCTTCGCCATCGCCGCCGAGACGGACCTGACCCCGCGCGAGAAGCTCGCCGGCTACGCCGCGATCGCGCGCGAGCGCTTCGAGAGCGAGCGCTTCGAGGAGTTCTGCGCCCAGCACCTCGCGCACCTCGACGAGGTCGCCTGGGAGTTCTTCGGCACGCCGCGCGCGCGCGAGGCCGTGGCCGGCAAGGTCGCGGCGCTCTTCCCGGCCCACGAGCACGCCGAGTTCACCGAGTACTTCTGGCAGAAGCTGCAGGACTGGCGCCGCGCCGACGCGGCCGCGCGCCCGACCGCCCACGCCTGACCCCCGCCCGCCCATGCCCAAGCAGACGATCGCCTCGAAGCACCTCGGCCAGAACGTGAACTGGACGCGCTGGGGCGAGATCGGCACGCCGGTGCTGTTCTTCCCCACCGCCGCGGCCGACTGCGAGGAGGTCGAGCGCTTCCTGATGGTGCAGGCCCTGGCGCCGCTGCTCGCGGAGGGCCGTATCAAGCTCTACTCCGTGGACAGCGTCGCCGGGCAGGCGCTGCTCTCGGGCAAGAGCGCGGCCGAGGTCGCGCAGGTCCAGGGTCGCTACGACCGCTTCGTGTACGAGGAGCTCGTGCCGGCCATCCGTCGCGACTGCAAGTCACCCGAGATCGAGATCGTGGTCACGGGTCCCTCGATCGGCGCCTTCAACGCGCTGTCGATGACCTGCAACCACCCGGACGTCTTCTCGAAGGCGATCTGCCTGAGTGGAACCTACGACATCACGAAGTGGATGAACCACGAGGTGCCGATGGCGCACTACCTCATCTCGCCGCTCCACTTCCTGCCCAATCTCGGCGAGTGTGACCAGCTCGCGCGCCTGCGGAAGCGCTTCGTGTACCTGGCCCACGGTACGGGCCGCTGGGAGGAGCCGGAGCAGTCCTGGCGCGTGCAACGGGTGCTCGAGTCGAAAGGCGTCCCGAACTACGTGGACGCCTGGGAAGACTACGACCACGACTGGCCGACCTGGCGCAAGATGCTGCCCGAGTTCCTGGCCAAGATGGCGTGATCGTCCCGGCGACCTGCCGGCTCGACCTACCCGCGCCCGTCGTTCACGCGCACGATGTAGCCGCCGGAGCGCTCGGCACGCTCGAGGTCGAGCAGCCCGCGCTCCTCGGCCTCTTCCAGGAGCTCGTTGAACGAGCCGTAGCCGTAGTAGCTCTCGTTGAAGCTAGGCTTGCGGCGCTTCAGGGCCTGCTTGACCATCGAGCCCCAGATCTTGCCCTCCTCGCCGCGCTCGGAGACGAGCGCATCGATCGTCTCGAGGATCAGGTCGAGAGCCTCGGCCGTGCGATCGTCGCCCGTGCGGCGCGCGCCCTCGGCCTGCGGTTCGCCGGCCGGCTTCGTGCTCTTCGCGGCGGGCCTGGCGGGCGTGCTGGCGCGTGACGGCGCCGGCTTGCGGGCCGGCTTCTCGCGCACGAGGTCGTCGTAGAAGATGAACTCGTCGCAGTTCGCGATCAGGAGATCGGAGGTCGAGTTCTTGACCCCCACCCCGATCACCGTCTTGTTGTTCTCGCGCAACTTGCTGACCAGCGGCGAGAAGTCCGAGTCGCCGCTGATGATCACGTAGGTGTCGACGTGCGTCTTCGTGTGGCAGAAATCGAGCGCGTCCACCACCAGGCGGATGTCGGCCGAGTTCTTGCCGGACATGCGCACGTGCGGGATCTCGATCAGCTCGAAGGCGGCCTCGTGCATCGCGCCCTTGAAGCCCTTGTAGCGCTCCCAGTCGCAGTAGGCCTTCTTGACCACGATGCTGCCCTTGAGGAGCAGGCGATCGAGCACCTTCGCGATGTCGAACTTCGCGTACTTCGCGTCGGCCACGCCGAGCGCCACGTTCTCGAAGTCGCAGAAGACGGCCATGTTCGTGATGTCGGCGGCGGAGCTCATTGCCCCGCCACTGTAGCAAGACCCACGGCCACCCTGGACCGCCCGAGTGGCTTCAGCCGACCGTCAGCCAGGCGGGCGCGTTCTTCTCGGCGTGGCCGCCGGTGACGACGACGATGCCCGACTCGCTCACCGTGAAGCGCTTCTTGTCTTCCTCGAGGTCGTAGCCGATGCGCGTGCCGGGCGGGACCTGGATCCACTTGTCGATGATCGCGCGGCGCACCTTGGCATCGCGTCCGATCACGGCGCCGGCGAAGACGATCGAGTCCTCGACCAGGCCCTTCTCCTCGACGCGCACGCGGTTGGCGAGGATCGAGCGGCGCACCTTGGCACCCGAGACGACGACGCCCGGGCACATCAGCGAATCGACCACCTCGCTCTTCCGGCCGTCGTACTCGTCGAAGATCGTCTTGGCCGGCGGGTCGTTGTGCCAGAGCGTGTAGATCGGCCAGTCGAGGTCGTACAGGTTGAACTGCGGCTGGACGCTGCACAGGTCCATGTTGGCGTCGAAGTAGGCCTCGAGCGTGCCGACGTCGCGCCAGTAGGGTTCGAGCTCCGGGTACTGCACGTCCGTGAAGCGGTGCGTGAAGACCGACGCCTCGTGGATCATCTTCGGGATGATGTCCTTGCCGAAGTCGTGGCTCGAAGCGTTGCCGAGCTCGGCGTCGGCCTTCAGGCGCCGCACGAGCTCGTCGGTCTCGAAGATGTAGATGCCCATCGAGCCCAGGCAGTAGCCGGGCTGGCCGGGGATCTCCTTGCCGACCTTGGGCTTCTCGTCGAAGGACTGCACGCGCTCGTCCGCGTCGATCTCGAGGATCCCGAAACGCCGTGCGTCGGCCTGCGGCACGCGCACGACGCCGATCGTGACGGCCGCCTTGCGCTCGAGGTGCTGCTCGAGCATGCGCCCGTAATCCATCTTGTAGATGTGATCGCCCGAGAGGATCAGCACGTGGCTCGGGCGCTCGTCCTCGAGCGTGTCGAGGTTCTGGTAGATCGCATCGGCCGTACCCTGGTACCAGAGGCCGGTCTTCAGGTGGTGTGGCGGGCGCACGCTGATGAACTGCGACAGGCGCCGCGGCAGGAAGTTCCAGCCGAAGCGGATGTGCTCCTCGAGCGAGCGCGCCTGGTACTGGGTCAGGACGTGGATGCGCCGTAACCCCGAGTGGATGCAGTTCGAGAGCGTGAAGTCGATGATGCGGTAGGCGCCGCCGAAGGGCACGGCGGGCTTGGCGCGCTTGGCGGTGAGCGGCATCAGGCGCTCACCTTGCCCGCCCGCCAGGATGAAGGTCAGGGTTTCCTTCAGCTCGGTCGTCAGCTGCATCGTGGGCTCTCGGGCGCTGGAAGCGCGCGCGGGGGGACGGGACACGAACGGTCTCGCATCGAGCCGTAGCATGACGTTCGCCGCCCCTCCTGGATACCCTGCGCCTCCTTGTGGAAGGCCGTGCGCCACCACTACCTTGTCGCGCGTCCCATGCTCCGCGCCCCCCTCCTCCCGAGACCGCGTCCAGACCGATGCGCGTCCTGATGCTCGGCTGGGACTTCTCGCCGCGCCGCTCGGGTGGCGTGGGGAGCGCTTGCCAGGGGCTCGCGACGGCGCTTGCACGCAAGCGCGAGCTCGGCGTCGACGTGCTGTTCGTGTTGCCGCGCGAGGAGGGCGACGAGGAGCCCGATTCCGTGCGGGTCCTGTTCGGCGATGGCCGTGGACAGGCGCCGCAGGCCCGCGAGGAAGCGACCATCGAGGAGCCTGCCGAGGAGCTGCACGAACGCGCGGCCGGACTCGCTCCCGGACTCGACGCGACGCCGCACCTGGAGCCCGCCCCGCTGGCCACGCTTCCGGCCACTCTCGGACCGGAAGCGCCCGCGGCGCCGAGCCTGCCGACGCCCGCGGAGGCCCTGCGCCTGCTCGCGGTGGCGAGTCCGCTGCGACCTTACCTCGCACCGGCCGACTACGCGGCCGCGGTCCACGCACACATGGCGGCCCTGCGCCGACCGGCCACGGCCCTGCGCTCCCCGGCCACCGACGCGGCCGCGCCGCGAGCAGCGACCGCCCGCGCGCGGCGCGTGCGCAGGCCGACGCGCCCCGCCCTGCGCACGCCCGCCGCGCGCACGCCCGCGACCCCGGCGCCGGTGCCCTTCGCCGCCACGCTCGGAGCCGAGGTCGAGCGCTACGCGCGCGAGGTGCTCGCGCTCGTGCAGAGCGAGGAGTTCGACGTGGTGCACGCGCACGACTGGATGAGCTTCCCCGCCGCGCTGCTCGTGGCCGAGCAGCGCGCGAAGCCGCTGGTCGTGCACTTCCACTCCTGCGAGCGCGAGCGGCGCGGTGAGCACGCGCTGGAGGAGGTGCGCGCCATCGAGCAGGCCGCGATCGACGCGGCCGCGCGCGTGCTGGCGGTCTCGCGCCAGAGCGCCGACACGCTCGAGCGCGAGTACGCGATCCAGCCGGCCAAGCTGCGCGTGCTGCACAACGCGTTCACGCCCCTGCCGCAGGTGCAGGCCGTGCC
>Ga0172373_10003494_pt1 | contig 22975 bp, 18 predicted proteins | sample Lak10m_2_FD_114546 | JGI IMG/M metagenome (GOLD analysis project Ga0172373, IMG submission 114546) | Freshwater microbial communities from Kabuno Bay, South-Kivu, Congo - kab_092012_10m | ecosystem: Environmental > Aquatic > Freshwater > Lake | place: Democratic Republic of the Congo...
CGCTATTTATGCTTATGGTTGGGACGTTTCCAAGACAAATAGAAATACTTTTAGGGTTTGGCATAATGGCACAAATAATATTTTCTATGCGGATTTTATGCGATTTGTTGATGAAAACACAACATTGATTTTAATGTCAAATAAAACATTTCGTGGTACAGACCAACTTAATTTTGAAATAGCAAAGATAATTTTTGAGAAAAATTACAAACCAACTATTACCAAACCCGACAATGAAACTAATCAAAATTATACTCAAGAAATAATTGAAATTATTTTGAAAAATGGATTAGAAGAAGCTAAGTTAGAATATACTAAGAGACCTGCAAACACAGATGTTTTAGAATATCTCTTAATTAGAGAAGGCTACGAACAATTATCGCAAAATAAATTTGATGAAGCAATTGAGATTTTTACAATGAGTTGTATTGCCAATCCTAATTCATTTAATGCTTATGATAGTTTGGGAGAAGCTTATATGACTAAAGGGGACAAAATATCAGCCATAAAGAATTATGAAAAAAGTTTACAATTAGACCCAACAAACCAAAACGCTGAAGAGATGATTAAAAAAATGAAACTTTAATGTTAAAGAAGCCCGAACGCATAACACGGGTTTGGCAAAAGCGGCGGTTCGGTACTTCGCAGACACTTTTGTGGTAGGTTTATATACTGTTCTTCGATTTAACCTTTGATTTAAAAATCCCGCACCGCGACAATACCAAAATCGTTATTTTTATTTTATTAATGTTTCTCTTTTATAATTTCCATTGGCAACTTCAAGTGCAGTAAGGTGTGCAAGCTTAACAACCTTTTCATATAAAACCGTATTAAGTGTTTCTACTTTATCCGATGGAAGATGAAGATGATCATAACTGTTTGTGGTTACAAAGTACAAACAGGGAATACCTTTTTCAAAAAATGGAGTTGCGTCTGCGCCGCCTCCGTTCCATGTTCTATCCACCATTGAGTTAAAGCTTGTCTTATCGATTTGATGCGCAATCTCCCAAAGTGTTGGTGCACTCTTCCCGTTGCCAACTTGAATGCTGTCGCCATAACCGATACAATCCATATTAATCATTGCTGTAATTTTGTCGTAACCTTTTTGCCAACTTTCAACAAAATGCTTTGAGCCGTTAAGTCCCTGCTCTTCGCTAGCAAACAAAACAAAAAGCATTGAACGTTTGGGCAGTATTCCTCCTTTAACAAAAGCTTTGGCAATTTCTAAAACTCCTGCAGAGCCGGAAGCATTATCATTAGCGCCTGGAAATAATAATCCCGCTTGCGAACCAACATGATCCAAGTGTGCGCCAATAACTACAAATTCATTTTTAAGTTTCGGATCGATGCCTTCAATCATTGCAACAACATTCATGGTTCTGGCATTCTTTTCATAGCTGGCATTTATTTCTATCTGTGCTTTGGTTGTAAGATTCATCGATAGTGGTTTCTTCTTTTCATCTATCTTTGTTTGAACATCGTTTATAGAAAATCCTGTTTTGCTAAGTAATTGATTTGCAGCATCTAAGGAAATGTGAAGCTGTGGAAAATCTGTGGGTTGTTCACCTTCACCATGCATTACGCTTCCAATAAGCGGCTGGGGATTTTCATCATTGGGCAGAGAGACAAATAAAATGCCTTTTGCGCCCAGCTTTTTTGCAACAAGAGATTTTTCTCGTGGATAATTTGTTCCCCAATCTTTGTCATCGTTTTTCCATTTAGGATTTTGTTTAAATACCATTACAATTTTGTTCTTAACATTTACTCCCGCATAATCATCATAACCAAGATCAGTACGAGAAATTCCGTATCCGCAAAACACAACGGGCAGAGTAAATTTGTTTGATCCTGTAAACCCGCGTAATACAAAATCCTTACCTAATCCATAATTAGTTGTATCGCCACCAACAATGGTTTTAAATATAGCGGGAGATTCAATTTTGTTGTATTCAACATTTAGATATTGAAAATACTGTTCGTCGCCAGCGAACTTTAACCCAAGTTCGTAAAACTTATCGGCAGCAAACTGAGCAGCTTTGTTGTAACCTTCGCTGCCAGGTAATCTTCCATCAAACTCCGGCGAAGAAAGAATTCTAACATTCTTAATAAGATCTTCTTTGCTTATTTCAGAAAGCCCTGTTGAGTTTTGTGCGAAAACAAAAACCGTTGTGCTAAAAAAAAGAATTGTTATAAATGTTTTGTTCATGTTCTATAATAATTTTATTAAAAATAGTCTGCTTTAATAATACAAAAAATACGCCAAGTAGATAATAAAAAATCGTCCTGTTTATTGGGACGATTTAATATATAATAGCATTAAGATGTAAAACTAACTAAGTAATGGCTCGTCATTTTTTCCGTTGCCGTTGCCATTTCCGTTCATCTCTTCATCATCTTCAGGAACAACGCGGGCAATGTCTGCAATCGAATCATGTTCGTTCAGTCTAATTACTCTTACGCCCTGTGTGTTTCTACCCATTACACGCAAGTCTTTAACGCTTTGTCTAATAACCATTCCTTGTGTAGAAATAATTACAAGCTCATCACGATCAACAACTTCCATCATCGCTATAAGTTTACCAACTTTATCTGTTGTCTTAACCGTGATAACACCTTTGCCGCCGCGTTTTGTAATTCTGTAATCGTTAATATCAGAGCGTTTGCCAAATCCTTTTTCTGTAACAACAAGAACTGTGGTTTGATCATTTCTGATTACTAGCAAGCCAACAACGTGATCGCCTTTACCGAGTCTTACTCCACGTACGCCAGTTGCAGTTCTGCCCATATCGCGCACATCTTTTTCATTAAAGCGAATTGCAAATCCGTGACTTGTTCCAATTACAATATCATTTTTTCCATCCGTCATTTTAACTGTAATCAGTTTATCTCCGGCAGCAAGATTGATTGCATTAATTCCGCCTTTGCGAACATTTCCGTAAGCAGCAAGAACTGTTTTTTTAATTGTTCCTTTTTGTGTTGCCATTATCAGATATTGATCTTCACGGAATTCTTTAACCGCAACAAATGCTGTTATGTTGTCGTCCTTATCTTTGTCAAGAAGATTAACAACAGATCTTCCGCGCGCTGTTCTTCCGCCTTCCGGAACCTCGTGAACTTTTAGCCAATAACAACGCCCTTTATCTGTAAAGAATAAAATGTATTGGTGCGTTGACGCAACAAACATATGTTCAATAAAATCGTCTTCCTTGGTTCCCGCGCCTGTTACGCCCTTACCGCCTCGTCCTTGTCTTCTATATCCGCTAACCGGAAAACGTTTTATAAATCCGCCGTGCGATATTGTTACAACAACATCTTCTTCTGCTATGATGTCTTCTAGTGCAAATTCTTTATAATCTTTTATGATTTCGGTTCTGCGTTCATCACCGTATTTCTCTTTAAGTACAAGAAGTTCCTCTTTAATAATTTTATTTCTTGTTCTTTCGTTATCCAAAATACCCCTAAGTCTTTCTATCAATTTAATTACTTCTTTGTATTCGTCTTCAATCTTTTTGCGCTCCAACCCAGTTAAGCGCTGCAATCTCATATCCAAAATTGCTTTTGCCTGTATCTCGCTTAACTTGAATTTTTTCATCAAGTTATTCTTAGCTGTTTCGGTGTCTTTGGATTTTTTTATCGTCTCTATCACTTCATCAATATTATCAAGAGCAATTATGTAGCCTTCCAAAATATGGGCGCGTTTTTCTGCAGCATCTAATTCATATTTTGTTCTGCGGATCAGCACTTCCATTCTGTGTGCTAAAAAGTGCTGAATCATTTCCTGAATATTTAAAACCTTTGGTGTGCCGTGAACAAGAGCGAGCATAATTACTCCAAATGTAACCTGCATTTGGGTGTGCTTAAACAATTGATTTAAAACAACGGCAGGCTGTGCATCTCGTTTTAACTCAATTACTATACGCATTCCATCACGATCAGACTCATCTCTAATGTTTGATATTTCAGTTATCTTTCCTTCGCGTACAAGGTCGGCAATTTTTTCAATCAGCACTGCTTTGTTTACTTGATAAGGAATTTCTGTAATGATAATATTTTCTCTGTCGTTCTTCAGAGTTTCAACATTTGCTTTTGCGCGAATAACAACTCGGCCTCTTCCTGTAAGAAGGGCTTCTTTAACGCCTTCGTATCCATAAATAATTCCACCTGTCGGAAAATCCGGAGCCTTAACATACTTCATCAAATCAGCAGCAGTTACTTTTGGATTTTCAATCATGGCAACGCAGCCATCAATAACTTCACTTATGTTGTGCGGTGGAATATTTGTTGCCATTCCTACTGCAATGCCGCTTGCCCCATTTATTAAAAGATTTGGAAGATAAGAGGGCATAACCGTTGGCTCTTGCAAAGACTCATCAAAGTTGTTTGCAAAATCAACAGTGTTTTTATCAAGGTCACGAAGCATTTCATCGGCAATTCTTGCCAGTCTCGCTTCGGTATAACGCATTGCGGCAGGTGAATCCCCATCAACAGATCCAAAGTTTCCCTGTCCATCAACAAGCGGATAGCGAAGTGACCATTCCTGTGCCATACGCACCATTGAATCGTAAACAGCAGTATCTCCGTGTGGATGGTACTTACCAAGAACCTCTCCCACAATTCTTGCTGATTTTTTATACGGTCTGTTGTGCGGTAAACCCAGTTCGTGCATACCAAATAAAACTCTTCGGTGAACAGGTTTTAATCCATCTCTTACATCGGGCAACGCACGTGCAACAATAACGCTCATTGCATAATCGATGTAGGATGATTTCATTTCATCTTCTAATGTTCTGGGTACTACTTTTTCAAATATTGTGGTCATAGTTTTTAATAATTACTTAAATAAAAAATATTTTTAATTATATATCGAGATTAGCATACTTAGCATGCTTTTCTATAAATGCACGTCTTGGCTCAACGGCGTCTCCCATAAGTGTTTCAAATATTTTATCAGCTGCTGCTGCGCTGTCAACATTTACTTGTAATACGGTTCTGGTCTCTGGATTCATTGTTGTTGACCAAAGTTGTTCAGGATTCATTTCTCCCAATCCCTTATAGCGGGATATTGAAACTCCCTTTGGCTGTCCTTCTTCGTCAACTTCATCATCGTCATCAACGACGCCTGCTTTTATTTTAACGTCTTTTCTAAATTGCTTTAATATTTTATCTCTTTCTTCATCATCAAAAGCATATTGTTCTTCTTTTCCCTTTTTAACCTTGTACAGCGGGGGTTGTGCAATGAAAACTCTTCCTGATGTAATTAATTCTTTCATATGTCTGTAAAAGAAGGTTAAAAGCAGTGTTCGAATGTGGCTTCCATCAACGTCAGCATCCGTCATTAAAATAATTTTTCCGTAACGGGTTTTTTCAGAATTAAATTCTTCCCCTATTCCCGCACCAAGTGCTGCAATCATTGCTTGAATTTCCTGATTCTCTAAAATCTTATTAAGCTTTGCTTTTTCTACATTAAGAATTTTTCCTTTGATTGGAAGTATTGCCTGAAATCTTCTGTCGCGTCCTTGCTTTGCTGATCCACCTGCTGAGTCCCCTTCTACTATATAAATTTCACAATGCTCAGGATCGTTGATTGAACAATCCGCAAGTTTGCCAGGCAAGTGCATAGAATCTAATGCGTTTTTTCTTCTTACAAGATCTCGAGCTTTACGTGAAGCTTCTCTAGCTTCAGCAGCCCGCATGCATTTTTCAATAATCTTTTTGCCAACCGATGGGTTTTCTTCAAGATACTCGGATAGTTTTTCACCAACAATTGTTTCAACAACAGATTTTACTTCACTGTTGCCAAGTTTGGTTTTTGTTTGTCCTTCAAACTGCGGCTCCATAACCTTAACAGAGATTACTGCCGTAAGTCCTTCTCTAAAATCATCACCGGTCAAAGTTATTTTGTTATTTTCTTTAATCAATCCGTTTTTATATGCGTAGTTGTTCAGGGTTCTGGTAAGAGCAGTCCTAAATCCAACTAAGTGTGTTCCGCCTTCTATTGTGTTAATGTTGTTTACATAAGAGTGAACATTTTCCGAGTATGAATCGCTGTATTCAAAAGATATTTCAACGGGTGTGTTTTCTTTTTCCCCTTCGATGTAAACGGGTTTGTGCATTGCCGTTCTTTGTTCATCAAGATATTTAACAAAATCTATCAGCCCGCCTTTAAACCTATATGTTTCTTCCTGCCCATCGTTTTCATCTTTGAGAAGCATTGTTACGTCTTTGTTTAGATAAGCCAGTTCTCGTAATCTTTCCGCAACAGTATCAAAATTAAATTTTGTGGTTTTAAATATTTCGGTATCGGGCTTAAAGGTAATTATGGTTCCGGTTTGATCCCCTTTATACGTTCCTATCTGCTTAACTTTTTCAACAGGAATTCCTTTATGATATTCCTGAAAATAAATTTTGTTGTCTCTTCTTACTTCGGCTGTCATTTTTTCTGACAAAGCATTAACCACCGAAACACCAACTCCGTGCAATCCACCGGAAACCTTATAAGAATCTTTATCAAATTTTCCACCTGCGTGCAGAACGGTCATAACAACTTCAAGTGCAGAAACTTTTTCAACCGGATGCAAATCAACCGGAATTCCTCTTCCGCGATCTTCAACCGAAACATTTCCGTCCTTTTTAATTGTAACTATAACGCGATCATTATAACCGCCCAGTGCTTCATCAATACTGTTATCTACAACTTCATTAATAAGATGATGAAGTCCGCGGGAACTAACATCTCCGATATACATTGCCGGGCGTTTACGAACCGCTTCTAACCCTTTTAGTACGTTTATATTTTTTGCACTGTATTCGTTATTATTCTGTGATTTAGCCATTTCTATTTTGATTCCTTTAATTCTTTATCTGGCAGAGAAGATGATTTTTGTAATTCGTTCTTCGCCGTAGTATGAATTTATTTTTTCTATTATTTCTTTTTCTTTAAACTTTAACTCGCTGCGCCATGCAGCATTTTCAACCTTAAGAGTAATTACCGTGTTTTGTGTTTTTTTTGCCTGTGCAACTTTTTTAAACTCAGGAAAAATATTTTCAAAGTCATTAACTACATCGTTTTCGTTTATAACTGCTCTTATCTTTTTCAATGCGGGATCGCTGTTAAAAACATCTTTAATGCTTTTAAATCCGTCAGGCATAAGCGATGTTTCCATTTTCTAATTTTATTATCAAATCCTTATCGTCTTTTTTAAGAAAAGAAAAATCTGCAAAATCAGTTAGTGTTATAAATGCTTGTCCAACTTCCTTAAGGTACTCACTTATTTTTCCTGCACGATAAGCATCAAGTTCACCAAACACATCATCCAAAAGAAAAATAGGTGTTTTGCCCGTTGTGTCTTTTAGATAGAAAAATTCCGCAAATCGCAATGCTGTTTGAAAGGTTTTGTGCTGACCTTGTGAACCATATGTCCTTAGGTTTATTTCGTTGATCTTAAAAATAAAATCGTCTCTGTGCGGACCAACAAGATTAACACCCCGTCTTATCTCTTCTTCTTTTCTTTCTTTGATAAGCGATTCAAATCTTTTTCTTATTTCAACAGCCTCGTTAACTTCAAGAAAGTTATAAGTAATAGCAGGACTCTCTACATCATCAATTATCTTTTTATAGGAATCTAAAATATATTTATTAAATCTATCAATAAATTTTTTTCTGTGATGAATTAATTCAACTCCGCTCTCAATAAGTTTTTCGGTCCAGGCTTCTAACTCAGGAAGTGTACTTTTATTATAATTTTCTTTTAACTGATTAAGAACAACTGATCGCTGTTTGAGTGTTTTATTATAATCCAACAAAATATTTAAGTACGTGCTGCTTGCCTGTGAAATAATTGAGTCAACTAATTTTCTTCTTTCTGCCGGCGAACCTTGCGTAATTGCATGATCTGCGGGAGTTAAAATCACAACGGGAAATCTTCCAATTATTTGTGAACTTCTGGAAATCAATTTTTCGTTTTGAAAATAATACTTGCGGTTTTCAGGCACAGAAAAAATTGTTCTAATCTTGTCTTCCGTTATATCACTAAAAAATCCATTAATTTCAAAATCATTTTCATTAAAACTTACGGCCTCAATATCTTTTGCACAAAAACTTTTAGTTGTACAAAGATAATATGCTGCTTCGAGCATAGAGGTTTTTCCTTGTCCATTACCGCCAACAATGTAGTTTAATGCATCAGAAAAGGTAAGGCTGATATTCTTATGAATTCTGAAATTCTTTAGAGATAAACGGGACAGGATCATCTTAATTATTTAATCGCACCGGCATTAATAACATCATAATATCTTCGTTCTCTTCGTTTTTAACAGGCTCTATAATGCTTGCTTTTGTTGGAGAATGAAGTTTAAACACTACCTTATCACCAACAAGGTGTGATAATATATCATTTACATAAGTCGTGTTAAAACCAATATCCATAGGGTCGCCCTTGTACTCGCATTGAATATTTTCTTTTGCATCAGAGCCATGATCAATGTCTTCTGCAGATACTTCTAAAGAATTTTCCCCAATTGAAAACTTAACCTGCTTAGAGTTTGATGTTGAAAAAAGCATCATTCTTTTTATTGCTGATAACAGCTCTGATCTGTTAACGGTTAGAAAGTTTTCATTCTCTAATGGAATAACGCTGCTGTAAGATGGATATTTTTCCCCTATTAATCGGCTTATAAACTCAAGATCATTTATTATAAAAGAAGCGTATGTTTTGCTTAAATAAATTTTAACATCCGCATCGCTTAATTGTTTTAATAAAACAGAGATGGCTCTTTCCGGAATTATATATTGTTCAGGTACTTCTGATGAAAATGTTTTATTGATAAATTTAACTAGCCGATGTCCGTCGGTTGCTACAAACCTTAAGCCCTCGCTTGCAAATTCAACTAAGGTTCCGGTCATTGCTGGACGCATATCTTCTTTGCTCATTGCAAAAGAAGTTTGTTCAAGAGCTTTCTTTAAATCGATGCCATTAATAATAACTTCTTTTTCTTTTGATACTGATGCTATTTCAGGAAAATCTTCTGATGGCGAATAACTTAAACCATATTTACCTTTATCGGTGGTAATTTTAATTTTGCCTTTTCCATCAACTAAAAAATTTACCTGGGTATCGTCTAATGATCGAACTATATCATAAAGTAATCTTGCTGGAACTACCATTTTAATATTTTTATCTGCGGCAATATTTAAAGAAGACCGCAACGCTATTTCAAGATCAGTTGCACTTACTGTAAGTGAACCATCTTTTATTTCAAACAGAAAGTTTTCCAATATCGGCATTGGTGTGCGTGATGGAACAGCGGGAATAATTTTGGCTAAAAGTTTTTCTAAAATTTTGCTGTTTATCTTAAATTCCATATAAAAATATCTCCTTTTGAAGCGCATAAAAATACTAAAAAAGGCGGTAATTTCAATGAAATTTCAGATATTAAATTTTAATATTGAGGCGGGTTATAAAATAGTTATTAATAAAAAATCAGGAGTTAATTTAAAAATATTCAACTCCTGATTTAATTAAAAATATTTGTTATTTAATTGCCTGGATCTATTATAGGATCAACTCTGTTAAGATCATCGGAAGAAGATAGGACTCCATAAATTGTATATTTTGAACTATCCACTATGCTTGTGTATTGAAGAAGAATTTCGGTTCCAGAATTTAGAACAAAATTTCCTGCTACAGCTCCCTCTGCACTTGCATCTGTAATTCCAAAAGGAACCTGATAGACTGTTTCATAGGCAAAGGTTCCTTTTTTAAAATCTGGTAAAACTAAACTTGAATTGGAAAGAACATCATATGTTTTTCCAGCAACAACAAGTCTTACATCGCCTGCAGCCTGGTTTTGTACTGTAATTTTATTTTCAATAAAAGGCTCACAACCAGTAAAATTAATTATTGAAATTACAACCAATGTAAAAAGAACTAATAATTGTTTTCTCATTTTTTCCTCTCTCATTTTAATTTTTAACTAATGAGATATTTTTGTTTCTCAAAATTTAACAAAATCAATTTATAAATCAATTAACACAATATTAATAATTAATATAGATATAGATTTAAATTAGTAATTATAATAAGCACGTTAATAAGTTGATAACCACTATATTATTTGGTTTTATGTTATTATTCAAATATTAAATTAACACTTAATGTTAATAATAGCCTTGTTGAAAATTAAGTTAACAACATAGTTTATTAATATCAGCTATAAATAACAATTTATATACCATTCATTCACACCTTATTAACATACCCAAAAGCCCAATTACATCAAAAAAACAAAGGCTCCATTAGGAGCCATAAAATGATCAGGTAAATATTTCAGGAATAATTAAGCTCAATCTTATTTCTAATACTGTCTATTAGCTCTTTCATAGAAATATCATTATTTCTCATTTGTTCAATACTGTTACAGGCATGTATTACGGTTGAGTGATCTCTTCCCCCAAAGTGAAGCCCAATCGTCTTTAATGATGACTTGGTAAGCTCTTTAGAAAAATACATTGCAAGCTGTCTTGCAAGTACAATTTCTTTTTTTCTTGTCTTTTCTCTGATTTTATTTTCGGGGATGTTTAAGTAATGGCAAACTGTTTTGCTAATATCATCAATTGTAATATTTATTTTTCTATCTGTTGCGATTTCTTTCACTGTTCGCTTGGCTAACTCAAAAGTAATTTCTTTAGAATTTAAAGAAGCATTTGCTAGCAATTTTATTAAGCAGCCTTCAAGCTCACGGATGTTAGAAGTAATGCTGCCCGCAATAAATTCCAGTATCTCTGTTGAAACAAGCATTCCGTATTCTTCTGCTTTGTTTTTCAAAATAGCAATTCGCATCTCAAGTTCAGGTGGTTGTATATCCGCAGATAGTCCCCATTGAAAACGAGAAATTAATCTTTCATCCAACCCCTTCAGATCTTTTGGCGGCTTATCGCTGGAAAGAATAATTTGTTTTCTTGATTGATGAAGAGTATTAAAAATATGAAAAAACAAATCCTGGGTTTTTTCTTTTCCCATGAGAAACTGGATATCGTCAATTATTAAAACATCCATGTTTCTATAAAAACCTGAAAAGTCATTAACTTTATTAGATTGAATAGCCTCAACAAACTCAACGGTAAATGAATCAGAAGAAAGATAAATAACTTTTTTTTCTGGAAACTTATCCAGAATACTATTTCCTATGGATTGTATAAGATGTGTTTTTCCTAATCCAACGCCACCATAAACAAAAAAAGGATTAAAAGATGTTCCGCCGGGATTATCGCTAATTGCACCAGCAGCAGCTCGGGCTAACTGATTGCCCTCACCCTTTATAAAGTTTTCAAATTTATAACGTGGATTCAGGTTTGTTTCATGTTCGGGTCGTTTTGTTTCTACAGCATGAACTTTATTTGTATCAATTAAGGAGTTTTGTTTTACAAAATCTTCTTTTTGTTCCTGCTCATCGGAAATTATATAAGAGAGTTTACCGTTTTCTCCAAGAACATCTTGAATCGTTCTTTTAACGATAGTACTAAAATGTTCATCAATCCATTCCCAAAAAAATTGATTAGGCAACTGAACCTTTAAATTGTTATCATTATAACTAACAGGTCTGATAGGTAAAAACCAGGTGTTATAAGTCATTAAAGTAACATTTTCTTTGATGCGTGTTAAACAGTTTTTCCAGATCGAATTAGCATCTAAATTTACAGATGACTCGGTGGATGCAAGGTTTATAAATTTTAGGTTATCCACAATAGTTATAAGCGAAAAAGGTGATTATTAGATAAAAAAATAGTTTGATTTAGTTAAGCTTAAAAAACAAATTAACAACTTATTAACATTATTAAGCGGCATCTAATCCGCTGTTTTTCAACAAATTACAAAGATTTTTTTCATGTTATTAAACAATCAGAGGTAAAATTTACCACATTTAACTGATACTGTAATATGTGAAACGTTTTCACAAGTTAAACTTATCCACACGTTATAAACATAAAAAGAGCCACACTAAGTTTAGTAAAAAATAGAGACAAAACTTTATATCAACAAGTAAAATTAAATATATTTTTTTCTAAAAATGAAAATAAATTTTAGGCAACTATAATTGCCGTACTAAAAAGATTATCCTTTGAAATCAGACTGAATTAGAAAGTAATCGAGACTACATTATCAGTTGGACGGAATGCTAATCCTATTTTAAAGCAACACTTAGAAACATTTCTTTGAGATTTGGCGCAAGTGATGACCAAAGTTGTTGGAAAAATTTGAATCTATCTATATTTTTGCACACTTTATGTAAAATAGGAGTAACAAAGTGAAAAGAACGTTTCAGCCAAGTAATAGAAAAAGAAAAAATAAACATGGCTTTAGAGAAAGAATGAAAACAAAAAACGGTAGAAAAGTTTTAGCTAGCAGAAGAGCAAAAGGCAGAAAAAAACTTACCGTAAGTGATGAGAAATAATAAATTTGAAAAATTTTTCTTTAACCCGCAATGAGAGGGTAAAAAAGAAAAGAGATTTTGAAAAAGTTTATAATACTGCAAAGGTACTGTTCAGTTCTGATCGATTGATAAAAGTACATTTTATTTGTTCTGAGAATAATGTGGCTGTAATAAAAATCGCTGCGGCAGTCTCGAAAAAAGCAGGCAAAGCCGTTTGGAGAAACAGGGTAAAAAGATTAATAAAAGAGTCTTACCGGCTGAATAAGAAGGCGCTATTAGAAAAAGTATTATTGAAGAAAATTCAATTACTTTTAGTTTTTTCTCCAAGCAGGTTATCCGAAGCAAGTAATAAAAAAATATATTTGCACGATGTTTCTCCAGGTGTTGTTGAATTGATGAATAAAATCATACAACAGATTTAATAGATTATTTTGAAACAAAAACTTCAAAACAAAACTACACTTATTGACACGCCGGAATTAATTAAGATTTCTTCAACCGTTATTTAATATCAGAGTTTTATAAATGGATAAGCAAACAACAATTGCATTTATTTTAATTGGAGCTATTTTGGTTTTGTGGCTTTATATAAGCGCCCCTGATCCCAACCAACAGCCAAAACAAAAAAGCAAAACGACGCAAACAACTGACTCTCTTAAATCAATCCCAAAAGACAGTGTAGTTGAATCAAAAACAATCCCGGCAGAAAACGAAACAGAAAACTTAAGCTTTTTTAATTCAAATGTGCCGGAAGAACAAGTTGTAATTGAAACTCAATTAGCAAGATTTGAACTATCGAACAAAGGGGCAAATTTTAGAAAAATTTATTTATCAAAATTTAAGAACTGGTACTCTGCAAATAAAAATGGCGAGACAAACTATAACGATTATGTACAGCTAATAAATTATACCAAAGGCGGCTCATACGATGTTTCTTTTGTTTCGATTGATGGTCGTGGAATTAACACAAAAGAGATAACTTTCAATTCAGATAAATCTGCTGGCAAATACAAAATAAATGAAAGCGATTCTCTTACTATTAATTATTCTTTTGAAATAGAACCTGGAAAGGTCCTTACAAAAACATATACTTTTTTCGGAAGCAAGTACGAGATAAAAAGCAAAATTTCTTTTGCGGGATTTAATGATCTTATAAGTAACAATTCTTATGATCTTGTTTGGAGTAATGGCATTCGCTCTGTAGAAAGAAATTCTGTTGATGAAGCCAATTACTCAAACGCAAGCGTTTATTATGGAGATGAACAGGTTATTGTTGATGCTTCGTCAATTGGAGAAAAAGAAGTTAAAGAATTTCGCGGAAGGATTGATTGGCTTACTGTTAGAAATAAATATTTTGCTGCAATAATAATTCCAGACGATCCGAAAAGAGTTGAAGGGGCATACATTGAGGGAATTCAAGAACCCAGGGGTAAAGAGGGATTACATGAAACTTATGATGCAAGACTAACGCTCCCTTTTCAAAATCAAAAAGTTGAAACACAATCGTTTACATTATTTATAGGCCCTGTTGATTATAAAGAACTTGAAGCTTATGGAAGAAACTTAGTAAAGATTGTAGATTTTGGCAGCTTCTTTGGGCTTAAGTTTATTGTTAGACCGATTGCAGAATATATTCTGCTTCCATTGTTTCAGTTTATTAATTTATTTATTCCCAACTATGGGTTTGTATTAATAATTTTTTCAATAATCATAAAGATAGTTGTGTATCCGCTTACAAAATCCAGCTATCAATCAATGAAAAAAATGCAAGCCCTACAGCCGATGATTACAGAGCTAAAAGAAAAGTTTAAAGATGATCCGCAAAAGATGAATAAAGAAACAATGAAACTTTATTCAACATATGGAATAAATCCCGCAGGCGGATGCTTACCGATGTTATTACAAATGCCAATCTTTGTTGCGTTATGGGGCATGTTTCAATCAGCAATAGATTTACGCCAACAGCCTTTTGTTGGATGGATTACCGATCTTTCTCAGCCGGATGTTATTTTTAGTCTCGGTACTAAGTTACCGCTTGTTGGTATTCAGGAAATAAGCGGATTAGCTGTGTTAATGGGTATAACAACTTTTGTTCAGCAGAAGATGACTATTAAAGATCCCAAACAGCAGGCTTTAATATATATGATGCCCATTATGTTAACGCTTCTTTTTATGAGCTTTCCTTCTGGATTAAATTTATACTACTTTATGTTTAACGTGTTGTCTATTGCACAACAGTATTATATTAATCATAAGGGCGGAACGGTTGAACTTGTACCTGTGGCAAATCCAAATAAGAAAAAGGGATTTATGTCTCGACTAATGGAGGCGGCGGAAGAACAATCAAAAGGTCATCAAAAGAAAAAGAAATAAATTTTGCTTAATCTCTGTTTTTTGAGAACCAGATAATTATATGAGAGAACAGATAAAAATAATTATAATAGTTTTTGCTGTATTTCTTTCAAATAGTTTTAGCCAAACAAAATATATTTTGTCGTTAGATCTAAAAGAAAAAAAACTTCCGTTTGGATTATTAGATTTCGTTCCTGAACATAAGCCAGAAATTGCTTTTGCCCTTAGCGGCGGCGGCGCAAGAGGGCTTTCCCAGATAGGTGTTTTAAAAGCCTTTGAAGAAGCGGGAATCAAACCGGAGCTAATTGTTGGAACAAGCATGGGCAGCATAGTTGGCGGATTATATGCCGCCGGTTATAGTGTTGATCAGCTTGATTCGATTGCCCGCCAAACAGATTGGAATGACTTACTTACTTTAAACAACCAATCAAACAGAAGAGATCTTTTTGTTGATCAAAAAGTTACAGAAGACAGAGCAATCTTTTCATTACGACTTGATGGATTAAATCCTGTTCTCCCAACTTCTTTTAACGATGGACAAAAACTTGCCAATCAACTTAACATTTTAACTTTTAACGCTCCCCTGCATTCGGATGCCACGTTTGATTTACTGGCAATAAAATTTAGAGCCGTTTGCACAGACTTAATTACAGGCAGTCTGGTGCTGCTGGATCGTGGTTCGCTCAGCAATGCTTTGCGGGCAAGTTCAAGTGTTACTTTTTTTCTTGCCCCAATTAAATCAGATTCTTTACTTTTAGTTGATGGTGGTCTTGTTGCAAACATTCCAGTTGATGTTGCAAAAGAAAGCGGTGGTGATTTTATTATTGCAGTTAACACTACTAGCGGGCTTTGGACGGAGGAAAATCTCTCTACACCCTGGATTGTTGCAGACCAAATAGTTAGCATACCAATGAAGCAAAACAACGTGGACCAACTAAGTAAAGCAGATTTTGTTGTTACCCCCGATATTAAAAATATTCTTTCAACCGATTTTAATCTTGTTGATACTCTTCTTTTTCTTGGATATAACTCGACAAAACCAATTGTTGATAAAATAAAAATGAAAATTGATTCTGCTTTTTATAACTCATTTCCAGGGCAAGAAAAGTATTTTTACAAGGTAAAATTAAGCGACAGCCTAACGCTTAAAGAAAAATCATTCTTTTCTGGATATGATGCTTTAGATTCAATCTCGAACAAAAAAATAAACTACGATCTTTACAATCTTTTTGAAACCGGAGACTATAAAAAATTATCAGCACAAATTTTAATAACTGAGGAAGGAAGCGTGCTGGATCTTGTAAGCGAAGAAAATCCAATAATAAACAACATTGATTTGATTGGAATCTCTTTAATTCAATCCGACAAAATCAGTCAGATTTTTTCTTCATTAAAGGGGGAACATTTTTCCGGAAAACAAGTTCTTTTAGAAGTAATTGAACTGATTGAATTATATCGCGAGGAAGGATATTCTTTTGCGGAAATTCAAAGCATCGAATTTAATCCTGAAGAAAAACGACTTAAAATTTTTATTGACGAAGGAATGATCTCTCGCATTGATGTTGTTGGAAATAATAAGACAAACAGAAACGTAATTACCCGGGAGTTTAGTTTTGATGCTGGTGATATTTTTCAAGTTAAAGAAGTACAAAAAGGCTTAACAAATCTTAGAAGTACAAAACTATTTGACAACATAGATGTACTTGTAAAAGAAGAGAACGGCCAAAATATCCTTACAATCAGCGTGGATGAAAAACCATCGAGTCTGCTTAGAGTTAGCTTTAGAACAGATAATGTTTACCGCGCTCAGTTTGGTTTAGATTTGAGAGATGAAAATCTTTTTGGTACCGGAACAGAGTTGGGATTAATATTATTTGGAGGACTGGAAAACCGCGCATACATTCTTGAGCAAAAAGCAAACAGGATTTTTGATACATACCTTACCTATAAAATTAATGCCTTTTATAAATTTAATGATATAGCCGAGTATTCTGATGTGCAAACCGAAAACGAGGATAATTTTTCCCGTGAAGAAACCGGAAAATACAGGCAGATATTCTATGGACTTTCCGTTGGCGTCGGAACACAAGTTGGTCGTTTTGGTAATTTAATTTTAGAAGGCCGATATCAGTTTGATGAAATTAAAAATGTAGATAACGAACCAATAGATCCCTATAAAACAAAAATTGTAAGTCTGAAAATCTCAACCATTGTTGATACGCAGGATAAATATCCATTTCCCGAAAATGGAGTTTTCTTCTCCGGCTTTTATGAAACAGCCCGTTCTGTTTTAGGAGGAGAAGTTGGTTACTATAATTTAAGCTTTGATTATAAAAGTTATTTTTCTTTATCAAACAGTTCGGTTATTTCTCCTAAAATAAGTTTTGGCTTTGCGGATAAAACTCTTCCACTAAGCGAACAATATTCTTTGGGCGGACAAGAATCTTTTTATGGCATGAACTACAGCGAATATAGAGGCAGACAGATCTTTCTCACGTCATTAATGTATAGATACAAACTGCCATTTATAATTTTCTTTGATACATACTTAAAAGCCAGATATGACTTAGGAAGGACCTGGGAACAACAAGAACAGATAAGATTTAAAGATTTAAGACACGGAATAGGCGGGGCTATCTCGTTTGATACACCAATTGGTCCCGCAGAGTTTGCCGTTGGACGAAGTTTCTTAATAAAGAAAGATCAACCCGGTGTGGTTAGTTGGGGTGATGTGCTTTTCTATTTTTCTATTGGATATTATTACTAAACGAAAAGAATTACTTTATAATTCTTTCGTTAATAATTTTATTTACTTCCTTTAATAACAGAGGCATTGCTGCATCTACGATTCCGTGATCATATCCAGCAAGTTCATAAAGCTTTGTTTTCTGATGTCCGTTTAATTTCATCATTCTCATCAGATATGCATTTTCTTCGTAACGACCCAGTAATTCTAGCTCACGATCACCAGTTATTAAAATTAATGGCGAGGCATCTTTACGAACATGATACAATGGTGCCAATTCATCTATAATTGGCTGAGAACCCGGAATTCCTCTTTCTTCACGAACAGTAAAGTGTGTGATTGCTTGTCCACTTAATGAAATCAATCCCGCAATATTATCTGCATCAATACCGTGAACAGCAAGCCATTGTTTATCAAGACCAACCATATCTGTTAAATAACCGCCAGCAGAATAACCGGAGACAAAAATTAAAGTGGTATCTCCGCCATAATTTTTAATATTTTTAAAAACCCAGGCAACTGCTGCTGCCGCATCTTCAATATATGCCGGGGCTTTTACTTTTGGAGATAGACGATAATTTACACCAATAACCGCAAATCCTTTTTCTTTAAGTGCCGCTGGAATTTCTTTTTCCCTGCCGGTTAATCCTCCGCCATGAAACCAAACAATAGCAGCAAAGTTTTTAATGTTTGTTGGATAGTAAATATCTAACACACATCTTTCCTTTATATATTCATCTGATTGATTTTTTGCATCATCATAATATGGGATATTAAGTTTTGTTTGATATTCGGATTCCTGAGCAAAGGAGGTAAACCTAAAAGCAGTTAGAAACAAGGAAAATATTAACCAATTAATTTTACTATTCACTTTTTCTTTTCACTTATTAAAGAATCTTAACACTGTTTCATTAAATAATTCCGGGTGCTGCTGTAATGTTCCGTGATTTGAATCAGGAAAAATGCAAAGCGAAGCATTTGGTATGGATTGAAATATTTTTATTGTGTGTGTGGGTTTTATTATGTCGTGATCTCCTGCCATAACCAAAACAGGACAACGAATTTGCTTCAATTCTTCATCAGAAATATTTGGCTCATATAACATCATTTTATTTAATGCAATTTCTTTTTTGGATGCGGTTGTATCGTGTTCAACAAAATTTTTCATCCATAGTATATCGCTATAAGGTACTGCGGAAGAATCCGGAACAACGTTAGCACCAGAGACAGCAAGTTTTTTAATTTTTTCGGGACATTTCATCGCCATAATTAATCCATTAATGCCGCCATCGCTCCAACCCAAAACATAAGCAGAATCTATCTGCAAATAATCCAATAATGCACAAAAATCTGAAGCCATTAAATCATAAGAAATCGTATCCGGGGAGCCGCCGGATTTTCCTTGCAGTCTGCTGTCTATGGTGATTACTTTAAAATGTTTTTCAAAAAAAGGAATTTGATTTTTGAAAGCGCTGATTGAACCGCCGTTGCCGTGCAGTAAAACTAATGTATCGCCGCTGCCGTAGGTTTCATAATATAAATTTATTCCATTAATGTATGCATAATGAGCGGCATTACTGTTGTTTCCATATTCAATGGATATATTTTGTGGGAAAAGCTTAGGAAAAAGAAGAAAAAAAATTAGAAGAATGGAACAATATTTTTTCATTTTAACTTAATTCTAAAATATGAATATTTTTTGAGCAATTTTATTTTTTTAAGTTCTCTTTTCCTTGGCCAGCTTGTAAAGCTCTAAATATTTTTCTGCAGATTTTTTCCAGCTAAAATCTAATTTCATTCCGTTCTGCTGGATTTTTTTCCAAATATCTTTTTGTTTAAAGACATTTACAGCACGCTCAACAGAAGATGAAAGCGCAAAACTTGTGTAATCATAAAACGAAAATCCGTTTCCGTGATCAAATCCAAAATAATTTTCTTCATCCCAATCTTTTACTGTGTCTGCAAGTCCGCCGGTTTTTCTTACAACGGGAACAGCACCATATTTTAAGCTGTAGATTTGATTCAATCCGCATGGTTCATATCGCGAAGGCATTAAGAAGATATCAGCACTCGCTTCTATAAGATGAGAAAGCTCGTTATTGTAGCCAATGTAAGTTTCAATCTTTCCGGGAAAATATTGCGGCAATCCACGGAAGAATGTTTCGTATTTATCTTCACCGCTGCCTAGAACAATAAACTGTGCATCAAGTTTCATTAAATCGTTTATCGCACCGGAAAAAATATCAAACCCTTTTTGTGAAACTAATCTGGAAATAACTCCGATCAATGGTCTGTTTTCATCAAATGGAAGATTAAAGTGATCCATCAAAAACTTTTTATTTTTTGTCTTACCTGATAAATCTTTTATCGAATACTTGTAAGGAAGAAACTTATCTGTTTCCGGGTGCCACTCATCATAATCCACGCCGTTTAAAATTCCATAAACATCCGGCTTGCGGGAACCAAGAATATTGTGTAATCCGGCACCGTATTCTTCAGTCAAAATTTCATGTGAGTATTTATTACTGACAGTATTTATGAGATCAGAAAAAACAATTCCGGTTTTCATAAATGAAACAGAATCTTCAAACTCAACAGGCCCATTTGGATAATACAAATCACCGCGTATCTCTGCGGCAAACAAAGTTGATTTAGAAAATCTTCCCTGGTAACCGATGTTATGAATAGTAAAAACTGCAGCGGTATGATCAAACATTCTATCCCAGTTGTAATTGTCTTTTATAAAGAGAGGAATCAATCCTGTCTGCCAATCGTTGCATTGAATTATATCCGGTGCCCAGCCAAATCTTTGGAGGGTTTCGATAACCCCTTTGCTGAACAAAATAAATCTTTCGTCTTCATCCATATCATTTGTGTAAATTGCATCGCGATAAAAGTAATGCGGGCAATCAATAAAATTAACCTCAACATTTGAATCTGGAAGCTTTGCCTGATGAAGATGAACGGGGCGATCAACCCCATTAACGCGAATTAGCATTTCCCCGATTGTCCAATTGTATCTTAGTCTGTATTTCGATTCATCAATTGAATTATATTTTGGTAAAAATATTTTTACTTCACATCCAAGTTTTTCTAATGCTTTTGGAAGTGAACCGGCAACATCAGCAAGACCGCCCGTTTTTGCGAACGGAACGCACTCTGAGGTAACAAATGCTATTTTCATATTAGTGTGTTTGTTAGGTGCCTTTGTGCTTTTGTGGCGGAAAGTTTTTACCACAAAAACACTAAAACACAAAAATTAATAAGACAAGACAATTATTTTATTTTCTCAAGTGAATAATAAGATATAATGAATTAAATTTCACCCTATAAGAACAAAAGAGTTTTAATGAATAACGAATATCAAACAAAGAATTCAGAATATTGAAGTTAAGCACAGAAAATTCATCTTTTGATATTCAACACTTCTTGTTTATTATTCAAAAAGTTTTTAATTGAAAGAGAATAAAATGAAAGAAACAATTAATGGTTTATCCATTTTTCTTGAAGGCAGTAGTAAAAACAAATCAATAATATTCATCCACGGCTTTCCTTATGATCACACGATGTGGGAAGCACAAATTGATGAATTAAGCAAAAATTGTTTTTGTGTTGCTTATGATATTCGCGGACTTGGCGAGTCACCCGTTGGTGATGGACAATATACAATGGAATCTTTTGTTGATGATTTAGAAATTATATTAACTGAACTGAAAATAAATAAACCGGTACTATGCGGATTATCAATGGGCGGATATATATCATTCCGCGCACTAGAAAGAATGGAAGAAAAATTTTCGGCTGTGATTTTGTGCGACACAAGAGCCGATGCCGATGGCAACGAAGGAAAGTTAAAGCGAGCTGCTGCGATAAAAAGAATTAACCTTGATGGCCTCGCTCTATTTACAAAAGATTTTATAACAAACTGTTTTGGTGAAACCTACAAACAACACAACAAAGATGAGTTTGAAAAGCGAATTGCAAAATCTTCTGGCTTCGATCCAGTTGGAGTAAAAGGCTCTTTGCTTGCAATGCTTGGAAGAAACGATACATCAGATTATTTACAACAAATTAAAATTCCGGCTCTTGTTATTTGCGGCGAGAATGATGCATTAACACCTCCGCCGATAATGAAGTCAGTGGCAGAAAAAATTAATGAAGCGGAGTTTGTGATTATCAAAAACAGCGGACATATGAGTCCGATAGAAAATCCAAAAGAAGTAAATGAGGCGATTAAAAAGTTCTTGGATAAATTTTATTAGAAGAAATGAAATGATGAAGCAATCTGTTTAACTATACATTGCTTTATCCCACCGGGATTTACAATGACAAAGAAACCGTATTCACGATCAAAATAACTTATTTTAAAAAATCCCCATCTATTATCAGTAGCGTAACTTTTTCTTTTGCAACGGAGCGATGAGAACTTATATCATCGGAAACAATGTAAGTCATTCCTGTTTTAAGTAAAGTTTTATCTCCACTTTCTTGTTCTGTAGTAACTTCACCTTCAAGACAATAAACAATGTGACCTTTTTTACACCAATGATCAGCAAGATATCCTGCTTCGTATTCAACAATACGAACACGCAAACCATCATATTGTAATGTTTTCCAGAAAGATGTTCCGGTTTCTCCTTTGTGCTCTTCTCTTGGAATACTATTCCAATTAATTACTTGAAAAGGAATGTTACTCATTTTTTCTCTCCATAGCTCATTGCTTTTATTTTTTTACCAAGAGCACAATCGCGAATCAACTCTTCCAATCTTTTTAATCTTGTTGATTCCTGTTTTGCACCCATAACCCAGCGCGTAGTTATCTTTTTATATGAAGGAGCCATTGATTGGAAATACTTCCAGGCTTTGCTGTTTGATTTAAACTTTTTCTCGTATGATTTTTCAAACCCGACAGAATGATTTTCATAAGAGTACACAATTGAATTGTTCTCTTTCCTTAAGCTAAATGCATGAAGTCCTTCTGGCTTGATCAATCCAAGCTTAGTAAGTTCCTCAACTTTTTTAATGTTGATTGCACTCCAATTGCTAGTTGGTTTTCTTGGTGTAAAACGGTTACAATAACTTTCTTCATCGAGGCTTTTACGAATTCCATCAATCCACCCAAAGCAAATTGCTTCATCTACTGATTGAGACCAGGATACGGTTGGCTTTCTTGTTGCAACCCTATAGAATCCAACCCAAAGCTCTTTTTCTTTTTTGTGATTTTTTGTAAACCACTTTCGTAGATGTTTCTGAGTTGGGAAGAAATCGCAGTGTTCTTTTCGCATTAAGATTTATGATTGTTAAAAAATCGATAGAAAATATAGGGAGCAATTGCGACCCACACCAAAAATAAACTCCAAACCCTGCCTTCTGCAAGATTGTAATCGTGTAAAAGTTTTTGCCAGGTATTGCCCATAACGTAGTGACCGAATCCAAGTTCAAATAAGA
>Ga0172373_10003495_pt1 | contig 22974 bp, 21 predicted proteins | sample Lak10m_2_FD_114546 | JGI IMG/M metagenome (GOLD analysis project Ga0172373, IMG submission 114546) | Freshwater microbial communities from Kabuno Bay, South-Kivu, Congo - kab_092012_10m | ecosystem: Environmental > Aquatic > Freshwater > Lake | place: Democratic Republic of the Congo...
ACCATAAAGGGCCTGGAAGCCGCGCTCGGCGGCCAGGGCCAGACATTCGCGGGCCAGCGCGGCGAACATGCCCTGATTGCGGTAATCGGGGTGGGTCATGGTATCGACCGACTGGGCGCCCAGCACCACCTCGGAGCCCAGTTGCAAGCGCACCGGCCACAACAGGTAAAGACCGGCGCAGCGATCGCCGTCCATCGCCAGCATGGCCGGCGGAAAGGCCACCGGATTGTCCAGCAGACGCCAGCGGTCATAGGCCTCGGGCCGGTTGGTGTCGCGCACGGCGGCGTACAGCGCCCGCACCCGCTCGAAATCGTCGGCCTGCATCGGCCGTGTCGTCCAGCGCCGCTCAGCCATGCTCACCCCCTGTGGCCAGTCTCCGCCAGAACTCTACATCGACGGCGGCGAAGAGGGGAGTGGCCAGAGAAGGCAGCGGTCGGGCCGCCGCCAGCGTCGCTGCCAGATTGGCGGCTCCCGCCGCCGCCAGCTCGATTCCCGCCGGCAAGATGTCGTTGGCCAGGCGATCGTCGGGGCAAAAGCGCACCACCGGCAGGCCGGCCAGGGCCGCCTCCAGTCCCACGGTGGTTCCGGCATACAAGACCGTGGCGATACCTTCGACCGTCGGCAGTGGACCGGTCGCGCGTTCCAGCCCCGGGCCGGGGACGAAGCCGACCGGCGTCATCGGATGCTCGCGCACCACGAACCGAAGACCCTGTTGCGATAGCGGAACAATGGCCCGGATCATTTGCAGACTGATCGGCCGATCGGCCGGCAGCGCCACGAACACCGCACCGCCTGGGGTGGGCGTGCGCCGGGCCGGCGCGGTGAACCGCCAGGCACCCGCCACCGCCAGCACCTCGTCCGCCACTCCCCACGTGGCCAGCGCGTCGCGACCGAAGGGGCCGGCGCACAGGATCCGGTCGGGTAAACGGGGCGGTTCGCCCGGATGATAGTTCAGTTCCAGCCGGCCGATGGTGGCGTGCTGGTAGCCGATGGTGGCGATGGCCCGCGACCGGCAATCTCCGACGAACACCCGTTCCCAGGAATGATTCTCCCATGGCCACAGCACCCGGCGGGGGCGGTGGCTGTCCAACCATCGGCGCTGGCAGTGGATTTGCCAGGCGATCATCGCCGGCGTGCCGGTGGCGCCTTCGCGGGTGGCGGCGCGGCGGACCAGCCAGGCTTGCGGCCCCTCGGGTCGCGGCCGCCAGCGCCGCAGCCACAGGCCAAGCGCCACCAGGGGCGAACCGAATCCGGAAAGCGCGGCGGTGCGCGGACCGGACAGGGCTCGCGCCCGGGACAGCGGGCAATCGACGTGCAGCAGGCGGACCAGATCCGGGACTTCGGCCATCAGGGCGCCGAAATAGGCGTCGCCGCCATCGGCGTCACTGGCCGGATGGCCATAGACCAGCAGGGCCGGAGCGGCGGTCGGCAGGTCGCGGGCGGCGGCGCGCCACGCCAGGGCGGTTCGCGCCATGCGAGCCGACACCGCCAGGCGGGCGGCCAGGCCGCGCAGCCACGCCCGCACGGCCGGTCCCATGAGGCCGGGCGGTGTGCCGGCCCGTACGCCGGGCAGGGCGGCGAAATGGCGGAACAACCACGGATCGTCGCAGATCACCAGGACGCGGTCGCTGCCGGCGGCCCACCGCCCCACCAGCCGCGTCCAGGTCAGCATCATGCCCAGGTCGCTGGCATTTCCGGCGCATGCCGGGGCGTGGGCCAACTCGGCGCCGTTGCCCTGCGCGGCCAGCATACCGGCTAATTCCAGCCAATCGGCGGCACCCTCGGGCCAGGCGGATTCCAGGGCGGTATCGATTCCGGCCAGGCGGGTGGCCGGATCGAGCCGGGGCGGGCCGGCCTCGATGGCCACCCATTGGTCCCAGCCGGCGACGGGAAGGTTGGTCGATCGGTGCAGCAGGACGGTCATGGTCCCGCTCCGGTCAGGCAGTCGGGCGCGATCGCCGCGACGACGAACGGGGTCTCGCCGGCACCCAAGCCCAGGGTGCGAGACAGGAACAGCTTGCCGGAAAAGGCGGCCAGCGGCCGCAGGCAGCCGCTGGCCTCCAGTCGGGCGGCCAGGCGACCCAGTCCGGTGGCCGGGTCGGGGCTGTAAAGGATGTGGGTGATGTTCAGCCTGGCCAGGCCTTGCAGGTCGCGCTCCGGGCTGGCGCCGTCCGCGAGCAGGTTCAATTGCGCCTGGAATGTTTCGTGAGCAAAATATGTGTTGGGGGGCAACAGGTACAATAATTGCCTTTCGCCGGTGACCAGACGATCGCCGGATTTCAGGGCGGTGTTGATCCACGGCACCGGAGCGTGATGGACCAAGACCTGATCGTAGAAGCGGTCGCGGTCGTATCCGCCGGCCAAGGCGCCGAGCGGGGTCAGGCTGAACAGGACCTGGCCGGCCAATTGCACCGCCAGCACCACCGCGATGCCGGCGATCAGGGCCGGCCGCGCCGGGGTGGCACGGGTGAACCGCTCGGCCGCCGCCAGCAGCAGCAAGGCGATGACCGGATAGAGCGGCAGCAGGTGGCGGATGCGTTGCGAGGTGCCCGACAGGAACCACACGGCGTAGAAGACCACCGCCAGCAAGGCCAGCGGCGCCAACGGACTGCGCCACAAGCTGGCGCGCGCCCGCCAGGCGGCGGCGATGGCGAAGGGTGCCGCCATCAGGCCGAAGCCCCCCAATCCGGTGCGTCCGGCTTCCCATACCGGCATCGGCAGGATACTGGCGACCACGGGATAGCCCAGCAGCCAGATCAGGTTGGCCGGGACATCCGTTTCGGATTGGGAATATGTTGCCTTGAGGGCGGTGGCGTGGGCGTCATCCCACAGCGGCGGGCCGGGCTGGCCCAGGATGTCGTGGAGCAGCGGGAAGATCGGATCGCCCAGCGTCACCGCATGGAACAGGTACCACGGCCCGCCGATCGCCGCCGCCACCAGGGCGAACGCGGCCGTCGGCGCGAGACGGCGGCCGGTCAGCACCGCCAGCCCGCACAAAGCCGCGAAGGGCAGGCCGAAGAACTTGGCGCCGGCATAGGCGCCGGCCAGCAGACCGGCCAGCGCCGCCCAGCGCAGGTCGCGGTCTCGGCCAGCCTGGATGGTGGCGAACAGGGCCAGCAGCACCAGCGGGGCGACGCGGGCCTCGACCTGGCCCGAACCGGCGCCATAGACCCAGGCGGGAACGGTGGCGACCAACGCCACCAGGGTCAGCGCCCAGCCGGTGGTCAGCCAGCGCCGCGCCAGGGCGAACAGCGGCAGCAGGGCCAGCCAGCCGGACAGTCCGGTCCACAGGGTCAGGCCGCGTTCGCCGCCCAGGGCCAGGGCCGGCAGATAGGTCATCTGGGCCAGCATCGGGGTGGCGCCATCGACGGCGCGGGCCACCGGCAGCAGCCGGCCCAGGGCCAGGATCTCGCGCGGGCGGGCGAAATGATAGGCCAGGCTGTCGGCATCGGCGGGCGGCACCAGCGCTTCGGCGAGGTCGAGGCCGGCCGCCACCGCGAGCAATCCGGCCACCGCCCAGGTCCAGCCCGACGGTGCCGCCAGGCGCGGCCAGGGCCGCAGCAGGCTCAATCCCGGCAGCCCGGCCGCCAGCAGGGCCAGGAAGACCCAGTCGGCGGTGAGGCCGAACAAGGCAGGCAAGAACAGCAGCCAGCCAAAAGTGGCGAACCCCGCGCCCCAGGCCCAGGCCAGGCGTTCCAGCGGATCCAGATCCTTGTCGAGGCGCAACAGCCGCAGGACCACCGCCCCCAGTCCAAAGGTGGCCGCCGTCTGCAGCAGGACCGCCAGGATGCTCATGATCCCCCCAGGCGGGCCAACAGCGGCCGCAGCAGCGGGCTGAATTGCCACAGATGGATGGTCAGAGCCAGCACTACCCACAGCCATGGCCAGGTTCGCCCCAGCATGGTCACCAAGCCGGGAAGCGCGGATGGGAGGCGGCTGATCTGGCCGGGGATCGCATGGTCATCGTTCGATGCACCAGACGTCGCTCAGGACCTCGCGGCACGGCGTCACCGCCGAGGACGAGACCGGATGGATGTAGCCGAAGCGGGAAATGCGACGGGAGCCGGGGCAGGCACGGCGGACCTCGGCCAGCGCCTCGGCGGCGTTGACCACGATATAGGGGAGCGTCAGGCTGCCGTCGCCGCCGCCGAAATCCATGCGGAAGTGGGACGCCGTCTTGTCCTCCAGCGTCGGACCGTCGGTTTCGCGCAGGTCGAGCAGCAGGCAGCCCTCGGTATGGCTCCAGGCCTCGGCGATGGTGTGGCGCCAGCCTTCGTGCAGATGCAGGATGCCCAGTACCAGTACCAAATCGAAACGTTCTCCGCCCAGGGCGGAATAATCGCCTTCGGGGGTCAGCACGAAGCGGTGGCCGGGATGGCGGGCGGTGGCACGGGCCAGCATGTCCGGGCTGATGTCGGCGCCGGTATAGGAGAATTCGGCCAGATGCTCGGCCAGCACGGTGGCGAAGCCGCCTTGGGCGCAGCCGATATCCAGCACCCGGATGCCTTCGCGCAGGCGGTCCTTCAGGAAAAACCATTCCGACGGATAGACCTGGGCGGTGGTGGCGCGTTCATGGTCGAAGAAATCGACCACGCCGTCCCAGGCGGCGGCATTGGCGCTCATGCTCCGGTCTCCGGTTCCAGCTCGCGCACGCGGCGCGCCGCCAGGGTGTACTTGATCGCCTCGATCTCCGCCAGGGCCTCCAGCACGGCGATGCGTTCGTCGGCCGGCAGGGTGCGGGCCGACAGCATCACCGCATAGGCATAGTCCGGGGCGATTCCCAGCCGGGCCAGGCGACGCATCAGGTCCAGCACCAGCGCATCCTTGCGGGCCAGCAGGGTATCGGTGTCAAGTTCGGCGAACGGGTTGCTCATCCGCCCTGTCCCACGAAATCCAGCGGGTCGCGGGCATTGTCCAGCCCGGCGATGGCGGCGCGGCCCATGGCCAGCACCGCCTCTTCCGCCGAGCCGCCAATATGGGGCAGGGCCAGCATGTTGGGGTGACGCAGCAGGTCGAAATCCACCGGCGGTTCCTCGGCGAAGACGTCGAAGGCGGCCCCGGCCAGATGGCCGTCGGCCAGCATCGCCTTGACGGCGGCCTCGTCGACCAGGCCGCCGCGGGCCATGTTGATCAAGATCGAGCCCCGGCGCATCAGGCCCAGCTTGTCGGCCGGCAGGATGTTTCGGGTCGAGCCGTCCAGCGGCAGATGCAGCGTGACGATGTCGGCTTCGGCCAGCAGGGCGTCCAGCCCCATCTTCTCGATGCCATGGGTGGCGTAGAAATCGGCGAAATCCTTGATGTCGTGTGCCAGCACCCGGCAGCCGAACGCCTTCAGCAGCACCGCTAGGTCCTTGCCGACATGGCCGCAGCCGACGATGCCGACGCTGCGCTGGGACAATTGCCGCCCCATCAACTGGCGCCAGCCGCCGTCACGGACCAGGGCGTTGCCTTGGGGGACATGGCGCAACAGGGCGATGGCCGCCGAAATCACCAGTTCCGACACCGAGCGCTTGTTGACGCCGCCGGTCCAGCCCAGTTTCTTGCCCAGCCGGCCGAGCGCCGCCAGGTCGATCATGTCCAGTCCGACCCCGTACTTGCCGACGACCTTCAATTCGGGCAGGCGGGCCAGAATCGCCTCATCCAGCCTTTCCAGGGCGGTGATCGCCTTGTCATGGTCAGTCAGAAACTCGATCAGGGCCTCGCCAGCCAGCGACACGCCGGCATCGTTGAATGTCACGCGCTCGTAACGTTCCAGCAGCGCGGCCCGCAGGATCGGGTGGCGCGAGAAGGATCGCGAGGCGACGGCAACTCGGGTGGTGGTGTCACGGGTCATGTGGGCGGACCTTGTCGAGGAATTCGGCGCACAGGGTGCAAAAGGCATCATCGACGGCATGAACGCCGCGGGTTACCTGCCCTTCGGCATCCGGCAGGATCAAGGTGGCCGAGCCGGCCCCGACATTCTTCTTGTCTTTGGCGAGGGCCGCCAGGAAGCGATTCAGCGGCACCGGCACGGACTGATAGCCAGCATAATTACGGGCCAGCACCGGCCGCGCCATGCGCCAATTATCCTCACTTCCCTGCCCCAGGCGCCAGCTCATCCAGCCGGCCATGTCCAGGCCGATGGTGACGGCGATGCCGTGCGGCACGGCGAAGTCGGTGGCGGCCTCGATGGCATGGCCGAAGGAATGGCCCAGATTGAAGACCAGGCGCGGGCCGGTGTCGAACTCGTCTTTCTCGATATAACCCTGCTTGATCTGCAGCGAGCGGCGGATGGTCGCCTCCATCACCGTGGGCCGGGTCCACAGGGAATCATAGGATTCGGCGATGGCGGCGAAGTCGGCCGGGCCGGCGATCATGTGCACCTTCAGCATCTCGCCGATGCCGGACCGGATCTCGCGCGGGTCCAAGGTGGCGAGGAAGCGGGTGGACAGGAAGATGTCCTTCGGCGGCGTGAAGGTGCCCAGGATGTTCTTGGCGTCGCCGCAATTGATCGAGGATTTCGAGCCGATGCAGGAATCGCACTGGGCCAGCAAGGTGGTGGGATAGAACCGCCAATCGACGCCGCGCAGCATGGTCGCCGACAGGAAGCAGGTGATGTCTTGCAAGATGCCGCCGCCGATGGCCACCAGGACATGGTCGCGGCGCAGGCCCCGGCTCACCAGATGATCGACATAGGCCGGAAAGCGTTCCAGCGACTTGGCGGCCTCGGTCGCCTCGATGACCAGCACGCTTTTGCTCGCCAGGACATGGCCCATCTGGTCGCGGTAAAGGTCGGCGACCCGGGCATCGATCAGGAAATGGGCATTGTCCGGCACCGACGCGTTCAGCCGCGCCAACGCATCGACATCGAAATGAACCCGGTAGGGCCCCTTGTGCGACTGGATGGTCAGGCCGTCAGACACGGGTGAATCCTCCGTCGATGGCGATGGTCTGGCCCGAGATGAAGGAATTGTCCGGCCCGGCCAGCCAGGCGACGAAGGCGGCGATCTCTTCCGGTCGGCCCAGGCGCTTGGCCGGAACCTGCGCCACCAGTTCCTGGATGCCGGCCTCGCCCAGCACGCTTCGGGTCAGCTCGGTGTCGATGAAGCCGGGCGCCACCCCGTTGACCAGAACGCCGTCGGCGGCCACTTCGGCAGCCGCCGCCGCCGTCAGGCCGTCCAGGGCGAATTTCGACGCGGAATAGCTTCCGCGGCCGGCCTTCGAGATCATGCCCCAGATCGAGCCGACATTGACCACCCGCCCCCAGCCCTTGGCCCGCATGCCGGGCAGCACCGCCTGCATCAGGCGCAACGGCGCGGTGACGTTGACCTGCTGGATGCGGGCGAAATCGGCCGCGTCGATCTCGGCGAAGGGCGAAACCTTGTTGATGCCGGCATTGTTGACCAGGATATCGGCCCCCAGGCCGGCCAACTGGGTGGCGAAGCCTTCCAACTGGGCCGGATCGGCGAAGTCGGCGGCGAAATAATCGGCTCCCTGCGGCCCCTGCCCGCCCGGCCGAGTGCCGGTGACCAGGACCTGGGCGCCATCGGCCAGAAGACGCGCGGCGATGGCGGCGCCGATGCCGCGCGTGCCGCCGGTGACCACCGCCAATTTGCCGGACAGCGGAAGGGTCATGCCGGCTTCTCCGCCACGATGCACCAGGCGAAGCCGATATGTCTGCTCAGCACGCGTTCGGTCGGGGTTTCGCAGACATAGGGGCGGCCATAGACCAGGATGCCGCCGGGATGGGCGGGATAGCCCAGCCATTGCAGCACTTTATGGCGGATCTGGGTCAGGCGCGGAATGGCGAAATTGTCCCACTGGAAGCTGGATTTGCGATAGCGGCGGTTGACGAAGGCCGCCAGCAGGCGGTCCAGCTCGCGCTTGGAATAGACGCGGGTGATCGGGTTCTTGGTCTGGCCGAATTTCGGCTTGCCCTCGGTGACGCGGCCGACCCACTGCGCCTCGGGCCAACGGAACATCTCGCCGGTCACCAATCCGATCGGCACGATGGTGCCCCAGAAAATGGCGGAATGGCGGGCATAGAGCATCAGCACCGCCTTGCCGCCCGGCCTCAAGACCCGGAACACTTCGGCGATGGTCTTGTCGGTGTCCTCGGAATGGTGCAGGACCCCATTGGAATAGACGATGTCGAAGCTGGAATCGGCAAAGGGCAGGCATTCGGCGTCGCCGTTATAGGCGCGGCCCTCGCCACCCTTGACCAGACGCAGCTTCAGGGCGGTCGAGATGGCCCGCTCGGGCGTGATATCGACCGCGACCACCGAGGCCCCCTTGCTTTTGAACAAGGCCGAATGGCCGCCGCCGCCGGGGCCGATTTCCAGCACACTCCTGCCGGCCAGCTGGTCCAGCGGCATTTCGACCACGGCGGGAATGGACCGCTTGCGAAACATGTCCTCGGTGTCGGCCAGCAGCGCCGCCAGCCGCGCCTCGGTCAGGCCGCGGTCGGTGGGGGCGTAGATCTGTTCGTACAGGTCGCCCCACCATTTGCGGATGTCGCCCTTGATGGCGCTGTCCGATCCGGCTCCCATCAGGGCGGCGATCTCGCGCTCGCGGTCCAGCGGATAGCTGGCGGCGCATGACGGGCAGGTCAGCGCCTGCTCGGCCACCGCCAGCGGCTGGCCGCCGCAGCGCGGGCAACGCAGCAAGGTGGCGGCGTCTCGCGCCAGCAGGTCGGTCCAGCCGGTCAATAGCGGCCCCACAACGGATCGGCCTGCATCGCCGACTCGACGATGCCGATATCGTGCGGGCTATCGACCGAATAACTGGGCTGGAACGGATAGGGTGCGATGTGCTGGTGGTGACCGTAATCATAAAGCCGGTTGGAATCGCAGGCTTCCTTGATCTCCAGCGGGCTGGGCGCCAGGCTGGTGAACAGTTTCAGGAAATCCCAGCGAAAGCCGAAGATGCCATAGATCCGCTTGGCCCCCAGCTCGGGCGTGAATTGTTTGCAATACGGAATGGGCTGGCGCGAGGTATAGAGCACCCGGCCCGACAAATCGTGAATGATCTTCAAGGCGTCCGGGTTCTTGAATTGCGCCTCGTCGATGATGTCCATGGCCAGCATGGTGCCGCGCACCTCGGCCTGCCGCTCTTCCATCGGCTTGATGGTGGCGGCGATCATGTCGGGATGCATCATCGGCTCGTCGCCCTGGACGTTCAGCACGATGTCGTCGTCGGCCACATCGACGCCGCACTTGGTGGCGGCCTCGGCGACCCGGTCCAGCGCCCTGGTGTGGGTGTCGGCGGTCATGATCACCGGATAGCCCTTGGATTCGCCGAACGCCTTGATTTCCTCGTCGCAGGTGCAGATGGCCAGCACGTCCCAGCGCGGGAACAGCCGGGCGCGCTCGAACACATGCTCGATCATCGGGCGGCCGAAGATGGGAAACAACGGCTTGCCGGGGAAACGGCTGGCCGCCATGCGGGCGGGGATCAGGCCGATGATCTTGCTCATGCGGGGCACTCCAGGTTCCAGCGCGCCTTCCACTGGGGATCGGCGCAATAGATGCGATAGACCAACTGCATGGTGGCCAGGGCGTCGGCCGACGAGCCGGCACTGATGGCGCCGCCGCGCAGCACCGCGTCGGCGAATTCGGCGATTTCGTCGGCCCAGCTGGGATCGCGGTTATAGCGGGTGGTCTGTTCCTTGGGGTCGCCCTGGTCGTCTTCCCCGGCCCACACCAAGGTCAGCGTCTCGGCGCCATAGGATTTCGAGCCCGACAGGATGCCCGACAGGATCAAGGCCCCCTTGCGGCAGGTGATTTCGAGGTTGAAACGATGCCGCCACTGGGTCGCCGTGGAATGGAGCATGGCGACACAGCCGGTTTCCGAGCGCATCAGCGCATAGGCATTGTCCTCGATGTCGTGGCCCCAGAAATCGTTCGAGACGATGCTGGTGACCTCGTGGAACTCGCCGCCGAACAGCCGCATCAGATCGACCATGTGGATGCCCTGATCCAGCAGGATGCCGCCGCCGGCGACGGCACGCTGGGTGCGCCAATCGGAATGGGCGCCGAAGCTGATGAATTGCGACTTGCCGTAGACGCCGCGCATGTTCAGCACATCGCCCATCTCGCCCGAGGCGACGATGGCCAGCGCGTCCTTGACCGAATCGTGATAGCGGTGATTGAAGCCGTATTTCAGGCGAAGGTCGGGGTGTCGGGCCTCGGCTTCGATGACCCGCTCGATGTCGGAAACGTCGCGGCCCGGCGGCTTCTCGCAAAAGACATGCAGGCCCTGGTCCAATCCAGCGATGGTGACGTCGGCCGCCACCTCGTTGGTCAGGCAGACGAACAAGACGTCCAGCTCTTCCGCCGCCAGCAACGCTTCGGGGGTGCGGTAATGGCGCACGCCGTCGGCCAGCCTGCCCTCGGACTCGAAGGTGCGGTCGCACACCGCGACCGTTTTCATGTCGGAACGAAGGTCGATGAACTGGCGCCGACGTTTGCCGACCACGCCGAAGCCGGCGATGCCGACGCGAAGGGGCGTGCTCATGCCGGGGTCCGATACAGATCGGCCAGGGCCTGGTCGGGTCGGCCCAGACGGGTGGATTCGCCATCCGCATCGACCGCCACCCAACCGCCGGCCTCGTCCGAGCGGTAGAAGGCATTCAGCAGCTTGATGGTGCGCAGGCAATCCTCGCGGGTCACCGGATAGGGCCGGCCGGACTGGAAATCGGCGGCGATATCGCGATACATCGCCTCGTGCCCGAAGCCATAGACGCAGCGCGAGAAATCCTCGGTGGCCCGGGTGCAGGCGGTCGGATCGGGGGTGAAGATCTGCAGCTCGTTGACGGCGATGCCGCCGATCTGGGCCAGGCCCTTCTCGCCGACGATGGACAAGGACGCCTCGAAATCGTCGGGCCGGGCCGCGGTGGTCACTTCCAGATTGCCGATGGCGCCGCCGGGATAGGTCAAGGTGGCGACCACCGCGTCTTCCACCTCGATCTCGGCGCCCAGGGTGCGCATGGTGGCGTTGACCTTATCGACCTCGCCGCCCAGATAACGCAGCAGATCGACATGGTGGATGCCCTGGTTGGTCAGGCAGCCGCCATCCTGGGCGAAGGTGCCGCGCCACGGCGCCAGATCGTAATAGCGTTGCGGCCGGCACCAGCGGGTGCGCACCGACATGATGCGGATGGCGCCCAGTTCGCCGCTGTCGATGGCCTGCTTGACCCGCTGGACCGCCAAATTATAGCGGTTCTGGAACACCGGGAAGATGCGCACGCCGACACGACCGGCCAGGTCGTAGGCGGCATTGAGCTGCGACGGCGTCATGAAGGTCGGCTTTTCGACGATGACGTGCTTGCCCCAGCGCTCCATCACCTCGGTGGCGTGTTCGGCATGCATGCCCGAAGGGGTGATCACCGCCACCACGGCGATTTCCGGGTGGGCGCGCAGCATGGCGCGGTAATCGGTGTAATACGGCACGCCGAATTCTTCGCCATAGGCCCGGGCCTTGTCCGCCACCAGATCGCACACCGCCGACAGATGTACGCCACTGGTGGCGGCGATCGAGCGGCAATGATGGCCGGCGATGCGTCCGCAGCCGATGACGGCGACGGCAAGAGTATTGGAAGTCATGCGGCGGCCCTTTGGATCATGGCGATTACGGATCCGAACAACTCGGGCGTGGTGGCGGAGAAGCGGGAATAGCCCTTCAGGCAAGGTTCGGCGAAATTCTTGCGGTACATGACCTTGCCGTCAAGGGCGGCATGGACGGCATCGGCGCGTTCGCCGAACGCCACATGGCAGAAATTGCCGGCACCATGCAGAACGCCGAAGTTCAAGGCCTGCATGGCATCGAGAAACAGCGACTTGCCGGCCTGGAGGCGGGCGACCGAGGCTTCCATGGCATCCACATGGTCCAGCATGCGCTCGAAGGCGTGGACGGCAACGGTATTGACCTCATACATGGGCCGTACCTTATGCAGGGCCCTGGCCACCTCGGGCGAGGCGACACCGTATCCTATACGCAGGCCAGCCATGCCCCAGGCCTTGCCGGTGGATCGGCACACCACCAGATGAGGGTGCCGGGCAATCCACGGCACGACGGTGTCGCGATGAAAGGGATGATAGGCCTCGTCCACCAGGATCAATGCCCCGGCGCGCCCGGCTTCGGCGATGATGTCTTCCAGGGCATCGGCAGGAATCACCGTGCCGGTGGGGGAATCGGGATTGGGCAATCCCACCACCTTGGGCCGGTGGACCCGGATGGCCTCGATGATTCTCTCTGGCGCCAGCAGCGGACCGCGATCGCTGGCTTCGTATTCCAGGCTGACCACCTTGGCGCCGTACATGCGGCTGTAGACCGAGTACATGGCGAAGGTGGGCGCGGTGTGAATCAGCGTATCGCCCTCGGCCACATAGGCCTCGAAGACGCTGCGGATGATGCCATCCGAGCCAGCCGCCAGCAGCAGATTGGAGGGTTCGGTCCCGATCCACTGGGCCAGTTTGGCATATAGCGCAGCCGTTTCGGGATAGGTGCAGTACGCCTCGCCCGGTAGCGAGTGCATGACCTCCGTCACCAACCGGTTCAGCTCGGGATCCCAGTTTTCGTTCTTGTCCAGCCACAGCCGGCCGGGGTCACGGGCTGCGCCCTTGGTCCAGTCGGGGCGGGTGAGCGCAGGATCGGCGACCGGAGAGCGCGGGTGGGGAAGCGAGGTGTCCATGGCCGGACGGAATTCCATGTTGGCAGTGACTGTATGCGCCTAACCTATCAGGCATTTCTCTTATTTTCTCAAGGCGAAGAAGTCGAGCCGGGGCCGTAAGGGTTCCAGCCGCCGCCATGGGCCAGGAGTTCGAGCCGCTCCAGAACCTGACTTCCGTCAAAGACGGCGTTGAAATCATCCTCGATCAGTGGCGTTAAGCCTTGAATGGCCGGGGCGATCAGCGGACCAAAGCGCTTCGCCGTCAAATCCAAAGGCGCCCGGACCGGCACACCGGAATCGTTGCGGCGGTATTCGGTGCGGGTGGTGACGATCACGTAGCGGAAATTGGCTTCGCGGAAGCGGCGGATGAATTCGTCTGCGGGCATACGGGGCAGAATCTTGTTCGTCAGCCACAACTTCTCCTCATCCGGGAACAGTTCCAGTGTCGCGGCGGCCTGCGGGCAATAGAAGCTGTGCGGCCAGATCAGCGACAGCATTTGTTCGCCCGGCTGCATGTGGCGCCGCAGATAGGTGCAGGGCGCATAAGCGGCGCCGCCCATGGTCGGGGTCCGGGTGTGAAATACCAGCGGATCCATCAAACCCACGGCCACCGGCAGACGGAGCGCGCCGTAGATGCCCACGAACATGGCCTGGTTCAGCGTCAGAACCCCGAGCACGGCGACGACCAGGGAGCGCGATGCGATACCGTTGCCCGCCACTTTCCATAACCCAGCCACACCAAACGCGGCGAAGCAGCCCAGCAAGGGATATAGGGGCATCAGGAAGCGGACCTGCTGAGTGAGTAGGTAGAACCAAACGATGTAATAGAGTCCGGCTATCGTCACGAGCGGCCGCCACCCCGCCGGTGCCGGCCGCGCCAGGACCGCCAGGGGGGCCAGGGCCAGGAAATAGGGGGCTCCCAGGACCATGCCGTCGAAATATTGCATCGGCCGCACCGACAGCCACCAAGGTCCGGTCAGCAGATCCCACAATCCACGGCCAGTGCCATACATGGATTCGGCGCCGGCGAAGAACCTGACCATTCCGGGATTGAAGATGCCGTTGAACAGGGGAAACAGCGGATTGCCGGTATGATGGCTTAGCCATGCCATATGAGGCGCGAACAATGCCAGGGTGGTCAGGCCGCATTTCACCACCTGGAGCACCCGTCCGCCATCCAGCCTTCCGCCCTGCCACGAGGCTCCCAGCATGACCACGCCAACGATGGCGGTAAGCGGCATGCCGTGGCTTTTTATCAGCATCGAGGCGCCCAGCATGGCACCGGTCAGGACGGCCAGTCCGGTCAAGGGTGTGCGGAACCAGGCGAACATCACCAGCAGCGCGGAGGTAAAGGCAGCGGCCAGGGCGGCGTCCACTTCGGGACTGGCCATTTCCCAGATCACCGCCCGGTTGCCGAGAAACATCAACGCGGCCAGCAATGCCAGGCGGGTGCCACCACCCATGCGCCGTGCCAGGGCCGCCCCAGCCAGGGCACCCGTCAGGCTGATCAATCCGCCGGCCATCTGGGCGGCACTATCGTCTGACAGGGCCAGGGCCATGCGGTAAAGATGATGCATCAGGGCCGGAAAGAGCGCATGAGGCATGGCCCTGTCCCAGGCTGGTGCGATAACGCCCCGCTCCAAATCCAATTGCGGCAGCGACAGGTGGTACATCAGACTGTCGTAGTCGTTGATGGGCGCCATGCCCTGAATCATCGATGACAGGGCAACTCCCAGGACGGCCAGCCACAGGGCGGCCAGCAGTGGCGAGCGGCGGGCGGCGGCGGCTTCAGCGGACAAGGCGGAGGCAAACTGCCTCCAGGGCATGGCGCGCAGGCCGGGAATGGCGGCTCCCAGGGCGGCGGCCAGCAGCAGGCTCATGCTCGGCCGGTCCAGGCGGAACGAGCCCACCAGGAAGATGGCGAGATAATGGACGATTCCGCCAGCCAGGATAGAGGGGGCCAGCCGCTCGAAGGGCGTGAGGACTCCCTCCCGGTCGAGGCGGGCCACCAGCCACCACCCCATTCCCAGGCTGGCGATCAGCAGCAGGACAATAAAAATCGGTGCAGGGAGCATCAAATCAGCCAGCGCGAGCGAGAACCATGCGGGCTCCGTCTTCCCAGTTGAAGACCTGCTGGCCGTCCACCTTATTGCAGAAGCGGCCACGGTAATAGTCACGGTTCACCAATTCGGCGTGGGACAAAGGCCGGCTGGCGGCACCGATCATCGCGGAGAATTCAGGAATCTCGGTGTCGATCACGTGTTTCTGGTCATCGTGGGACAATGACGCGAAATCTCTGATCTGCCGCAGATGTTCCTTGCGGATTGAGACCGGGCCATCACGGCTCTGGTCGGGGGCCAGAACGGTGAAATGGCGCTCGATGGTATCGGCCCCCAGATGGATGGCGGCCAAGGCGGCCTTCACGCCGTCGCGGGCGACCAGGGAATGGTCGGATAGTCCGACCGACGGGCACAGGTTCCGTAAATAGTTCAGCCGCGCCAAGTTCATGTCCGCCAGTGGGGTCGGATAGATGGTGACGCAATGCAAGAGGCTGAAGCGGGTGCCGCGGTCACGCAGATAGGTGGCGGCCGCCTCGATTTCGTGGTCGTAGCTGGCGCCAGTCGACAAGATGATCTCTTGAAACCGCGCGGCCAGTGCCTCGATCAACGGCAAGGAGCCGCAATCGTAGCTGGCCACCTTGACCGAACTCCAGCCCAGCTCGCTGATGTGGGGGATGCAGGTCAGGTTGAAGGCGGTGGTCAGGGGTTCCAGTCCGGCGGCGCGGCAGGCATCAACGAAGCGGCGTTGCTGCTCGTAGCTGAGTTCCAGACCGCGCAGGCGCTCCACTTCGGCCTGATACGGGCGCTTGATGGTGTTGACGGTGCCGTCGGGATCAGTCTGGCCCTGCTCGAAGCGATCGCGGAAGGCTACGTCATCGGCGAAAATGGTTTGAACCTTGGCGTGGGTCGCGCCACCCTCGGCGGCGGCGTCCACCATCCGCAGCAAGGTATCGAAGTCGCCGTTGTGGTTCTGGCAGAACTCGGCAATCAGTCGCATGGGCGTAGGTATCTCCGTTCAGGGCGCAAGCAGGCCGAGCCCAGTGAGGAAGGCCACCAGATGCTCGGTCATAACCGCACGGTCGGCGGGGTATTCGGGTCCCGCCTCCGACAAGGGGCGGATGGTGCCTGCAGCGGCATCGTATAGCACAATCGTTCGGCCTTGAAGTAGGGGCGTCGTCCCTGTCGGGTGGAACTCCCCGTCGCGTGCCGTCAGCCCGTCCGGGGTGAGGTCGGCCGCATAGGCGAACAGAACGTTGATATCTTGGCGGCCATTGATGTGGCAAGCCAGCGACAGATGGCGGGTGGTGCCATCCGCCCGGATGGACAGCTCCTGGGCCGGCAGTTCAAGGGGCCGCAGCGGCAGGTCCTCGACCGTCGCCGGATCGACGATCTTTGCGCCGATCAGTCCCGCCCACGCCTGGTCGATTAACGGCTGGGCATCGGCCAGGAGGGGCTTCAAGGACTTGCCGTTTCGCATCAAGACCAGCTCTTCGAAGAGCTCGCGGATCATCAGGCGCGGATCGGCCCGCTCGGCGGGAGTGTCGGCGCGGCCCGTGAATAGTGACAGCTTGCCGGGATTGGTGAGCGCATCGAGTGGCCGCTGTACCAGTGGAACCCAGCGTCCTCCCAGGATCAGGCTGCCGCCGCCGGAAATCCAGAAATAGCTGTCCTCGCCCATGGCGCGACGGAATGCCGTGTCGTCGTGGATCAGGTCATCGTCACCGGTGGTATCCAGATCGACTTCCAGCCGCCCGGGAGCCAGCTTGATGCCCGTTCCAAGACGCAGCCGCACGATTTCATAATAGCGCGGCGGCATCACTGGCGCTGGGTGACGTAGCCCATGGTCGCGTAGCTGACATGGGGCAATGCCTCGATTTCACGTTGGTCGAACATATTCCAGCCGTCGAAGAACAGGACCGGCCGCCGGTTGCGGCGCAGGGCCTCGATGACATTGAAGCGATTGTTCATATAGTGGTTGTTCAGGACCAGGACCACATCCACCGCGCCGAAGGACTCGGCCAAAGCGTCCACCGGCTGACAGCCGATGGCAGTGATGTCGTTGGCGGGAATAACGAAATCCTTGATGTGGATACGTTGGCGGTTGGGCATGGCCTCGACCAGGGCCAGGGCCACGGAATCGCGCATATCGGATGTCTCGGGCATGCCCTTGAAGGCGAGGCCGATCAAAAGGACTTCCAAATCGGCGATTGTCTTGCCGTGAGCGGAGGCGAAAGCCTCGATCTTGGACAAGATGTACCGCTCGCCCGCGCCGTTGATCTGCCGGCTGGCACTTCCAAGGATGGGCTTGGTTCCGTTGAAGTCGATAGGGTGGCTGTAAAGGTAGGGATCCTTCGACAGGCACAGACCGCCGACACCAGGGCTGGGAGTGGGAATGGGGTTGCGCGGATAGCCATCATTGGCCGCCTGGATCAGGCGGAAGGCGTTGATGTTGTATGAATCGCAGATCGCCGCCAGTTCATTGGAGAAGGCGAACACCAAATCGCGGAAGGTATTGTTGGCCAGCTTGATCAGCTCGGCGGCTTCTAGGGATTCGACCTCGACGATATTGCTGGTGATGCGGCTGAACAGCTTGGCCGTAACGTCGGCGCTTTCCTTGTCGTAGCCACCGACCACCTGGGGCAGGGTGCGGAGCTCTTCCAGTGCCCGGCCCTCAATGGTGCGCTCGGGGGCAAAGGATAGGTGGAAGTCGCGGCCGGCGGTCAGCCCTCCGGCTTCAAGGGCGGGCTTGACGATGGCGCGCATGGTTCCCACCGGCAGGGTGGAGCGGAAAATCACCAGATCGCCGCGCTTCAGGATCTTGGCCAGGGTCTCGGCCACTTCGACGACCGAGTCGAGGACGGGAGCCTTATCCGGTCCGATGGGCGAGCCGACCGAGACGACATGGATATCCGCCTCATAGGCGAGCGGGTCGGTGGTATAGCGCACCGGGTTGGTGTCGGCCAGGGCACTCAACAGGGAATCAAGGCCCTTTTCGTAAAAGGGCGGAATCCCCTGTTCCAGCATGGCGATGCGGCCCGGGTCGCGGTCGATGCCGATTACCGACAGCCCGACATTGGCGAAAGTACAGGCCAGGGTGAGGCCCACATAGCCAAGGCCGTGGACGGCGATGGTCTTATCTTCCGGCTGGGGGTCCAACAGGTCGGACAAGGCGATCACGTCGAAGAATCGGCCGTCCGCGTCCACCAGAACCAAGCGGGTGAACATAGAATAGTGGACGTTGCGCCGGCGGGCTTCTGCCATCAGCTCTTGGCGCATCTGGCGGCGTGACAGATCGTGGCGCAGCACCATGGGCCTGGGATTGGCGATGGTTTCCACGGGCTGGTCGATCGTGACGCCGCGGGCCAGACCTCGGCGGATATCGCCGTCGGTGACCACGCCGACCACCGTGCGGTCCTTGTCGATGACGACCGTAATGCCAGCCAGGAATTTGTTTCTCTCGCTGCTCCCCATCATGTTCAGGGCATTTCGGATGGGCGTCGTGCATTCGACGAGCGATGAGAAGCGATTCATGGCTGTCATGGTACAAGGACCTCGCGGAGGGATGGGACTCGGCAACGCACCTGACCGCCGAGCCGGTCATCGCGATCCACTACAATGCAATCCACACCAGTGGCAAGAGCCAAAGTGTCGTCTGCCACATCATCACCCACCACCAGAATTGCCGATATTGGAGTCGGCCGCCGGCTGCGGATTTCGCCGATGTGCTGCGGTCCCTTGCCGAAGCCGGGGGAGCTTCCGAAGGTTCCCCCCAGGGCCGTAAGCAGGTGTGCTGGCAGTTTCAGGCCGACGAAATGATCCAACTCGGCCTGGGGGACAGATGAAGAGATAAAGGCCCCGTGGCCACGGCTGACCACCGTTTCGAGCAAGGCCAGTCCATCCTCGAACAGCGGCGCTTCGGCCAAGTGCTGGCGGTTGAGGGTAAACAGGCGATCGCTCATGGCCTTCATATCGGCGGATGACAGGGTCAGTCCCACTTCCTTCGCCATCAGCAGGAAGATCTCGGCGCGCGGCCGTCCGGAAAGATGACGGTAAAGGCGGGCGGCCTCGGGCTCCGGCAGGGGATGGCCCATGCGTGTGAAGGTCTCGGTCACCACGCCGGCGAAACTGCGGGTCTTGGCCTCCATGGAATCGAATAACGTGCCATCCCAATCGAAGACGAACAGCTGTTTCCCGGCGGTCAAGGCGCCGAGATCAGGGGGGGTGGAGCGGGAATCCGTCATGGGGGCGGGTCCTGGCCAAGGTTACGCCGTGCGGCGCGGTGTGGGTCATACCGGTCGGCTTTTGAACGGACTCGCCCTCGGCGAGGCCGCGCCGACCGGCAAGGCCGCGCGCCTCACCATGAATGGGGTGGTCCGCCCCGTCCAATCAACCGCATATTGGACGTCGGCAATCCCATTTTGATCCGCAACAAGCCCAAGGGGGCCGGACGATTCTTCAGACGGGAGGACGATTTCCACGCCGCGCCACCGTCTCGTCGCGGTCAGGACGCCAATTCCGGCAGTCCGTGACATGCCGCGTGGGCGCGGCATGTCTCAGGTCAGCTGGCGGATGCCTCAGGCTTTCTTGCCGCCATTGAGCTTTTCGTACATGAAGCGGGCGACGAGCAGATCGACCTCACTGTCGATATCTATGGCGAACTCGTCGGGGACGATGACGGCACGGGCATCGGGGCCGACGATGGCGTTCATCTCCATCATGACGCGGCGCGTGCTGGCATAGACCGAGCCCGAACGCTTGTAGACCGGCGGCAGGATTTGCCGGGGCCGCATATCCTCGAAACCCTGATCGATATAGTTGACCAGGATATCACCGTTGATAATGCGCTTCATACGGAAGGGGTGGTAGCTGGTCACTCTCATGCAGGCCACCACACTGTCACAGCCACCGGCGACCAGGCGGGTCAGGCAAGCCTCAATGTCTTGCGGGCGGGTCAACGGAGCCGTTGCCTGGCACAGCATGACGTAATCGTAGGGCTGGCCCGTCAGTTTCTCCATCTCGGTGATGGCGTGCTGCATGACCGGCTCACTGGGGACCAGATCCCCTGCCAGTTCGACAGGACGGATGAATGGGACCTGAGCGCCGTAGGCGCGAGCCACCTCGGCAATCTCGGGGTCTTCGGTGCTGACCACGTAGTCGGTGATCATGGGAACCTGGAGCACCGCCGAGATCACGTGGGCAATCATGGGCTTGCCGCCGATATCGGCCAGATTCTTGCGGGGCACCGATTTGGATCCGCCGCGGGCGAGGGTAGCGGCAAGGATACGGGGCGGCATAGCGGTGGCTCCTATTCTGCGGCCTTGGACGTCGGCTCGGGATCTTTGTACAAGGTCGATGGGGCGCCGTCGGGAATTCCATGATTGCGCCGCCAAATTTGTTCGTACTGGTTGATCATGCGGAAATCCTTCTTGACCATGGCCTCACGCAGCCCCAGCAGTTCGATGCCATTAAAATTGTGCGAGATCACACCGGTGACGCGGGTGGCGTCGCCGAGATCCAACATGTAGCTCTCCAGATCGCCGCCATATTGCTCGGTGATCTGCTTACGGTAGGTGGTGAACCATTCCGAGCCGGGATAGGCGGTGGCATAGAAGGGCTTGACCACAAGGCCCAGCTTTTCCCAGGCACTCATGCTCTCGCGGATGGAATCGAAATCTTCGCTGGGAAATCCGATGATTTGATTCGGCTGCGGGCGGATGCCGGCCTCAAGGGTCCAGAAGAAACTGAGCATGTTGGTCTGTGGCGATGATCCCTTGCCCAGGCGCTTGAGAATCTGGGTCGAAAAGGATTCATAGCCGTAGGTGAGGTGGGCGCAGCCCGCCTGACGCATGATTTTCAGAATTTCCGGCGTGCACTGGGTGGCGTGGCTCGTTCCGGACCAGTGGATGCCCGTCTTTTGGATGCGGTTGCCGTCGGCGTCGGTATCATAGGTCGGAGCCAGACCGTACTCTTCCCACAGGCGGCATATTTCCTTCATCCAGACGCGGCCCGATGACTTATCCATGGTCATCAGGTTTTCATCCAGGAAGGCGATGAAATCCACATGGTACTTGTCGTACATGTGCCGTGCCATGCGGACGACGTATTCCGGACTATGGTAGCGGACCGTTCGGGTATAGGTGCCAGGGCTGTCAAACTGCGGCACAGTCTCGCCATTCTCGTCGGTGACGTAACGCATGTCACCGGCGATACCCAGATGGTAGCAAAATCTGCAAATCAGCGAACAGCCGTAGCTGGCATTGATGTCCAGTCGGCGTTTGGCCATCATGCCTTCCTCGGAATAGAGCGCTTCCGAGTGCTTGAAGTAGACCTCTTCGAGCGGGAAGAGGTCCCAGGCGGGATAGGGCAGCGAGTCCAGGTCGTGGATCAGCGGACGCTGGTCCGACATGATCAACCGCCCATCCTCACCGCGCGAGATAGTCCCCAGAATCTTGGACCAGTCGCGAAGGCCCTGGTCGTACATCTCGAGGATTTCCGGGAACGTGACAAACCCCTCGCCGATACCGCCGATATCCACTTCGGGCAGCCAGGTCATGACCTCGCGCGGCAGCGAGGTGAGAACGCCGCCGCCAATCACGATCAGTGCGGTGGGGCAAATCTCGCGGGCCTGCTTCACCAGTTGCTTGATGGAAACGTACTGCGTGGTGATGCCGCCCAGTGCGATCACCTGCCAGTCATCGGCCGCGAACACACGGGCGTGCAGCTCGGGGCCGCCGCGCCAGGCATTGGCGTCGTAAACCTGGACTTTATGGCCCTTCTCCATGGCGATGGCGGCCAGCAGAGCAAGTCCATAAGGAACATGGCGCGGCTCATCCTCCTCACGTATGACCGGATTGACAATGAGAACCTTGGCCATGGCGACTCCGCGGATCAGGTATGGGTTTCAAGAAATCGGGTTAGCGGCAGGTATTCGATCCCCTCACCGAACAAGGAGCCGCCACCCGTACAATTCACCGTCTTGCAATCGGCATCTCTGATCATCTCAAAGAAGGCTTCGCGGTACCATTGGTAAACAGGATCGATGTAATAATAGCTTTGTTCATAAGGATTAAAGAATCGGGTGAACATCGCGCCGACGTTCTCTTCCCCCGCGATGTCGCACAATTCACGATAGTGCTGGGTCAGACCAAAGGGAGCCCCATCATGATAGGCGTAGTCCATGCCGGTGATGGCGACGACTTTCTTGCCAAGCACGGCGCTGGCCATCATCCAGCAGGTGGCGCCCACATTGCCGCCGGCATTGACGCAGGGCAGATTGTTGGCCGCCTGCAAGCGTGCGGTGACGCTGCCGGGATCGTCAGGGTCATCATACATGGGGTTCCACCAGTAGAGCTCCATGCCCACCTCGAGGGCCCGCTCGATGACCTCACGCGAGGAAGAGGTGGACACGGCAAGCCGAATTCCCTTGCCGTACTTGTCTACCAGGCGGGTGACCTGCTCATTGGCCTTCATCTCGTCGGCAAAATAGGAATCCAGGCCGGCGCGACCGAACCAGCGGTCGGCCTCCATCTGCTCACGCGACAGGTGGCGGTTGCCGAACCAGCGCACGAGGCGAGGCCGTGGATCGACGGTGACCACCAGATCGGGGACGATCTCGTTGGACAGGCAGTACCTTAGCGCACTCTCGGTGGCAATGATGGCGCCCTTGTAACCGGCAGCCTTGATATGTTTGGCAGGATCGCTTGTGGCGATGCTGGGGCCCGCGGCGATGACAATCGCGGAATCGCCCGCACCGACTTTTTCCGTGAGCAACGCGGCCAGCGACTGGCCGCGATTCAGATAGTCGGAATTGGTATTGGCGTTGTGCAACCCCTCGCCAATGATCTTTTCTTGGGTCCTGCCGCCCATCTCAGCAACCAGGGTGCGGACCAAAGGGTTGTCAGAATCGACAGCGTCCGGGCGCTGGTTCATTCCGGCGTATTCCATTTCACTTTCTTCTTGGACACAAAGCAGATGCTGCCACCAAGGCGCTTCATTGCCTCACGCTCGAATTTCTCTTCCGTAGAGATCGTTTTCTCCTCGGCCTGAACGGACTGCTTAGGTTCGAAATTACCCTTCAGAACATCGGACATAAAAACCTCTCTTGCAGGGCCACTGGAAGCCGGGCCGGATAGTAGTTCTGCGCCCGCCAAAGGGTCAAGGAAAACAAGACCTTTTGGATTGTGCGGGCATGCCTCTGGCGAGGGGTTTGTCCTCAGGTCCGCTTTTCGAAATAAAAGCGATTCTCGCCATCACCGAACATGGTCC
>Ga0172373_10003497_pt1 | contig 22972 bp, 18 predicted proteins | sample Lak10m_2_FD_114546 | JGI IMG/M metagenome (GOLD analysis project Ga0172373, IMG submission 114546) | Freshwater microbial communities from Kabuno Bay, South-Kivu, Congo - kab_092012_10m | ecosystem: Environmental > Aquatic > Freshwater > Lake | place: Democratic Republic of the Congo...
ATTCTGATATGCAATTTTTTTAGCAGTTGCTAAGTCAGGAGATTTCCCTGATTGTTTTGAACGGAAATTTTCTTCATCGCTTCTGTATTCTTTAGAATCAAATGGCGTTGAAATTTCGATTAACCCCTCTTGTTTTGCAACTGAAACAGGTTTTTTAGATTTACATGATACGGCTAAAAGTGATAAAGCTAATGCCGGAATGGTTAAAAGTTGAATTGTTTTCATTGTTTATTTTGTTTTTTCGATTTCGGAAACCAAATATAATACCAAAAATTTAATTGATTAAAAATTATTTCATTAATTCTTCTTCTACGTCTTTTTCCAAACGTAAGTTATCAATGATAAATTCTTGGCGTGTTTGCGTGTTTTTACCCATGTAATAATTTAGTAATTGCTGTATGGAAGCTTGTTGGTCAAGCAATACAGGTTCCAGACGAATGTCTTTACCAATGAAATGTTTAAATTCATCCGGACTGATTTCACCTAATCCTTTAAATCGAGTAATTTCGGGTTTCGGACCAAGTTTAGCAATTGCAGCTTTACGTTCTTCATCGCTGTAACAATAAATGGTTTCTTTTTTATTACGAACTCGGAAAAGTGGTGTTTGCAAAATGTACACATGACCATTCTTTACCAAATCAGGGAAAAACTGCAGGAAAAAAGTTAACAACAACAAACGAATGTGCATGCCATCCACATCAGCATCGGTAGCAATTACAATGTTGTTGTAACGCAAGTTTTCCAATCCATCTTCAATATTTAATGCTGATTGTAATAGATTAAACTCTTCATTTTCGTAAACAACTTTTTTACCCAATCCAAAACAATTTAAAGGTTTACCTTTTAAGCTGAAAACAGCTTGTGTATTTACATCTCTTGTTTTGGTAATTGAACCGCTTGCAGAATCTCCCTCACATATAAACAACGTGGTATCAACACAACGTGGATTTTTTGCATCATCCAAATGAACACGGCAATCTCTCAATTTTTTATTGTGTAGCGATGCTTTTTTTGCACGCTCGCGCGCTAACTTTTGTATGCCCGATAATTCCTTACGTTCGCGTTCGTTGGCAACAATTTTTGCCTCAATTGCTTTTGCAGTTTCCGGATTTTTGTGAAGGTAATTATCTAAGTGTTGTTTGATAAAATCATTCACAAAAGAACGCATGGATTGACCGCCTGGAGCAACCTCCTGCGAACCTAATTTGGTTTTTGTTTGTGATTCAAAAACAGGTTCTTGCACTTTTACAGACACAGCAGCGATAATTGATTTACGAACATCCGTTGGATCAAAATCTTTCTTAAAAAATTCACGAATCGTTTTCACCACTGCTTCCCTGAAAGCAGCTTGGTGCGTTCCGCCTTGAGTAGTATATTGACCATTTACATAACTGTAATATTCTTCCGAAAAATGTTCGTTGCTGTGTGTCATTGCCAATTCTATGTCTTCACCTTTTAAGTGAATGATTGGATAAAGCGTTTCGCCGGAAATATTTTTCTCTAACAAATCTTTTAATCCATTTTCAGATTTGTAGCTGTTACCATTAAAATGAAGTGTAAGTCCCGTATTTAAAAAAGCATAATTCCACAACATTCTATCAATGTACTCATGCACAAAATGGTATTTCTTAAATATGCTGTCATCTGGACGAAACTCAACATACGTTCCATTGGCTTCTTTGGTATCTTGTAACTTTCCTTCTTTAATAAGATTTCCGCAATCAAACTCGGCAGATTTACATTGCCCATCACGATAAGAAATAACTTTGAAGTAGATAGAAAGTGCATTAACTGCTTTGGTACCAACACCATTTAAACCTATTGATTTTTTAAATGCATCGCTATCGTATTTACCGCCGGTGTTTATTTTAGAAACAACATCAACTACTTTCCCAAGTGGAATGCCACGTCCGTAATCTCTAATAGAAACAACACCATCTTTAACCGATACTTCAATTTTTTTTCCGGCACCCATCATGAACTCATCAATGGAATTATCCATTACTTCTTTAAGTAATACATAAATTCCATCGTCGAAGGCAGAACCATCACCGAGTTTACCAATGTACATACCGGGACGCATACGAATGTGTTCTTTCCAGTCGAGGGATTTTATGCTGTCTTCGTTATAGTTTGTGTTTTGTTTTGACATGTTAGTTTAATTTTTTTCTTTTTTAATTTTTATTACTCGTAGGGAAAAACGGATAAAATTTTTTTACTAAAATCTAATTTCTCAAATTCAAACATCTGAATTCTAAAATCTAAAATAAATTATCGTCCGTCTCCGTCAAATAAATTTCCTAGTCCACCTAAAATACTTCCTTCTTCTTTTCTTGGTCCAGTTCCGTAGGATAAAATTCTGCTTGCCAATCGGCTGATAGGAAGTGTTTGAATCCATACTTTCCCTGGACCTCTCAGTGTTGCATAAAAAATTCCTTCGCCACCAAACAAGGTGTTTTTTATTCCACCTACAAATTGTATGTCGTAATCAATTGAACTTGTAAAAGCTACAATACAACCGGTATCTACTTTTAAAAGTTCACCATGATTCAAATCTTTTTCAATAACGTGGCCACCACTGTGAACAAAAGCCAATCCGTCACCTTCCAATTTTTGCATAATAAAACCTTCACCGCCAAATAAGCCGGTTCCTAATTTCTTTTGAAATTCAATACCGACAGCAACACCTTTTGCAGCACACAAAAAACTATCTTTTTGACAAATAATTTTTCCGCCAAGCCACTGTAAATTCATAGGAATAATTTTTCCTGCGTAAGGAGCGGCAAAACTCACTCTTCGTTTATCGGAAGTAACATTGGTGTAAACTGTCATGAATAAATTTTCACCTGTAAGTAATCGCTTTCCAGCTAAAAATAATTTATTCATAAAACCTTTATCGGTTCCATCTCCAAAAAGGGTTTCCATTTGAATACCATCATTCATCATCATAAAGCTCCCTGGTTCTGCAATTACAGCTTCGCTTGGATCAAGCTCAATCTCTACGCATTGCATTTCTTCACCTAATAATTTGTAATCAATTTCGTGGTTGTTCATGTTTTGTTGTTTCTGGTTTCTTTTATTTCTTGTTTCTGGTTTATTTTATTTCTAGTTTCTGGTTTCTTTTATTTCTTGTTTCTGGTTTCTTTTATTTCTTGTTTCTGGTTTCTTTTATTTCTAGTTACTAGTTTCTATGTTTCTGGTTTCTTTTATTTCTTGTTTCTGTTTTCTTTGTTTCTGGTTATGTTTTAGTTTGATTTTTGAATTTATTTCCTTTAATCGCTGAATTATTTAAATACGAGATGAATTTTCCTAGTTTGCTCCCTAATTGTAAACAATCTTCTTGCAATACATCATGATTTTGTTTTTCTATGAAGTTTCTATCAAATATTCTATAAAGTTGAGATCTAACTTCACCTAATGAGCCTTTTGCTATTGCTAAAAATTGAATCAACTCTCTGTTTCCATCTCTTTCAAATCCCTCAGCTATATTATCCATAACAGAACCCGAAGAACGATCTAACTGATTTTTTAACTCATAACTTTTAGCTTCATTTAATTTATCAGAAATTGGTGCAATCTTAATATTTAACTCTCTCGCTAATTGCCAAACTTCTAAATCTTCAAATCTTTTAATTGTTGCCATAAAAAGAAACCTTAAACATTAAATCACCATAAGCATTAAAACATACAAACATCAAACAGTCAAACTTCTAAATCTTTAATTATTTCCACAACTAGAAACATGAAACAAGAAATATTAAATTACCTTAAACATTCAAACAGTCAAACTTCTAAATCTTTAATTGTTTCCACAACTAGAAACCTGAAACATTAAATTACATTCAAACATCTAAAAAAATAGATATTAAACATTAAAACGGAAATGCATCACATCACCATCCGAAACAGTATATTCTTTTCCTTCTACTCTTAATTTACCTGCATCACGGCACGCTGATTCTGAGCCGAAATGAAGGTAATCATTGTATGCAATAACTTCTGCTTTAATAAATCCTTTTTCAAAATCGGTATGGATTACTCCAGCAGCTTCTGGGGCTTTCATACCTTTGGTAATTGTCCATGCTCTTACTTCTTTAACACCTGCTGTAAAGTAAGTTTGAAGATTTAATAATCGGTAGGCAGATTTAATTAATTTATTCACTCCCGGCTCATCCAAGCCCATTTCAGCTAAAAACATTTGTTTTTCCTCATAGGTTTCCAATGCGGCAATTTCGCTTTCCATTTGAGCAGTAATGATTAGCAACTCAGCGTTTTCATTTTTAATGGCTTCACGAACTTGTTCAACAAAATGGTTTCCTGATTTTGCAGAAGCTTCATCAACATTACAAACATACATTACCGGTTTTATGGTTAGCAAATGTAAATCGGCAACATAAGGCAATTCATTTTCTTCCAGATTTGCTGAACGGGCAGATTGTCCGCTTTCCAAAACTTGTTTTACTTTTAAAAGTGTGTTATAAGTTTTTACAGCTTCTTTATCATTTCCTGTTTTGGCTTGTTTCTCAAACTTTTTAAGTTTTATATCCACACTTTCCAAATCTTTTAACTGCAATTCGGTATCAATGATTTCTTTATCTCGCACTGGATTTACAGAACCATCAACATGAACCACATTGGGATCGTCAAAGCAACGTAAAACGTGCAAAATAGCATTACACTCACGTATGTTTGCCAAAAATTTATTCCCTAATCCTTCGCCTTTGCTAGCGCCTTTTACTAAACCTGCAATATCAACAATTTCAACTGTTGTAGGAAGAATGTTTTGTGGTTTTACAAACTCCGCTAACTTTGTTAATCGCTCATCAGGAACCGTAATCGTTCCAACATTTGGATCAATGGTGCAAAACGGAAAATTTGCCGCCTGAGCTTTTGCGTTACTTAAACAATTAAACAAGGTTGATTTTCCAACATTAGGTAAACCTACAATACCACATTTTAAAGCCATAATTTTAAATCTTAAATTAAAAGAACGGCAAATATATTAACAATGAAATTGTGTTTTGAGTTAAAACCATTTTTTTAAAAAAAGGTTTTAAACAGATGTTAGTTAAATTAAGATTAAAACCTATTTTATTAATTAAAATTATAATTGATTCATTATCAAACACAAAAACAAAAACAAACAGATTTATTATTATAGAAATTCAATTATATTTGCACTCTTTTTTATTAGAAATACCATATGAGCATTTTAGAAAAAATTCGTAGTAAAACCGGTCTTTTAGTTGGATTTGTTGGTTTAGCATTAGTTATCTTCATTTTACAGGCTGCATTTGATGCCGGTGGAAAATTGTTTGGAACGAATGACACTTCCGTTGGTAACATTAAAGGTGAAGATATAGATTACAATGAGCTTAAGTCAAAAGTTGATGAGTTTGTAGCCAACTATTCTGCAAACGGGCAGCAAGTTGATGATAATACCCGTTCAATGATTATCGATCAAGCTTGGTCAGCAATTGTTAATGACAGGGTTTTTAAAACTGAATGGTCTAAATTAGGCATTGAAGTTAGTGAAGACGAATTAACTGACCTGATGCTTGTTCATCCACATTCTTATGTTAATTCATATTTCACAGACAGACAAAGTGGTAAAGTGTTTGAGCAATTTGCAGATGCACAAGGAAGCTTTGATGTTAAAAAATTAAATGCTTTTGTTGCTAAAATGACACCTGAACAAGAGAAGTTTTGGATACAATTGGAAGAGCAAATTCGTGACATAAGAAAAAATGAAAAATATTACAGTTTAGTAAAAAAAGGAATTTATGCTACAACTAATGAAGCGAAATTCGATGATAAAGCATCAAAAAGAATGATGAATGTGAAGTTTGTTTTAAAACCTTATTCATTAATCCCTGATTCATCTATTAAAATTTCTGATGAGGAATTGAAAAATTACTATAATCAAAATCAATATAAATACATTGTTGATGAAGCAGCAAGAAAAATTGATTATTTGGTATGGGAAGCTGAAGCATCTCAAGAAGATATTGAAGAGTTAAAAAAGAACATGGTTCAGTTAGCAACTGATTTCAGAGAGCGTAAAACTCCTGCTGAGGACAGTGCGTTTATTCAAAACACAAACGATAATCAGGCAATCGATATCGCAACATTCAAAAAAGGGAACATTAATCCAAATATTGATACTACTATTTATACTTCTGCTGTTGGAACTGTTTTCGGACCTTATTCTGAAGGCGAGCAATTTAAAGTATCAAAATTGATGAAAATTACTTCTTCATTAGATTCAGCGAAAGTTAGACATATTTTGATTGCTTATGCCGGTTCAGGAGCTTCTCAGGAAGTTAAAAGATCAAAAGATCAGGCAAAAAAACTAGCAGATAGTTTATTAGCTTTAATTAAAAAAGGTTCAAAATTCGCTGATTTTGTAAAAACATATTCTGATGATGGTGGTAAAAAAATGCCTCCTAACAAAAAGGAAAATGAGGACTGGACAGGTAAAGATGGTAATTATGGTTGGTTGAATGAAAATAGTGGATTTGTTGAGCCATTTAAACGTTTTGGGTTAGATGGAAAAAAAGCAGATTTAGGTGTTGTTGAATCTAATTTCGGATATCATATCATGGAAATTATAGATGTAAGTAAAGGGCGTCAAAATAACTACACTCTTGGAACTATTAGTACAACAATTGCTCCTAGCTCAAATACTGTTCAATCGTTCTATGCAAAAGCATCCGAATTTTCTGGTAAAAATAACACAGGTGAATTGTTTGATAAAGCTATTGATGCAGAGAAATTAAACAAACGTGTTTCCGGAGAAATTAAAGAAAACGATAAAACTATTCCGGGTATTGAAAACCCAAAAGAATTAGTAAGATGGATGTTTAAAGCACAATTAAATAATGTTTCAGAAGCTTTCACCTTTGGAAATCGATTTGTAGTTGCTAAACTAACAGATGTTAAAGAAAAAGGATTTGCTACTTTAGAGTCAGTTAAGGAAGATGTAACAACAAAAGCAAAGCAAGAGAAAAAAGCAGAGCAACTATTGAATGAAATAAAAACAAAAGCTGCAAATTCTAAATCATTAGAAGATTATGCATCTAAACTTGGAGTAACTGTTGCAGTTGCTGATAACTTTAGTTTTGCCAATTCTAATGTACCAAATGTGGGAAGAGATGATTTATTTACTGGTGCAGTATCTGCTCTAAAAGTAAATGCAATTAGTAATCCAATTAAGGGAAATTCAGGCGTATATATTGCTAAAATTGAAAATGAAAATTTTACCCCTGCTAAAGATTTAAAAGAAAATAAAAAATCTGTTGCTAACTCAATTTCAAGTAGAGTTGATTATGAGGTTTTTGAAGCATTAAAAAAATTAGCTGAGATTGAAGATCATAAAGCACAACGCGATTTTTAAAATAAATTCTTAACAAAAAAAAGCGGTCAATAAATTGGCCGCTTTTTTAATTTTAATTCAAAAAAATGAAAGTAAAAACATTAGGCCAGTTCATCATTGAAAAACAAAAAGATTTTCCATATTCCAAAGGTGAATTATCGAGATTATTAAGAGATATTGGTATTGCTGCAAAAATTGTTCATCGTGAGGTAAATAAAGCTGGCTTAGTAGAAATATTAGGTGATACAGGTGATATTAATGTGCAAGGTGAAGTAGTAAAAAAAATGGATGTTTTTGCAAATGATCAATTTATTGCTGCATTAAAAGCTGGTGGGGAGTGTTGTGCTATGGCTTCTGAAGAAAATGAAGACATTATTCCAATTGATACTCCGGCATCTAAAAATGCAAAATATGTTGTTGCATTTGATCCTTTAGATGGGTCAAGTAATATTGATGTTAATGTATCTGTAGGTACAATTTTTTCTATTTATCGTCGCCAAACATTAAGCGGACCAGGACAATTGGAAGATTTTCTTCAACCGGGGACTGAATTGGTAGCTGCAGGATATATTATTTATGGTTCGTCAACCATGTTGATGTATACAACAGGTAAAGGCGTAAACGGATTTACTCTTGATCCAAGCATTGGCGAGTTTTGCTTATCTCACCCAGATATTAAAACACCTCAAACAGGTAGTATTTACTCGTTAAATGAAGGGAATCATTTGCATTTTCCTGAAGGTGTGAAAAAGTACATCAAATATTGTCAGGAAGAAGACAAAGTAACCAATCGTCCTTATTCTTCAAGATACATAGGAAGTGGAGTAGCTGATTTTCATAGAAATCTTTTAAAAGGTGGAATATTTATTTACCCATCTACTTCAAAATCACCAAAAGGCAAATTACGTTTATTGTATGAATGTAATCCATTGGCATTTATAATTGAACAAGCCGGTGGAAAAGCAACTGATGGTAAACGAAGAATTATGGAATTGGATATTACAGAATTGCATCAGCGAACTCCTTTATTTATTGGTTCTCCTGAAATGGTAGATAAAGCTATGGAGTTTATGACAAAATACAATTAATAAAAATTCGATTTCATTAAAAATGATTTAAGTAGGATTGATTAAAACAAAAAACCCCGGAAATCCGGGGTTTTTTGCGTTCAAAGTAACCTTGTCTAAATTCAAAAAACAAAATGGCTACCGTATTTTTAATTCATTTTAACTGTAGGTATTTTACCTTCTTGCATTAACTGAATACATTTTTTCTTATGCTCTTCAAAATTACCAAATGCAAGAGCATCTAGCATATCGTTACGAGACATATTTGGATTATTTAATGTTTTTTTAATTTCAGTTGAACAACGATCAACAAATTTTTCAAAGTGTTGAGGAGCCCAAACATATGCTTTTCCAGTTTCAACCTTAAATTCTTCAGGTAATGTACCTTCAATTTTAGATTTAATTTCAATTCCTTGATAAATTTTTGGTAAAGCTCTGTTATCAAACACAAATGGCTTAGAAACCATGATTACATGCTTTTTACGTTTAGGATCAATCATATTCATTCCTTCAATTCTTAATCCTTTTTTCTTTAAAGGAGAATATTTTGATTCAAAATCTTTTAAAATTTCAAACATGTGATTAATTTTTACAAATGTAAAACCTTTATTACCTAATAATTAATTTTATGTATGTTTTAACAGAAAAACTTACAGACAACAAATGTAATTAAATAGTTAATATCTTGTTAATTAAAACAAGATATTAATATAAAATTATGAAAATCAGTTAAATAAAATTAATTGTTAATTGTAAATTCATTAGAGATATTAACAATTAAACTAAATATGAATCCTTTTATTTGGAAGTTTTTTTTGGAGAAAGAATCATGATCATTCTTTTTCCTTCTAATAATGGTAATTGTTCAGCTTTTCCGTATTCTTCTAATTCGCTGGCAAATCTTAACAATAAAATTTCACCTTGTTGTTTAAATACGATTTCTCTTCCACGGAAAAATACATAAGCTTTTACTTTACATCCATCCTGAAGAAATTTTACAGCATGATTTTTTTTGAATGTGTAATCGTGTTCATCGGTGTGTGGACCGAAACGAATTTCTTTTACAACTACTTTTGCTGCTTTTGATTTTATTTCTTTTTGTTTCTTTTTTAATTCGTAAAGAAACTTTTTGTAATCGATAACCTTACAAACGGGGGGTTCAATATTAGGGGCAATTTCTACTAAATCCAAGCCGGCATCTTCAGCCATTTTCAATGCTTCTGAAAGTGAATAAACTCCTGTTTCGATATTCTCACCCACTACCCTAACCTGACGAGCAGTGATGTTTTGATTTATGCGATGCGCATCTTCTTTTTTCTGTGGCCCTCTGTTAAATGGGCGTTGACCTGGATTGAATGGCTTTTTTGGGCCTCCGGTATTAACCGGCTTTTTAAATGGCTGACTGATAGTAACCTCCGTTTTTTAGTTAAACTTATTTTTTATTATTGAAATCATTTTCAATTTCCTGAAACACTAAATTAGCAAAATCTTTTATTCCAAATACACCTTCATCACCTTTTCCGTGTCTTCTTACAGCAACTTTTTGTTCTGCGGCTTCTTTTTCGCCTACAATTAGCATAAATGGAATTTTCTTTACTTCATTATCTCGTATTTTTTTGCCAATTTTTTCGTTTCTGTCATCTACAAAACCTCTGATATCTAATGCAGAAAGTGTATTTAATACTTCATTTGCATAGTCGTTGAATTTTTCAGAAATCGGTAAAATAGCAATTTGATCTGGAGTTAACCACAAAGGAAAATTACCACCACAATGTTCAATTAAAACTGCAATAAAACGCTCCAAAGAACCAAATGGTGCGCGATGAATCATAACAGGGCGGTGTTTTTGATTATCTGATCCAGTGTATTCCAATTCAAAACGTTCAGGTAAATTGTAATCAACTTGAATGGTTCCTAATTGCCATCTGCGACCAAGCGCATCCTTCACCATGAAATCCAGTTTAGGACCATAAAAAGCTGCTTCACCATATTCTACAACTGTTTTTAATCCTTTTTCCGCAGCTGAATCAATAATTGCCTGCTCGGCAAGATTCCAATTATCATCCGAACCAATATATTTTGCTCTGTCTTCCTTATCTCGTAAAGAAATCTGCGCAGTATATTCTTTAAACCCTAATGCATTAAAAACATAAAGCACCAAATCAATTACTTTGCAAAATTCTTCTTTTACTTGATCTGGTCTGCAAAACAAATGCGCATCATCTTGTGTAAATCCACGAACACGTGTTAAACCATGCAACTCACCATGTTGTTCGTAACGGTAAACCGTTCCAAATTCTGCCAAACGAACAGGCAAATCTTTATAGGATTTAGGCGATGATTTATAAATTTCGCAGTGATGCGGACAGTTCATCGGTTTCAAGAAAAACTCTTCGCCTTCGTGTGGCGTTTTTATGGGCTGAAAAGAATCTTTACCATATTTTTCGTAATGCCCAGAACACACATACAATTCTTTTTGAGCAATATGAGGTGTTACAACGGGCAAATAACCTGCTTTCTGTTGTGCCTTGCGCATGAATTGCTCCAACTTATCGCGCAATGCGGCACCTTTTGGAAGCCACAATGGTAAACCCATTCCCACTTTCTCAGAAAAAGTAAAAAGTTCTAATTCCTTACCTAATTTTCTATGGTCGCGTTTTTTTGCCTCTTCTAAAAGTGTAAGGTATTCTTTTAGTTCTTTATCTTTTTGAAATGTTATTCCGTAGATACGGGTTAACATTTTATTTTTTTCATCGCCTCTCCAATAAGCACCTGCAACATTCAATAATTTTACTGCTTTAATAAAACCGGTGTTTGGAATGTGTGGCCCACGACACAAATCAGTAAAATTACCTTGGGTATAAAAAGTAATTGCTCCATCTTGCAATCCTTCTAATAATTCCAATTTATATTGATCGCCTTTTTCTTTAAAATAGTTTATGGCGTCAGTTTTTGAAATTTCCTGACGTTGATAAACGCTGTTTTTACGAGCTAATTCAAGCATTTTAGTCTCAACCTTTTCCAATTCATCCAAAGAAAAAGTTTTGTCGCCAAAATCAACATCGTAATAAAAACCATTTTCAATTGCAGGACCGATTGCAAATTTTGCCCCCGGGTAAAGTGCTTCAAGTGCTTCAGCCATTAAATGTGCAGAAGAATGCCACATGGTTTGTTTGCCATCTTCATCATTCCAGGTTAGTAATTTTAAATGACTATCAGTTGTAAGCGGACGAGTGGCATCCCACTCTTCGTCATTCACTTTTGCCGATAACACGTTACGTGCTAAACCTTCGCTAATGCTTGCAGCAACTTCCAATGAAGTTGTTCCTTTTTGATACTGACGAACAGAGCCGTCAGGTAATGTAATATTTATCATGTATAAAAAATGAAACCTGCATACAACACAGGTTTAAATTCGGATGCAAATATATTACCTTTTTTGAATAATGTAATTCGAAATTAGAGAATAAAACATCAATCATAAAATCAAAAATCATTTTTCATTCACCAATTTTCTTTTGATTTTTTTTTGTTCTCTGATAGAAATATTTTTTATCTCATTAAATATTGAATCTTCATCGAATCCACACTCTTTCAAAAGCTCATGTGGTTCACCATGCTCAATATATGCATCTGGAATACCAAGACGTTTTATTTTTGCTTGATAACCATTTTCTGACATAAACTCAATTACAGCACTTCCAATTCCGCCAATTATACAACCGTCTTCTATGGTAATAACTTTATCAAAGGTTGTAAATACTTCGTGTAATAATTCTTCATCTATTGGCTTAGCAAAGCGTAAGTCGTAATGCGCAACTGATAAACCCGTTTCTTCTGCCTTTTTAATAGCATTTACGGCAATATTCCCAATAGGACCAAAAGTTAAAACAGCAACATCTTTACCTGATTTTATTTTTCTTCCTTTACCAATTTCAATTTTCTCAAAAGGCGTTTTCCAATCTGCCATTACTCCGTTACCTCTTGGATAACGAATACTGAATGGTCTAGCATTCTCAGCTAATTGAGCAGTGAACATAAGGTTTCTTAATTCAGATTCATTCATAGGTGAAGAAACAACTATATTAGGAATACATCTAAAATAGGCAATATCATAAGCGCCATGATGAGTTGCTCCATCTGCCCCTACTAATCCGCCTCTATCTAGACAAAACACTACATGTAAATTTTGTAACGTAACATCATGTATAACCTGATCATAAGCACGTTGCATGAATGATGAATAAATGTTGCAAAAAGGTATTAAACCCTGTGTTGCCAAACCTGCTGAAAAGGTTACTGCATGCTGTTCAGCAATCCCAACATCAATTGCACGATCAGGCATAGCTTTCATCATAATATTTAATGAACAACCTGATGGCATTGCGGGCGTAATACCCATGATTTTACTATTTTTTTCTGCTAATTCCACAATGGTATGTCCAAAAACATCCTGATATTTTGGTGGTTGTGGAGATTTAGGGGTTACTTTAACAATTTCACCTGTTTCTTTGTTAAAAATGCCTGGGGCATGCCATACTGTTTGATTTCCTTCTTCGCTAAATTTATATCCTTTACCTTTTGTTGTAAGAATGTGAAGGATTTTAGGACCGGGTATATCTTTTAAATCGTTTAAAACTTTTGTAAGGTGCACAACATCATGCCCATCAATTGGGCCAAAATACCTGAAATTTAAGGATTCGAACAAATTACTTTGTTTGAGAAAAGAAGTTTTAATAGCAGACTGAATTTTTGAGGCAATATCTTGAGCACTTTTACCAAACTTACTGAATTTACCTAACAATTTCCACACTTCATCTTTTACATTATTGTATGTGTGAGATGTTGTAATATCAGTTAGGTATTCTCTTAACGCACCTACATTTGGATCTATGCTCATGCAATTATCATTAAGCACAACCAATAAATTTGCATTTTCCACACCTGCATGATTTAAACCTTCAAAAGCTAAACCGGCAGTCATGGCTCCATCTCCGATAACAGCAATATGTTGTTTATCTTTTATGCCTAAATGACGGCTTGCAACAGCCATACCTAAAGCCCCAGATATTGAAGTAGAAGAGTGACCAACTCCAAATGTATCATATTCGCTTTCGGAACGTTTAGGAAAACCACTAATTCCATTATACTTTCTGTTGGTATGAAATTGATCTCTTCTTCCTGTTAATATTTTGTGACCATATGCCTGATGACCAACATCCCAAACCAACTGATCTGTTGGTGTATTAAATACATAATGAAGAGCTACTGTGAGTTCTACAACCCCCAGGCTAGCACCAAAATGTCCACCTTTTACAGAAACAAGATCAACAATATATTGTCTTAATTCATTACTCAATTGAATTAATTGATCATCATTTAAATTTTTTAAATCACTTGGTTTATTAATATTTGCAAGTAATTTACCAGGCAAGAAAGGATTATCAGAAGTTACTAATTTCATATTTATTTTGTTTAAGGCAAATTTAAATAAATTAAACAAAATTCAAAATTTATTTTAAATTTAATTTGTGAATTTACGAAATAAACTATCGATACAAAGTTAATTGATGTAGATTTATAATTATTAAAACTGATTAAATTTGAAAAGAAAGAAATAAAAAAAGTGGTACCTCCAGGAATCGAACCAGGGACACGCAGATTTTCAGTCTGCTGCTCTACCGACTGAGCTAAGGTACCAACATTTCCTCATTGGGGGTGCAAATATAATAATTAATTTATTCCAAAAAAAAATATTTTTTTAAAAGCATAAATTAAAACTTATTTTTAATTGAGGAACTCCATTAAAAATGAACTGAATGTAATGAGTTCCAGGATATAATTTTCGGGTTGAAAAATTTTTCATCCATTGTTTTTTGGAAATCTGAATGAATTCGCCTTTTTGGGCTTGTACCATTTTTAGTTTAAATGTTTTTTTAGTATGAATTCCTTTTTGTTTTAAATAAAAAATGGAATAGTCGATTACGAGTTTTTGATTTGCATCAGAAACAAAAGAACAATCAAATGATAAGTAGTCTCCAATTTTTATTTTAGCATTCTTTAAGTCACATTTAAAATTAGAAATTTTTGCAAAATAATTTACACCAATCAAAGAAAGCATTTTTGAATTTCCATTTTTGATTAGGTTTCTACCGGCATGTTTAATAATCCATTTGGTATGAATTGGGGTAATATCCCATTTTTTTATAATCTCAAAAAACGCATCTGAATTGTCTTTTGTAATGTCATTTAAATGATTAGCAACAGATTTTTTTACATACAATTCATTATCATTTTTTAGGGCATTTAAAATTGGCTCAGTCAAAAAGGGATTTTCTATTACTTCATTTAATTTAAAAGACCAGGGCAAACGTGGTCGTGTTCCTTCTGAAGCTAATCTTCGTACATGAACATTTTTATCAGAAGTCCATTTTTTTATTTCATAAAGAGTTGCATGAAAATCATTCTTTAAGAATATCCTTATGGCAAATTCGGATGTACCGAACGTAGTAAAAAATTTAAGTGCATCGAGAGAATTTTTAAAATCTGATAATCCATATAATCCTACATAATCCGGAAAAATAATAGTTGTATATCCCGGCTTCATTAATGGTATTGTATTCTTAAAAACTTCAAGTGTTTTAGAATACCTATCAGGCATAAATAAATACAATGTTTCAGTAATCTTACGCATGCGCTCGTTTAAACTTAATTCAAAAAAATGTTTGTTATCAAACAACTTTACGAATTTTTCTGAATCAAATGCCATATGATTTTTTTTAATCAGAAATGCTAATTCCTCAATAAAATTTGAATTAAACATCTCTTTTAGCGGTTCCATTTTAATAGATTAAAAAAATAAAGAGAATGATTAAGAATTAAAGTTTACACTTCCAATTTCACAAGGTATTTGCCTTCCAAAACAGGTATTACTGGCGCAGTATTAGGCATTAAGCAATAGCGGATATCTTTTTTTAAATTCATTTTCACTAAACGTTCCTTGTGCGAAGCTCGGTTTAAAAATTTCATCGGATCTTTTTCTGCCATCTGATACAGATAATTTAAAGCCAAACAACCATCACCTAATTTATAAACAGGATTCATCTGTAATAGTTTTGTAGTTACAGCACCTGCAAATAATGAATCTTCCAGATTAAATTTATTTTTCCATCCTGAACAAAGCAAAAGTATATTTCGCTGTTGCTGGTTCAACCAATTACATAAAACATCTATGTTTAAAAATGAACCAATAACTACTTTGTAAGAATCACGTGCGGAATGAATGGCTTGTGTACCATTTGTAGTTGTTAGTGCAATGGTTTTACCACTTACATGTTTTCCCATATAATCATATGGTGAATTACCAAAATCAAAACCATCCAGTTTAATGGCATCACGTTCTGCGCCTGCTAAAAAACCTTGTTTTTTATATTCCAATGCCTCTTCTACTTTTGCCACAGGAATCATTCGTTCAGCACCATGATGAAATGCTACACAAATTGCAGAAGTAGCTCGTAAAACATCAATAATAACTACAATACTATCTTTATCCTCGTAAGTCGGATAAAGTGCCGGAGAGAAACATGCTTCAATTTGTATTTTTTTTGATTCTTTCAAATTAAAATTAGTTATTGTTTTAGGAAAGGAATTTTTACCACTTTTGCTTTTATAGCTTTATCTCTGATTTTAATATAAATTTCTGAATCTGCTTTTGAATAAGCTGTAGATACATAACCCATTCCAATGGCTTTGTTTAAACTTGGTGATTGAGTTCCTGAAGTAACTTTTCCAATAACAGCTCCTGCTGCATCACAAATTTCGTAATCGTGACGTGGAATACCTCTATCAACCATTTCAAAGCCAACTAATTTTTTTTGTAATCCGGTTTCCTTTAATTTCAGCATTACTTCTTTGTCAATAAAATCTTTGGTGAACTTGGTTATCCAACCTAATCCTGCCTCAAGAGGCGAAGTACTGTCGTTAATTTCATTTCCGTATAAGCAAAAGCCCATTTCTAAACGTAAAGTATCGCGAGCACCTAAACCAATAGGTTTAATACCAAATTCATTTCCTGCATTAAAAATATCATCCCACATTTTTTCTGCGTATTCATTATCAAAATACAATTCAAAACCTCCTGCTCCGGTATAACCTGTGTTTGAAATTACAACATTATCTACACCATTAAATTTTGCTTTTCTGAATTCATAATACGGAATTTCAGAAAGATTAATGTCAGTTAATTTTTGAAGAGTTGTTATAGCTTTTGGTCCCTGAATAGCCAATAACGAAGTACGATCAGAAATATCTTTCATATCAACACCAAACGAATTATGGCTACTGATCCAGTTCCAATCTTTTTCTATGTTGGAAGCATTTACAACTAACATGAAAGTAATTTCATCTATTTTATAAACGATTAAATCATCTACAATTCCGCCTTTTCCATTTGGCAGACAAGAGTATTGAGCTTTGCCATTAAATAATGTAGCAGCATCATTAGTGGTAACTTTTTGAATTAAATCAAGTGCTTTTTCACCCTTTAAAATAAATTCGCCCATGTGGCTTACATCAAAAACTCCTACACTGCTTCTAACAGTAAGGTGCTCATCGTTTAAACCACTGTACGAAACAGGCATGTTGTAACCTGCAAAATCAACCATTTTTGCACCAAGCGAAATATGTTTTTGTGTTAAAGCTGTTGTTTTCATTTATTCATTTGTTAAATTGTTTTCAATAAAAAAGGCTTACAAAAGTAAGCCTTCTCATGAATAAAAAAAATGTGTTTATTTCTTTTGCGAATCTGCGTAACCAAATACTTTTTTAAGTAATTCGCTCATTCGCATGGCAGGATCTTTTCTTATTTTTGCTTCCTCATCTCTGATTAACTTAAATAAACCTTGCGCAGCTAATTGAGTAACGTAAGCATCCAAATCAGGATTTTGTTTTTCCACCAAAGGAATTTTATTATACGTATTTGCAAGTGGAGTCCAGTACTTGGTTACCCCAACTTTTTCAATTGCAGCTTTAACAGTTGGTTTAAATGTTTCAATTAACGACGCATAAGTATTTTCACGTAGAAATTGAGTTGCTGCCGTATCGCTACCTTTTAGAATTTTCATACCATCGGATACATTCATGTTTTTAACTGCATTAATAAATATTGGTGCAGCATCTTTGGCAGCTTCTTCGGCAGCGCGATTCATGGATGTTTCAAACTCAGTAACTTTTCCCTGCATTCCTAAATCAATCAATTTCTTTTTCATTTTTTGGGCATCAGATGGAAATGGAATAAAAATCATCGGATTTTTATTGAAGCCATCTAATTTTGAAGCAACATCAGAAGAACTTTTAGCACCATTACTCAATGCTTCTTTTAAACCACTAATTATTTCCTCATTGCTAGGAACTGCAGATGCCGGATTCAGTATACTTTCTTTAACAGTTTTTTTTGCTTTGTCTAATAATTTATTTTGCGCTGTACATGCTGAATGCAAAAACAAAAAAGTAATTGCAAAAATGGTTAATGTTTTCATTTAAAAAGTTTTATTTGGTTAGATTTGAGAACAAATATACAGCCAAAAATGATAGCAGAAATAATTACCATTGGAGATGAGATTTTAATTGGGCAAATTGTTGATACCAATTCTGCCTGGATCGGAACACACCTCAATTTTGCAGGAATTAAAGTGAAACAAATTAGTTCAGTTTCTGATGAAAAAGTACATATTTTAAAAGCTTTGCAAGAAGCTGAAAATAGGGCTGATTTAATCTTAATTACCGGAGGTTTGGGTCCAACAAAAGACGATATTACTAAAAAAACTCTTGCTGAATATTTTAGTGTTGGAATGATTCAACATACCGAAACTGAAAATTTGGTTCGTGATTTTTTTGCTAAACGAGGCAGAGAACTAACCGAGTTAAATAGAAAACAAGCTGAAGTTCCTGAAAATTGTGAGGTATTATTGAACCATCAGGGAACAGCTCCGGGAATGTGGTTTGAAGTAAGAAACAAAATTTTTGTTAGTATGCCGGGTGTTCCTTTTGAAATGAAAGCCTTAATGGAAAATTTAGTTTTACCTAAACTAAAAAGTAAATTTTCGTTACCTTCAATTTATCATAAAACATTATTAACAAATGGAATTGGTGAAAGTTTTCTGGCTGAAAAAATTGAAGATTGGGAAAACAGCCTTGTAGAAGACAATTTAAAGTTAGCTTACTTGCCTTCTCCCGGAATGGTACGATTAAGATTAAGTGCAATTGGTAAAAATAGTGATGAACTAAAATCTAAAATTGAATCCGCTTTCGAACGATTGATACCACAAATAAATGAATACTTTTTTGGTTACGAAGAATACGGTAAAGAGCCTGATTCACTTGAAAAAATTGTGGCAGAATTACTTCTTAAAAACAATAAAACATTAGCGCTTGCCGAAAGTTGTACGGGTGGTTACATTTCACATCTCATTACTTCAATAGCAGGAAGTTCTGCCTTTTACAGAGGAGGAATTATTCCTTATCATAATGCGCATAAACATGAACTGCTTGGAGTTGACAATTCTATTTTTGAAAAACATGGGGCAGTTTCTGAACAATGTGTTTTAGCTATGGCTAAAACTGTTCGTGAAAAATTCAGTTCAGATTATGCTATTGCCGTTTCCGGAATTGCAGGTCCATCTGGAGGAACAGACGAAAAACCTGTTGGTTTAGTTTGGATCGCAATTGCAACACCAAATGAAATTTTAGCTGAGAAATTTCAATTTGGTACTGATAGAAACAGAAACATTAGAATGACTGCCTTAGCGGCATTAAATAAACTTCGGAAATTCCTAGTTTAGATTAAAACACATCCAAATTTCTTCTTAATTTATTGAATAAAAATTTAAGAAAAACTACTAAAAAAAAGATTTTAATGGTATTTAAAACTTTAAATACTAGCCAACTTTCTTATAAAAATTATCAATCAAGTATGCTACTTTATTTTATATAAACTAAAGTTTTTACAACTAATAACAGGGACGCAATTTTCAGAAATGAGTTTCTTTGTTTTTTCGTAACATTCTTCGTTTGGTCTCTCACCCATTAATAAAATGTAATCGACTTGTTTTGATTCAGGGTTGTAAGGATTACTTTTCCAATAGTTGCAAGTTTCAAACATATTAACCTTTCCAATTCTGAAATCAGGTATATAATCATCTTTCCATATTAATGGGAAATATTTTTTAGTTGCTTCATAATTATCTAATACAACAATTGGTTTATCAGTAGCCATATAATTTGAAAGATGATGACCTAACCAATTTGCATCATCAAAATCTAACTGCACTACATTTGATCCTGGCTCTATATAATTGGCAATATCTTTTACATTTGAAAAATTTGAATATGTCCATTGAATTCCATTTACACGCTTTTTTAATAAAGGAATTTGAATACACAACAATCCAATAATAAAAATCCATTGTAATTTTTTATGAAGTTGTTGAGTTGCTAACCAAAAAATCACAAAGTACCATATAAACAATGAAATACGGATCGAAATAAACCCTCCATATCCATCATCATCGGGGGTGTTGTAAAGTAAAACAACAAGAACAATTGAAAGAAATAAAAAATTATATTTTAAAATATCTTTTAAGAAATTTTGTTTTTTCTGGAGATAATTTTTAATCAAGAAAAATACTGCTATCAAACCAAAAATAGAAATCCAAACCGTCATTATTTTTGTAAATTTCAATTCATCATCACTATAAACTTGTAAAGGTTTTAAACGATAAATCATCCTAAATAAATCAATATTCTCTATGAATGTTTCTCGATTAAATGTTGGGCGTGCTGCAAAATAATTATTTAATAAATATAAAAACGGAGACACCAAAACTATCAATAGTAACAATTTTGGTATCATACCTTTGAGTAACTTATACAATAATGATTTTATTGAAAGTCCATTTTCTTTTACGTAGTAAAAAAACAAAGAACTCATACAATACATAAGTAAAATGATGAATGGAAAAATATGAGAAAAATAAGTTAGCGTAAAAATTAAAAACAATATTATCCAGTTTTTTAATTTTAAATCATGTTGATGAAATGTGAAATAATAAATACCTACAAAACAAAAAAGTATACCGTAAGTAAAATTGAAAAAACCCAAATACAACATTAAGAAATGCATAAATGGAAGAATAGCATAACTCATTGCTTTGTTTTCCGGATTGATAAGAAGAATTGTTTTTCTAAAGAAATAAGGCGTTAAAACGAAGAATAAAAAAACAAGCAATTTTTCAGCGAGCGCATAGGGTAAAATAAAATGAAATACAACCAGCAATATATGCGTAATCCAATTAGGAACCGGCTCAGGATTAAATTCATAATAGTTATGATAAATACTATCAGTATTAAAAATCAATTCTTTAATCACATTAGCATTATAAGCATGTGCGCCACCATCCAAAGTTATAAATGCGGGTGCAATAAAAAGCGGAAGTGCATTTAATACCACTATCAGTAAAAACAAATACTTTTCTTTCGCTATGTTTTTTAAGCTACTCATTCAACAACAATTTCCATAATTTTTCCTACAATGTCTTTTTTCGGGAACGGTATAAAATTTTGTTTGAAAGGTGCAGTTGGCCACCATTCCTGACTGTGCCATTCCTGAGTAATAATTGGTATCATTTGATTGTTAGGTATAGCTGTTACAGACTCATCCATAATGCAAATAACTCTTAGCTGTTCGGGGCTTGAACCAATTTTCCAGATGAGTTTAGTTGGTAGCCATTCAATTTCAAAATAATAATATTCACCACCAAACACTTCTTTGTTTTTTGCAGGGTATTTTGTGGTTAAAGCTTTATACCATGGGTTCCAACGATGATGGACAAATTCCATTTCATCAATAGTGTTTTTTTGTGCTCCAATGTCAAACTTTTTTGGTTCGTGACAAGCTAAATCCCAGTTGGTGCATGTTACAGTTATATCATCCAATAATTCCGTATTTTCTGATGGACCATCTTTTTTACCTGGATAGGAAGTCATAGGCCAATATTGAGATTCTTTCAATATTTCAAAGTCGATTTCAGAATAAGCATCTCTTTTTTTAGATTTCCATAAGGAAGCTTCTTCATCAGGCATTGGTTTAGGAATGTAAGCGATTGGATGCCTGCATTCTCTGCGTTCATTCCATTGCATTCCTGTTTCCTGAGCCAATAACCAAAATGCATTGGTAATGCCATTCCATACATTATGTTTGTTAATGAGTTCAGGGAATTTAATTTTTGCGCGCCATTTTCCATATACAAAACCAATTCTTCCATGCACACCAACATGCTCTTTCTTTAAAGTTTTACCTTCTTCATTACCTGGATTAATTAATGTAATTGTTTTTGATACAGAATCAGATTTTACAGTTTTACATGGGCAATCGGAGCTGTTTACATAAGTATTGATTAACTTGTCAGAGTTCTCGTAGCCTGATTGTAATTTATGGTATGCATCTCTTGTAAACAAAGGATCCATAACATCAGCAACAACCGGAACATTCTTTAGAGGAAAATCTTTATTGATGTAATGAAAATACTGCTGAAAATGTGCTTTTTTATATAGTCGGTTTGCATTGCCACAAGTTGAAGTAAAAAAAGTATCGTTTGTATTTTGAATGGCTTTTTGGTCAACGTAAATACCAGAACCCAAATCAAATTTTGCACTTACTTTAAGTTTACGGTCAGCTAATTTAATTTCAACATCATCCATTTTTTTTCCTTTTCCGGTGAAGAAGTATGAAAATGGATTTACAAATTTTCCTTCAACATCAGGGCGATCAATAAATTTTTGGTGATAAGGCAAATGATTTAATTGTGATTCAGAAACAACAACCAACATGAATTCATAATTTCCCATCCGTGGATTTCTCCATTGACGATTATTGGTTTTTTGAATATTGGTTGTTGATTGTTTAATTGCCCAAACTGCATCCAGGTTGAGTTGATCTTCCAATGAACGTTTTTCTTTTTTTGCTTTTTCAACTATTTGCGGAAACCATGTTTTATCATCTTTAATGTATGCAATTGTGTTTTTCAGCATATCATCATCAATTACATCGGCAAGAGGATCTTTACCGAAATAGCTTTGTTCGTTTCTTGGATTACCAAGAATTACCAAACTATCTGTTACGGTAATTTCATTATCAAAAACAGGTAAAGCTTTAAAGGATTCGTTGCTTTCAATCCAACTACCATAAAAATTCTCTCCACTGTATTCATGTTCTTCATCAAACTTATAGCTTGAGTTTTGAAAATAAAGTTTATAGTAAAGTTTTTCTTTTTTTGAATCTTTATTCTGCTTTATGGTAAAATCAAAACTAAATTTTCCTCCTTTGCACTGATTTGTTGCAGGAATACGAATACCTTTTAATGGCGCATCACTTAGTTCGGCGTCAAGTATAATGGTATCGCCCTTTGATTTAAATTCTTCGTTGCTTAAGGCAGTAAATGAAGTTATTTCAAATGAAGATGATTGCTTGTTGCAG